>Ga0115029_1000726_pt1 | contig 29109 bp, 27 predicted proteins | sample SidtaG_3_FD_87297 | JGI IMG/M metagenome (GOLD analysis project Ga0115029, IMG submission 87297) | Marine algal microbial communities from Sidmouth, United Kingdom - Sidmouth_Asex1 metaG | ecosystem: Host-associated > Algae > Red algae > Unclassified | place: Sidmouth, United Kingdom | collected... | reverse complement strand
TGAAGCCCGGTACCTCCGGCAACGTCGTCCTGCTGCCGCGCATGGTGCGGCTGCGGGACGCGCCGGCCTACCTCGGCATGGACCGGAACCGGTTCAACGCCGAGGTCAGGCCCGGCATCACCGAGATCCCCATCGGTGAACAGGGCGTCGCGTTCGACCGGTTCGAACTCGACGCATGGGTGGACGACTACATCACACAGCACGGGCGCTCCGCGCGCTCGCAGGGAGCGACACCATGGCAAGGAAGAAGCCGCCCGGGCTCGTCAAGCGCGCCGGCGTTCGGCACGTCGACAAGCGGATCAACGGTCGGCGAGTTTGCCTCAGCACTGGAGCGGATCGGCTCGAGGAAGCGGAGCGGTTCCTCGCCCGGTTGACGGAGGAGGCGCGGCAGGCGACGGTCTACGGCGTCCGGCCGTCGCGCACCTTCGAGCAGGCGGCCGCGAAGTTCGTGCTGGAGAACGGGCACAAGCGCAGCCTGCACAGCGACATCGGCCGGCTGAAGCTGCTGATGCCGTGGATCGGCAAGGTGGCTCTCGATCGGATCCACACCGGTACGCTTCAGCCGTGGATCGAGCACCGGCAGAAGGGCGGCGCCGCAGTCGGGACGATCAATCACGGCCTGAAGGTCGTGCGCCGCATCCTGAACCTCGCGGCCAACGAGTGGGTGGACGAGCACGGGCTGACCTGGTTGCTGTCGGCGCCGCGCATCAAGCTGCTCAGCGACACGAACAAGCGGAAGCCCTACCCGCTGAGCCGCGAGGAGGAGGCGCGGCTGTTCGCCGCCCTTCCTCCGCACCTGGCCGACATGGCGACGTTCGCAGTGAACACTGGGTGCCGGGACGGCGAGATCTGCAGCCTCCGGTGGGACTGGGCCGTCGAGGTACCGCAGCTCGACACGACCGTGTTCATCGTGCCCAGCGAGCGGGTGAAGAACGGAGACGATCGGCTGATCGTGCTGAACCGCGTCGCGCTAGCGGTCGTTGAGCGGCAGCGAGGTGCCCACCACGATCGGGTCTTCACCTACCGCGGAACGCCTATCACGCGGATGCTCAACAGCGCATGGATACGAGCACGGACAGACGTTGGGTTGTCGCAGGTACGCGTTCACGACCTGAAGCATACGTTCGGACGAAGGCTACGGGCCGAGGGCGTCAGCTTTGAGGACCGGCAAGACCTTCTGGGACACCGGTCGACGCGGGTCACAACGCATTACTCTGCGGCGGAGTTGTCTCGGCTTCTACAAGCAGCCAACAGCGTTTGTGGTAACAACGTTGCGCCTGTGCTGAGAGCAAGGCTGCCCGTTTCATGACGACAAGCGGATGACAGGGAGGCATCTCCATCAAAAACTCTTCACACCGGAAAAATGGGGCGTCACCTCCGTCTCCTTGGCACCTATCTATCCGAAAATTTCCCAGGCCATTCGACCGAGAGCGCGAGACGAGGTCGCTCCCATGTGCTATACGCCTGACCACCAGCTGCTACGACGCTCCCACAACGGCTCGATGGCCTGATGGAGAGCTGATTGTACAAACACGATGGGACGGCTACTTCTGCCATCGGGAAACCAAAATGCGCCGCACAACCTTCAATTGATCACAAGCGACTGATGCGAACGCAAAGCGTAGTGTGTAAATCGTTAGATTCGCGCCAACGCGTTTCAGAGGGCACACACTCAATCTATCGATATCCGGCCAGATTCTCCCCGGAAGTTGCGCGCGCACTTATCGAGCACTACACGAAGCCAGGAGAGCTGATTGTTGACCCGTTCGTCGGAAGCGGAACTTCCATTATTGAGGCACGCACCGCCGGGCGCCGGGGCGTGGGCACCGACTTAAGCAGCTTGGCCGTATTTATAGCTCAGACGAAGATCAAAGGAGCGAGCAAAGAAGACGCCTGGCAAATCCGCCGCTGGGCCGCCACTGTGGAACCCCACAAGTACTCTACGGAAATCCACGGAACAGCGAGTCATGATCCGCACTACCTAAGAAACATCTCATGCGTCAACACGTGGCGCATCCGTGAATTCTTTCTTCGAACTCTTAGTCAAATTCCTGAGACCTTCACCTCACACCAGAAGGCAGTAACGAGATTAGCCCTTCTACGCACCGGCCAGTGGGCGGTAGACGGAAGGCGAACCTTTCCTAAGCCAACACAGGTACGGGAACACTTCGCAAAAGATATCGACAAAACACTTTCTGAATTGCATAAGTTCCGTCGCTTGACAAAAATGAGCGACGCAAATACACCCTGCAATGGACGACAGCGATCGCTCGTCGTTTGCACGGATGCAGAGAATATATCGAGTTACATTAACCAGGTTAGCAACACCAAGGCCAAGCTAATCCTCACATCACCACCGTACCCAGGAGTTCACGTTCTTTATCACCGTTGGCAGCTTCTCGGCGGAAAAGAAACAGCCTTCCCGTTCCTGATCGCTGGGGAACTTGATGGACACGGAGAAAGCTACTACACCCTAGGGGGGCGCCATGCGAAAGGTAGAAGCACGTACTTCGATAGGATTGCACGCATCTTCGGCGAGGTAAGGAAAGCGGCGCACCAACGAGCGACCATCGCTCAGCTCGTAGCGTTCTCTGATTTGAAGCAACAGCTTCCGAAATACCTTGCAGCGATGGAAGAAGCTGGCTACACCGAGGTGTCAGAACAAGAATCAGGGAAACTATTCCGAAAGATTCGCGAGGTTCCGAACCGGAAATGGCACGCCAACCTAAAAGGCAGCGTTGAAGCGAGTCGAGAAGTACTATTACTACATCGAATTACCAGGTGAAGCCATCTCTTCGTCACCGATGGTTACTCATCATCACCAATTTCACCGAGCTCACTTGCTTCAGAAGACTCCATATTTCCCAAACCACTGATCATTGGAAGAAGGAACGGCCCCATTGCGCGCGTGACGCGACGTACCATTTGCACCGGCGCCTCTACCTCTGAAGCATCCTCTTCTCCGCCTTCCGAAGAATCCTCGTGCGAGCCTGACTGCAGTACGGCTAGACCAGTCAATATCATGCCGTACTTGAACTGAGCGTGAACCATCTGCGGCTCCGCGGAGTGCTTCATCTCTTCATGAAGATATGCATTGTCAACATTCAGGTAGAAGGTGTAGTCACTTTCGCCCTCTTCTCCATCGTCGATGACGTGGCAGCCTGAGAGTTTGTCGAATCCGTGCTCTTCCCAGCTTTCCCTATCGACTTCAACGACGTTGGGTGTCGCAAGACCGACTGCAGAGCCACCACCAAAACTATCCTTTGGCTTTGGTGGTCTCGGCTTCCCAGCTTTAGCCTTCGGCACTACCGTAAGCTTCAGAACATTGACTAGCGGCGCTGTGAAGGTTGAATCTTCGACAGAAAACCCTACTGTAATGACTTGTCCGACCTCCACGTCGTCTGGCAACGTCAAGCTAACGCTTGCTACGCCGTTACGCAGGTTCAGTGAGTAGGCAAGGCTCTCCTCCACCCCCTCCAAAATTTCCATGTGGTGACTTCCGGGATACTCTTTCCGAATGAAATACGAGTTCTCGACGTCAGTTTCAAAGTCAACACGCACTTTACGACCCAACTCTGCCGGTCTAGAGTATGCATCGGAATCCGGCGCTTTCTTGAACCTGAAGTACGTTGGGTGAGGCTTTCCATTATATTCCAAGTCCCCTTCCTTGGGACCACTTCCACCGCTGCCACCTCCTGAACCACTACCGTTCCTATTTTCTTTTGCCTTCGGTAGGCTTATACGGTTACCCGTAGTAAACAATGCGGAAAGCGCCGGAGAAGATTTTACGATGTTCTGAATTAGTGAGTTGAGTGGCTTTTGATCACTCAGCTTATCCGAGATATCTTCGTCTTTCCTTTTATTTTGAAGCTCCCGCAGCTCAGTATCAGACCGAAGAAATGCCTCGAGCTCTTTCTCCACCGCCTTACGGATTGGCTCTTGAGTTAGGCGATCTCGGCTACTATGAAAGAGATTTTCTCGAGAAAGGATATCAATATCAGTGCAGTCAATAAGTACAAGAACGTCGTTTCCTATACGTCCTAAGCCGACACTCTTGCGTCCAAAGAAACTCTTCGGCAACGAGCCATGGGACTGCCCGTTGATAGAGAAAACCACACCGTCGTTAGAGGTGTAGTTCTTAGCTTTCCCTTTCTTGAATACATAAATTGAGACCTTGAATCGCTGACCCTCAACAACAAGATCCCCACCGTGTGGTTGCTGCTCGAGAGCATCCCCTTTGCCGCTAGTCAGTCGGTATACAAGACCTTCGAGATTCGTGTCAAAGCTCCAGGCTTTACCTTTATAGGACGATCGACACTCGTGCAAACGAACAGGCAGTGGTATTTCAGGCATTAGGAGCTCAAGTCGATTCATAAGCTCGCCCTGCCTAAGAATATTGCTGCTTCGCTGCAGCTTGTATTCGAATAGTTTGATCGCTGTGCCCCAGGTCGTTTCGCGCTCGTACGGCAACCTCCCTTCAGGAAACAGAGGAAGCGTTTCCGACTCGAAAGTAGGCACTTGTCCATCATGAGGAGCTAAATACTCGAACTCTGAATGGATACTCTTTCCACTTTTACCGCTGGGCTTGTTACGTCGGACCACCGTGACTCCCCACGGGTTAGCGCTATCGTCGCTTTCATCCATAAGCTCTGGGTTACACCGCGACAGGATCAGCTGGAGCTTTCGCTCTCCACAGTGGCGAAGAACTCCGCTACCGCCCATGTTAAATTTTCCTTGAACGAACTTCACCTTGTGCTTGTTCGACGAGCTCAAAGAAAGAATAGTGCTACCGAAAGACTCTGGAGCGATCCCCTCACCAGCATCAACAATTGTCAGAGATGGTCTTTTCGCCGTTCCTGTAGCCGCCAGAGTTATTTTGTTCGCTTCGTCACGACGGTTGAACTCCTCGCCAATGAACTGCTTCACTGCATCGGCTACAGAGCTTGGCGCGCCAGCTCCCTCTGGATCAATCCCTGCCGATCTACACAAACTCATCAGTCGAGAATCAATCGAGTTCACGATCTTCTCAACCAACGCTGCTTCTGGTTTGGCTTGCTGATTCCCAATCGTCGACCAATTCCCAGGCATATCTCCGTACAGACGCCAAGCCGAAGGATTGTCCCAGTACCCAGCGTCGTCGAGCAGTGATACCACCGTCTCTTCTGAATCTGCGCGTAGAAGGGCAAGTGCGAGCTCTTTAGTGTTCACGTCAGCTACCACTCCTCTCAGGAAGTTTCTCCCACTCTGTTTTCACGATATCTCGAAGCGCCTTTTCTGAGCTCTCTACCGCGTATCCGTCCCGTCCGTGCTTTCGCACACACCCAACGGACGTCAGGAAAGCTAATACTAAGTACGCCTGGTAGCTTGGGTAGGGAACTGTGTCGTCGGCTACCGTTCCCCCAAGGATCAGCTCCGCGTTAAACAGAGAATCGCTCTTTCTGAACTTCTCGAGGATGCCAGTGATATGATAAACAAGTTCGATGGTCGCCTTGTGCACGTACTCTGCGCTGTTTTGTTTCGACCATCCGACTTTAAGCAGGGAGTCCCTTCCTCGAAAGAACTGTGGGTACTCATTGCCTGCTGGATGCGCTACTGGACTCGTCGACTTTCCGTTTCGGCCACTTCGCCTCTGCTCCTCGCCACTTGATTTCTTCGGTTTCGCGGTGCCGTCGCGTTGACGTGTTCGGGTCTCGCCACCCGACCGCGTCGAGGCGCTGCCAGACCGCTCGCTCGTTCCCGTTGGTTCTTCGTCCGCTCGTACGTCGATCAGCGTGTCGAGCTGCATCGCGATGTGAGTCGCCTGCGTCACGACTCCGAACTCACTAGTTTCTAGCGCACGGCGTGCTATCTCGATGGTGGCCTCACGAGTACGCCTTAGCTCTTTCATGATCGGGAGAAGCTGGCTTGGAGTTGACATCAACGAGTCCTGTACTTGCCTGTCCTCAAGCATACAGAGAACTACAGAGACCTACAAGGACCCTGTCACACGACTGATGGCTGCCTCTATCTCTACAGGCTACTAGTGTAAGCCCTATGGTGGATCGGCTTTCTTTACACTCAGGTCAAGAGTTTCTGTACAGCCTTACGCGGCTCTTGGGTGTACTCCGCAGTGGCCGGCGTCCCGCTCTGTGCCCAGAGACGGGTAAGCATTCACTGAAACACACGGCGGAAGGGCTAACTGGGCGCGCGAGCCTTCTCTAGGCGCTTCGGAAAAACGCATCTTGATCCGTGCTACCCGAGCGCTCCCTCGAACTCAAAGCCGGCAGAGGTTCGGAGCCAAGCAATGCGACCAGCACTATGGAGTGCGCGGCGACCACGCTGTCGCACTCGCGGGTGCGATGATTGAGAGCAGTGAAGCTCAGCGCTACGGCTGTAAGGCACCCAGACGGCAGCGGCCCGCGGACAGTACGGTACGGACGCTCTAGCGGGCCCGCTAGAGCCAGTGCAACTCGCTGTAAGGGCGGCGCCATAGTCGCGAGTCGCGCTCTGCAGTGAACGACAACAGCGCAGCGCCACGCTGGAGAGGTGGTGGCGCGCGTAACGATGAGACGATCGACGTGGTCTTGCTCGCCACGCAGATCAAGTTGAAGAGCTGATTAGATTCGGCAGGTCAACTCCCGCAAAACTCACGCACCACCGGAACAACACGGCAGTCGGAAGCAGGCTAACCCACTGATCTCAATGGTGGCCGGGGACAGAATCGAACTGCCGACACGGGGATTTTCAATCCCCTGCTCTACCAACTGAGCTACCCGGCCGCGGGTCGCATCCAGCCCCGTATTAGACAGCCGGAACGCAGGCGCGTCAACCATGCATCGACGCAGACGTTCTCGCAGGAACGGTACGATCATGGACCGACACCACTGAAATTGCGTACACTATTTCAGTGCACACGAGCGACTCATCTATGAAGAACATCACCCTGAGCGCCGACGAAGCGCTGATCGAGGCGGCTCGGCGGCGAGCGAGCGAAGAGCACACCACCCTCAACGAGCAGTTCCGCGCCTGGCTCGAGCTCTACGCTCGGCAGGAACGGCAAGCGGAGGCTGCCATGGAAACACTCGCTGTTCTCCAAGCCCGACTTCAAACGGGTGGGAAACATTTCTCTCGGGACGAGATGAATGAGCGCTGAGCACTTTCTGGACACGAACATCCTGATCTGCCTGTTCGACGAGACAGCACCGGAAAAACGCCAGACTGCCACCCTGCTGGTCGAGCGGAGTCTTGCCGGTGGCAGCGGCTGCATCAGCTGGCAGGTGGTGCAGGAGGCCCTCAACGTGATGACGCGAAAGCTGTGCGCGACGCCGGAGGATGCCCAGCGCTTTCTGGACGAGGTGATGCAGCCGTTGTGGCGGATATATCCCAGCGCATCGCTCTATCGTGGCGCTCTGGATCTTCAGTCGCGCTACCGATTCAGTCTGTACGACAGTCTGATCGTGGCTTCCGCGCTGGAAGCACGATGCACCACGCTGTTCAGCGAAGACCTGCAGCATGGCCAGAGCATCGCCAGCTTGACGATTCTCGATCCGTTTCGCGGCAACGAGCCCTGATGGAGCACCGCGCTGGCTTCTCCGCAGCACCTCCAGAACGCACGACTGTCGAGACACACCGTCAACAATCCGATGTATGGTCTAACGGTTGGACGGGAACACCCCGTCGACCATCAACTGGATACCCGCACATGACCAGCACCACCCCGACCCCGAACCCCACCCGCCGCACCGTCCTCGCCACCACCCTGTCCGCGGTCGCGCTCACCGTCGCCGCGACCTTGGCCGCAGGCCCCGCCGCCGCCCAGGAACAGACGCTGCGCTTCCAGTCCGCCGATCAGGCCGGCAACCCGAACTACGTGCTGCAGAAGGAGTGGGCCGATTCGGTCGTCGAACTGACCGACGGTGCGGTGGCGATCGAGCTGCTGCCGGTGGGTTCGATCGTGGAGCACCCGGAAACGCTGGACGCGGTCGGTGCCGGCATCCTCGATGGCCACGTCACCGACGCCTCGTACTTCGCCGGCAAGGACGCAGCCTTCGCGTTGATCGCCAACCCGGTCGGTGCCTGGTCCGCGCCGCAGCAGATGTTCGACTACATGTACGACGGCGGCGGCAAGCAGCTGATGAACGAGCTGGTCAACCCGTACGGGCTGCAGTTCATCGGGCCCAGCACGCCGGGCCTGGAGGCGTTCGTCTCCAAGGTGCCGATCGAGACGGTCGCCGACCTGCAGGGCCTGAAGATGCGCGCGCCCGAAGGCCTGGTGAACCAGGTGTTCGCCGCCGCGGGTGCAGCTCCTGTCAACCTGCCCAGCTCCGAGGTGTTCACCTCCCTGGACAAGGGCGTGATCGATGCGGCCGATTTCTCGGTGTTCTCCACCAACCAGGCGCAGGGTCTGAACGACATCGCCAAGCACCCGATCTACCCCGGCTTCCACTCCATGCCGCTGATCGAGATCTCGATGAACAAGGACAAGTGGGATGCGCTGCCTGCCGACGTGCAGGCCACCATCGAGCAGTCGGTCGTGGACTTCGGCCAGAACCAGGTCGCAGCGCTCGCCGAGGCCGACGAGAAGGCGGTGTCCGAAGCGGCCGACAAGGGCATCACCGTGCACGACTGGTCCGAGGAGGAGCGCGCGAAGTTCCGCACCATCGCCGCCGAGCAGTGGGACTCGGTGGCCAGCAAGTCCGCCAACGCGCAGAAGGTCTACGACCACCTGACCGGCTACCTGAAGGAGAACGGCCTGATCGAGGAATGATCCCGCACGCCTTCCCCCGGTCCGCGCAGGCCTGACGTGTCCGGCGCACCGTCGGGTCGAAAGCCTTCGAACGACGCCTCGGCCGCCTCGTCGGCCGAGGCGTCGGCGCTGGCTGACGAAGCGTCGGCAGGCGAAGCGCCGTCCGACGGAGCGCTTTCCGAGGAGGCACTGGCCAGGAAGGTCGAGGCCGAGCGCGATGCGCGCACCTCGATTCCGGAGGCCGGCCTGCTGGGCCGCATCGTCGACCGGATCGGCATCGTGTTCGCGGTCGGCATCGTGTGCTCGATGGCGATCCTGATCCAGGAGATCGTGCTGCGCTACGTGTTCGGCGCACCGACCATCTGGGCGCACGAGACCACGGTGTTCCTGTGCGCCTCCGCCTTCGTCTACGGCGGGCTGTACTGCACGGCGCGCGACCAGCACATCCGCGTGGTCATCCTGTACGACCTGGCGAAGGGGCGGGTGCGCCGCGCGCTGGACGTGATGATCTCGCTGGTCAGCCTGGTGGCCTCTCTGTTCTTCGCCTGGGCCGCCTGGCAGATGGTCAAGCGAGCGGTGTTCCGTCCCAACGGCGATCTGCATTTCGAGACCTCGGGCAGCGCCTGGGATCCGGCCTACCCCGCCTACCTGAAGATCTTCCTGCTGGCGGTGCTGTGCGTGATGGCGCTGCAGTTCCTGATCCTGGCGATCAATCACCTGCGCGGCGCCACCGGTCCGCAGGATCCTGCCGGCGATCCCTCCGACGCCGCTTCGCCGGACGCGCCCCGCGTGCCGGCCCGCGACTGACGGGAAAGAGCCTTTCGTGGAAGCCCTGTTCGATCTGAAATCGCTCGGCATCGAGTACGGCACGCTGCTGATGTTCGGCATGCTGCTGGGCCTGCTGCTGCTGGGCATCCCGCTGGCGTTCGTGACGCTGCTGGTGGCGCTGATCTTCGCGCTGGGCTGGTTCGGTCCGGCCGCCATCCCGCTGATCACCAGCCGGGTGTACAGCTTCGTCGGCTCGTTCGTGTTCGTCTCGGTGCCGATGTTCGTGCTGATGGCAGCCCTTCTCGATCGCTCCGGCATCGCGCGCGACCTGTTCGATGCGATGAAGCTGGTCGGCAACAAGCTGCGCGGCGCCGAAGCGGTGCAGACGATCTTCGTGGCCGTGGTGCTGGCGGCGATGAGCGGCATCATCGGCGGCGAGATCGTGCTGCTGGGTCTCTTGGCGCTGCCGCAGATGCTCAGATTGGGCTACGACCGCAAACTTGCCATCGGGGTGATCTGCGCCGGGGGCTCGCTGGGCACCATGGTGCCGCCCTCGATCGTGCTGATCATCTACGGGCTGACCGCCAACGTCTCGATCGGCGAGCTGTTCACCGCCGCCTTCATCCCGGGGCTGATGCTGGCCAGCTTCTACGTGATCTACATCCTGGTGCGCTGCTGGCTGAACCCGTCGCTGGCCCCGCCGCCGCAGGTGGACAAGCGCACCCGCGCCGAGAAGCTGCGCCTGCTCAAGGGCCTGCTGCTGCCGCTGATGGTGGTGGTGTTCGTGCTCGGCTCGATCTACGGCGGCATCGCCTCGGTCACCGAGGCCTCGGCGGTGGGCGTGGCCGGCGTGCTGCTGTCGACCATCATCCGCGGCGAGTTCACGTTCTCGATGTTGAAGTCCGCCTCCCTGCAGACGCTGTCCACCTGCGGCATGATCGTGTGGATCGGCATCGGCGCCAGCGCGCTGGTCGGGGTGTTCAACCTGATGGGCGGCATCAACTTCGTGTCCGCGCTGATCACCGGCATCTCCGAGGATCCGCTGATCATCATCCTGTTCATGATGGCGATCCTGTTCGTGCTCGGCATGTTCCTGGACTGGGTCGGCATCGCGCTGCTGACCATGCCGATCTTCGTGCCGATCATCGTGTCCCTCGGCTACGACCCGATCTGGTTCGGCGTGCTGTTCGCGATGAACATGCAGGTCTCCTTCCTGAGCCCGCCGTTCGGCCCGGCCGCGTTCTACCTGAAGAGCGTCACGCCACCGGATATATCGCTGGGCGAGATCTTCCGCTCCCTGCTGCCGTTCATCGCCATCCAGATCGTGGCGGTGGCGCTGCTGATCGCGTTTCCGGTCATCGCGGTGCGGTAAGAGGGACGAGCCTCGCCCATGAAGATCACCGCCATCGAGACCGTGCGCGTCGAGCAGCACGCCAACCTGATCTGGGTGCGGGTGCACACCGACGAGGGCGTGACCGGGCTGGGTGAGACGTTCTTCCTGTCGAAGAGCGTCGAGGCCTACCTGCACGAGCACGCAGCCCCTCGGCTGATCGGCCGCGACCCGCTCGACATCGGCCGCATCGCCGCCTCGCTGTCGCCCTACGTCGGCTATCGCTCGCCGGGGGTGGAGATGCGCGGCAACTCGGCGATCGACATCGCGCTGTGGGACCTGTTCGGCAAGCTCTGCGACCAGCCGCTGGCGCAGTTGCTGGGAGGGTTCGCACGGGAGCGCATCCGCACCTACAACACCTGCGCCGGCACCGCCTACATGAAGAACGAGCGCGGGCAGAACAGCGCGAACTTCGGGCTGCGCGACGCGGGACACGCCTTCGAGCCGCTGGATGACCTGAACGGCTTCCTGCACCACGCCGACGACCTGGCGGAATCCCTGCTGGACGAGGGCATCGACGCGATGAAGATCTGGCCGTTCGACCTGGCCGCCGAGAAGAGCGGCGGGCAGGTCATCGACCGGGACGATCTGGCGAAGGCGCTGCAGCCGTTCGAGAAGATCCGCGCCCGCGTCGGGGACCGCATGCGCATCATGGTCGAGTTCCACTCGCTGTGGCAGCTGCTGCCGGCGATCGAGATCGCACGCGCGCTGGAGCCGTTCGAGGTCTACTGGCACGAGGACCCGATCCCGATGAACAGCCTGGCCGACCTGAAGCGCTATGCCGATACCACGCGCGTGCCGCTATGCGCCTCCGAGACGCTGGGCACCCGCTTCGGCTTTCGCGATCTGCTGGAGACCGGCGCTGCCGGCATCCTGAACCTGGACCTGTCCTGGTGCGGTGGTCTCACCGAGGCGCGCGCCATCGCGGCGATGGCCGAGGCCTGGCACCTGCCGATCGCCCCGCACGATTGCACCGGGCCGGTGGTGCTGGCCGCCGCCACGCACCTGTCGCTGCACGCCCCGAACGCGATCTTCCAGGAGAGCGTCCGGGCGTTCCACCGCACCTGGTACCGGGACCTGGTGACGGGCCTGCCGCCGATCGAGAACGGCTGGATCACGGTGCCGCCCGGTGCCGGGCACGGGGTGGCGCTGGCGCCGGACATCGATGCGCGCTTCGATGCAGTGCGGCGGATCAGCGACCGGGCGCTTGCCGCCCCCGCTTGACCTCGATCGCCGATCACAAGGGGCGTACCCTGCCCACACCACCACGGCCAGCCGTGCCTGCTTCGAGAGTGTCGTGCCGCTGGAGATATCATCGAACACGATCGTCCGAGCACGGTCATCGTCCTGCGGTCGGGCGGTGATCACCCTGGTCGCCTGCATCTGCCTGATCGTATCGTCCGGCTGTGCGGATACCGCCGGGCGTGACCAGAAGGGTTCCGATCCAGACTACGCCGCGGTCTTCCGGGACACGCTGGATCTGGAACGACGGGTTGAACACGTCATCGATCTCGACACCGGTCTGCCCCGAGGCGGCGCGTACGTGCTCAGGCTCACCGGCGCACACCACGCCCGGTCCGCAGGCATCTCGGAACACGTGTACGCCCTCAGCGACGAGTTCACGCTGCGCGACGAGAACGGCAAGGTGCTCGAACGCCTGCCCATCGACGAGATCGAACCGAGCGCTGACGCCTGGACGCATCTCGGACGCTTCCGAATCGGCGCGACGTCCGCGAAGCGGGTACGTTCCGCCATCCTGGTCCTGGAGACGGAGGCCATCGGCACCGCACCGATGCCTTGGCGAGTCGTGCTGTACCTACGCCCCGATCCGTTCTCGTTCTTTCTCTGACCCGTCGTTCTCAAGAGCAGGGCGAGCGCGATCGATCGACGATGCATCATCAGAACCGGAAAACGGAAATCAGTCTGAAATCTAACACTGCCCCATGGTCCTTCACAGGCCCTGACGCCGTCGATGCCTCGATCCCGCATGCAACTCCCAGTCAACTCAGCTTCGTTCAACCGTTTCGCCTCTGCAGATCCATCGGTTGCTGGCGCAGCGACTGGCCGAGCCCATGGCGGTGCGGACGGCTTTTCCAGTAGCGCCACGTTGTGGGACCGCCTGGCCGCCGAGCCGACCACGAGCGAACGATGGGGTGGGGGGGCCGAGCGGCGGAGTAGCTCAAGTCGAGTCGGCAGGTACCGTTTCACCTACGTCGACGATTCGCCGCCAAACAGGCTCGGCGACTGGAATGCACCGCAGGCCACGACCACCACGGACAACACGACATCCACGACCTCGATCGGCAACCGCGTTTCCACCACCGACCTGTCCAGCGGTACGACCACCACGACCTCGAGGAACGACTCTGACGAACGGGTGACGACCACCAGCACCGCGCAAACCAGCAGTACGAACAGTCCGCGCACCGTCACTACGGTGACCGACAACGCCGACAGCAGCACGACCACCACTCGTGGTGAAACGAGCCCTACCGGCACGACCTATGGCTCGGCCGATCCGGCCGACACGACCACCACCTCCGCGCCAGCCACCGAAAGCGGCGACGATCGAGAACCTACGCGCTCGGCGGCACGTACCCGCTGATCACCGTCTCCTCGTCGGTGAACAGGAACTTCTCCATCTCCTCCTCCAGGTACTTGCGCGCCTTCGGGTCGGCGGTGGTCAGGCGGTACTCGTTGATGAGCATCGTCTGGTGTTGCACCCAGCTGGTCCACGCTTCCTGCGAGACGTTCAGGTAGATGCGCTTGCCCAGGTCTCCGGGATACGGGGGACGTTCCAGGCCTGGCAATTCCTTGTCGAGCTTGACGCACTGCACCATGCGGGTCACGCGGTCTCTCCTGATTCGATGGCGGGAACGGGTTCGGGTGCGGATTCGGCCACCCCGATCGGCAGCTGATCCTCACCCAGGGTGTCGAGCAGGCGCGTCACGGGCGTGGCCACGCCACCCGGCACCGGCTGGCCGTTGTACCACAGCACCCCGGGCTCCTCGTCACGGGCATCCTCGATGACGTTGCCGAGAGGCACCGCCGCCAGCAGGCGCACCTCGGCGTGCAGGCGGAAATGGCTGAACACGTGCTCCACCCGCGCGATCGGCGTGCCGGGCAGCGTCGGCGGCCCGTGCGGCCGCGCGCTGGCCGGTGGCATGTCCCCGGCGGCCAGGCGTTCCGCGTGCTGCAACGCCAGGTCCAGACGCACGTTGGCAAGCGTGGGCAGGCTGTCGCGCGGCGGAATCGACTCGCCGGGCAGCAGCGTGATCGGCAGGCACCACAGCCCGCCCCACAGGCCGCTGGGCGGGCGGCGCTCCAGCAGCACCGCCCCCCGCTCGTCGCGCAGCCACCAGAACACCGCGCGCCGCGTCGGCGTGTCGACCTTCGGTTTCTTGTGCGGATACGCGCTCGGCCGGCCCTCGGCCAAGGCTGCGCAGTCGATGGAGATCGGGCAGCGTGCGCAGGCAGGGCGCGAGCGGGTGCACAGCGTGGCGCCCAGATCCATCATCGCCTGGTTGAACGGGCCGGCCTGATCGCGCGGCGTGACCTGCTCGGACAGCGACCACAGCCGCTTCAGCACCGCGCTGCGCCCGGGCCAGCCCGGTACCGCGCGGTGGCGTGCCAGGACCCGCTTGACGTTGCCGTCCAGGATGGCGTGATGCTGGCCAAGCGCAAGACTCAGGATCGCCCCGGCGGTGGAGCGACCGATGCCGGGCAGCTCCACCAGCGCCTCGATGTCGTCCGGCAGCTCGCCGCCGTGCCGCTCCAGGCACGTCACCGCGGTGGCGTGCAGGTTGCGCCCGCGCGCGTAGTAGCCCAGGCCCGACCAGTGCTCCAGCACCGCATCGATGTCCGCCTCGGCCAAGGATCGCAGCGTCGGGAAGCGCGTCATGAAGCGCTCGTAGTACGGGATGACGGTGGCCACCTGCGTCTGCTGCAGCATGATCTCGGACACCCACACCCGGTAGGGCGTGGTGTCCTGCTGCCAGGGCAGTTCGGTGCGCCCGTGCAGCTCGAACCAGTCGAGCACCGCGTCGGTGAAGCGAGGAACGTCGAAGCGGTCGGGTCGGTCGGGATGGTCGGGGCTCATGCCCCTACCTTACCGATTCAGCAACCCCTTCAACCCGTCCTTCAGCTGCTCCTGCACATCCTCCGGCACCTGCCCGTCGAGCTCCTGCTCCAGCTTCTCCTTCAGTTCGCCCTCGCGCGCCCTGAGCTGCTGCTTCAGCTCCGCCTCCTTCTCCTTCAGGCGCGCTTCCGCCTCGGCCTTCAGCTTCGCCGCCTCCTGGCCGGCCAGCGCATCCAGGTTGCCGGCGAAGCCTGCCTTCAGCCCGTCCAGGATCACGCCGGCGGGATTCTCGGCAAGCGCTGCGAAGGTGCCGCGGATCGGCACGTCCAGCTCCAGCCCGCGCAACGCCTCCAGGTCCTTGCCGCCCTGCCCTTCGGCCGTGCCGGACACCAGCAGCGTGAGCACGTAGTCGATCGCCTCGCCCGGCAGATCGACCGCGCCGTCGCCGCCGATGCGCAGCAAGGGCGAGCGCATGTCCAGGTCGCTGGAGCTCATGACGCCGTCGTCGAAGCGACCGCTGACCGACAGCGACGAGAAGTCGGTCTTCACGTTCTGCTCGTCGGCCGACAGCGACTGCCCGCTGAGCACCGCCCTGGCGCGGCGCAGCTGGTAGCCGATGTTGATGCCGTTGATGGAACCGTCGCTGAAGGCGGTGCCGAAGTTGCCGTTCAGCGCGCTCGTCAGCGCATCGACCGTGTCGCCGGTGGTGACGATATCGACCTCGAAGCGCCCGGCGCCGGACAGGAAGCTGTCGTCGCCGGTCAGGTCGCCGAGCAGCGGTTCGGCCTGGATGCCGTCCAGCGCGCTCTGCACGGTGTAGCGCGGCGTGTCGCCGGTCACGTCGACACCGGCCGCCGCCTGCAGCGCGCCATCGTACAGCGAGGCGCTCATGCCCTCGACGCCGACCCGGCCACCGGCCGCCTTGACGGGAATCTCGATGTCGGTGGTCTCCAGCCCGCTGACGATCAGCGAGCCGATCCGCAGCACGCCGTCCACGTCCAGCTCGCGCAGCAGCTGTTCGGGCAGCTCGATCGGGGTGTCGCCCCCGGTCGGTGCTTGCGGCTCGTCCGCGGGCGGCGTCCGCTCGCCCTCGGGCTGCGGCGGCAGGTAGCGGTCCACGTCGATGGCGTCGAGCGCCAGGTCGAACCGCAGCGGCGGCACCGCACCGTTCAGCGACGGCATGCCCAGCGTGCCGGACAGCGTGGCCTCGTCCAGCGTCACCACCAGATCGTTCACCGCCACGCTCTCGGGGCTGGCCAGCAGGTTCAGCGACAGGCTGGCGCTGGACAGCACGTCCGGGTCGGCGGTCACCGGCGGCTCGATGCCCAGGGTGGCGAACAGCTCGCCGGGGTCGATGTCGTTGCTGGCCAGCCGGCCGGTGATCTGCGGCACGCTGTCCAGGTCGCTCACCGCCAGCTGACCGTCCAGCTCGATGCCCAGCGCCTTCATCGACAACGCGCTGACATCGACACGCTGCTCGCCCAGGGCCGCGACCGCGCTCAGGCCCAGGGACGCTGCCAGCTCGCCGCCCGGAAACGCGGCGCCCCGGGCCAGCGTGTCCAGCGTGAATCCGTTCAGCGTGTAGGTTTGCGACTCCAGGTCCAGCGTCACCTCGGCGGCGCCCTCGACATCGGCACTCAGCTCCATCGAATCGCTGGCCACGGCGAAATCCGTGGTGAGCTCGAACGGTGCGTTCAGCGCGATGGCACCGGTCTGCAGGTCGAAGCTCGACAGGGTGGCGTCCATCCCGGCCTGCGCATCGCGCCAGCGCACGTTGGCGTCCGAGACGTCGATCCCCCCGACCGCCAGCGCCGCGATGGTGGCGGTGTTGCCTTCCACCTCGGTGGTGACCTCGGCATCGCCTTCCGCATCGGGTTCGGTCCTGGTGGTGGTGCTGGTGCCGTCGACCAGGTCGTCCCAGTTGGTGCTGCCGTCGGCCGCGCGCTGCAGGTCCAGCTCCAGCCCGGCCAGCGTGACGGTGCGGATGTTGACCGTGCGCTTGAGCAGCGGCAGCAGTTCCACCTTCACGTCGGCGCTGCCGATCCGGGCGAACGGCTCGTCACCGAAGCCTGCCGCGTTGGACAGCGTGATGCCGCCGACCGAGAACCCGGCCCACGGAAACACCGACGGGCTCAGGTCACCGGCAATCTCCAGGTCCCGTCCCGTGTGGGTCTTCACCAGCGCCTGGATGCGCTCCTTCTGGTCGCTCCAGTCGACCAGGTAGACCAGCGCGGCGATGCCGATGCCGATCACCAGCACCAGCGTCACCAGCAGGATGGCTAGCCACTTCAGTATCTTCATTGCAGGATCCCGGTCGACGACGGCGCTGGACATGGCCATCGGCGGATGAACACCGAAGTGTAGTCTGCTGCGACCGGTGTCACGAATACGTCACTCCATCGGGCCGGATCGTCAGGCCGGATCGTCGGCCCGCCAGACCCCGCTCTTGCCACCGCGCTTCTCCACCAGGCGCACACCGTCGATGACCATGCCGCGATCGACCGCCTTGCACATGTCGTAAACGGTCGCCAGCGCGACCTGCACGGCGATCAGCGCCTCCATCTCGACCCCGGTCTGCGAGCGGGTCTCGGCGGTGACCCGGCACAGCACGTCAAGCGTGCCGCCGGAGTCGGCACCCGGCTCGCCGCTCGCCCGCGCCGTCGCGGTCGCGGTCGCCGTCGCGTCCAGCTCGAACTCCACCGCCACCCGGGTCAGCCCGATCGGGTGGCACAGCGGAATCAGCTCGGCGGTGCGCTTGGCCGCCATGATGCCGGCCACCCGGGCGATGCCCAGCACGTCCCCCTTCTTGTGGGTGCCGGCGGCCACCATGGCGTGGGTGGCGGGCAGCAGGCGGATGCGGCCCTCGGTGATCGCCACCCGGTGCGAGACCGCCTTGTCGCCCACGTCGACCATGTGCGCCTCGCCGCGGGCGTTGAAATGGGTCAGTTCGGACATCGTCACGGAGTCGGGTTGGTATGCTTTGACGCCGAGCCTACCGGACCTGTCGATGTCGATCAGCGTGAAGTTCTTCGCCAGCCTGCGCGAAGCGGTGCCCGGTGCGGCGCCGCGCATCGATCACCGGGATGGCGACACCGTGAGCCAGGTGTGGCACCGCGCCACCGATGGTGCCGACATGCCCGAGCACGTGCTGTGCTCGGTCAACCTGGACCACCGCCAGCCGCACGATGCGGTGGCCGATGGAGACGAGGTGGCGTTCTTCCCGCCGGTGACCGGGGGCTAGCGTGCCGATCCGCATCAGCGAAGGCCCCTTCGAGCCGGCCGCGGAACTGGCCGCGTTCGAGGCGGGCCTGCCGCGCGGCAGCGTCGGCGCCACTGCCAGCTTCACCGGCACCATGCGCGACCTGAACGAGGGCGATGCGATCACCGGCATGACGCTGGAGCACTACCCGGCGATGACCGAGAAGGAGCTGTCGCGCATCGTCGCCGAGGCGGTCACCACTTTCGAGCTGCTCGATGCGCTGATCGTGCACCGCGTCGGCGAGATCCTGCCCGGCGAGCCGATCGTGCTGACGGTGGCCTGTTCGGCGCATCGCGCGGCAGCCTTCGATGCCTGCCGCTGGCTGATGGAGGAGCTCAAGCGCCGGGCACCGTTCTGGAAGCGGGAGCGGCTGGCCGACGGCGGCAGCCGCTGGGTGGAGCGCAACACGCCGGGCTGAGACGGTCCGCCGGAGCCGACGGCGACACTCGTCTCGTCACGCTTCGTACAGTCGCCGGGCGTTGTCGCCGAACACCGCTCGGCGTTGCTCCCGGGTCAGGCCGTCGAGCAGCCGTTCCAGATCGTGGTGCCACAGACGCGGTGTGGTGAGCGCGGTCATGACCGGCCAGTTGCTGGCGTACAGGAGCCGTCCGGCACCGAAGTGCTCCAGCAGGTGCTGCAGGTAGGGGCGCACGATCACCCGGTCGGCCCCGCTGCCGCGGCTGGTCAGCGGTGGACCGGCAAGCTTCACGTGCACCCGGGCCCTGCCGGCAAGCTCCGCCATGACGCCTGCCCAGGGCACGAACGGCCGTGCCGGATCGGGCAACCCGAAGTGCGCGATGACCACGTCGGTGTCCGGCGCCGCATCGCACAACCGGCCCACCGCGGGCAGCAGCTCGGGCGTGGCGAGCACTTCCAGCACACCCGCCCCCTTGGACAGCCCCTGCGCCAGCGCCAGCGCCCCCGCACAGCTCAGGTACCCCTCCGGATCATCGTCCAGCAGCGGAGTCAGCCGGATCCCCCGGAACGTCGGCGTGCGCTGCCGATCCGTCAGTTCGCCGACCGGGTCCGCACCGCGCACGTCGATCCAGCCCACCACCGCCAGGATGAACGGGTGCTGTCCGGAAAGCGCCAGGCAGAAATCGGTGTGGGCTGCGGTAGCCGGACCGTGCACCAGCACCGCCGCACTCGCACCGGTCCGGTTCAGCATCCGTTCCAGGTCCGCCGGCAGGAACGCGCGTCCGGCCAGCACCGGGAACTGCCGGGTGGCGATCAGCGTCTCGCGGCGGGACAGGTCCCACACGTGGACGTGCGCATCGATCACGGCATATCGTCCTGACGCAGCGGATCCGGAATGCCGCACGCGCGCAAGCTGTCCCACAGACCTTCCGGCACCTCGGCCTGCAGGTCCGCCTGGTTGCCGCGCAGACCGTCCGGCGCGACCAGGCCCAGGATCAGCCGGCTGACCACGGGGTGACGCTGCGCGTAGTGAAGCGCGGCCCGTCTGAGCGACACCCCGTGGGCCAGGCACTGGCGCTCGATGCGACGCACCCGTGCGCGCACCGCCTCGTCGGCCACGCGGTAGTCGAACCGGGCGTCCGGCACATCCGGACCGGTGGCCAGGATTCCCGAACTGAACGGTGCCGCGACCTCCACCTCGACCCCCAGTGCCCGACAGCGCGGGAACAGGCCGTGCAGCGCGCTGGCGTCCAGCAAGCTGCAGCAGTTGGCCACCATCAGCACGTCCAGCTCGACCCGGTCCAGCAGGCCTTCGTGGGTGGCGGCGAGATTGCTGCCGCATCCGATCCGGCCGATCACACCCTCTTCGCGCAACCGAAACAGCGCAACCCAGGCACCATTGGCCGCCTCGTCCAGATGCGCCTCGCAGTCGTGGATGAACACGATGTCCAGCCGGTCGGTACCCAGTCGGTGCAGGCTGCGCTCGATCGAGCGCAGCGTGGCATCGCGCGAGTAGTCGTGCGTGTCGCCGGCATTCGCCTTCGGATCGGTCACGTCGGCGGCGTAGGGCCGGTATCGGCCGACCTTGCTGGACAGCACGTAGTCCTTGCGCGGCACCCCGCGCAGCAGCCGGCCCAACCGTACCTCGGACAGGCCGCCACCGTACAGCGGCGCGGTGTCGAAGCGCACGATGCCCAGTTCCCTGGCAGAGGCGAAGATCGCCTGCGCCTGCTCATCGTCGATCGGCGCGGTGTTGGTGGTGCCGAGCAGGCCGAACCCCAGGCCGAACCCCGGAGCCCTCCGGGCACTGGCCTGCGCGACCTGCCTCTTGTCGGTCTTCGTGTCCTTGTCCGCGTCCATGTCCGGCTGCCCGCGTTGCATCAACGCAACCGCGCGCCGTGGTCGGCATCGAAGAAGTAGCACTGCTCCAGGTCGAACGTGGCGTGCACCGGCTGGCCGGCCGTCAGCGTAGCCCGTCCGTCGGCCTTGCCGATGAACGGCACGCCGCCGAACGAGAAGTGGAACAGCTTCTCGGTGCCCAGCTGTTCCACCAGATCGATCGTCACCGGCAGGCGCACCGCGATGTCGGGCCGCTCGTCGGCCAGGCCGATATCGTCCGGACGGATGCCGAACCGGGCCCGCCGCCCGGCCTCGCTCGGACCCGGCATCGCGCGTGGCAGCCGCGCATCCCCGATCAGCACCCCGTCTCCATCCGCCCGCGCATCGGCGATGTTCATCGGCGGGCTGCCCATGAAGCCTGCCACGAACTCGTTGGCCGGCTCGTGGAACACCTCGTCGGGCGTGCCCTGCTGCTCGATCACGCCACCGCGCATGATCACGATGCGATCCGCCAGCGTCATCGCCTCCACCTGATCGTGCGTCACGTACAGGATGGTGTTGCGCAGCCGCTGGTGCAGCAGCTTGATCTCGGCGCGCATCTGCCCGCGCAGCTTGGCATCCAGGTTGGACAGCGGCTCGTCGAACAGGAACACGTCCGGGTCGCGCACGATGGCGCGCCCCATCGCCACGCGCTGGCGCTGTCCGCCCGACAGCGCCGCAGGCTTCCTGTCCAGCAGCTCGTGCAGCTCGAGGATGTCGGCCACCGCGCGCACCCGTCGATCGATCTCCTGCTTCGGCACCCGGGACAGCTTCAACGAGAACGCCATGTTCTGATAGACCGTCTTGGCCGGATACAGCGCATAGTTCTGGAACACCATCGCGATGCCGCGTTCCTTGGGCCGCAGATCGTTCACCACCCGATCCCCGATCACGATCTCGCCGTCGGACACGCTCTCCAGACCGGCCACCATGCGCAGCGTGGTCGACTTGCCGCAGCCCGAGGGCCCGACCAGCACGGTGAACTCGCCGGACGCCATCTCTATGTCGATCCCGTGCAGCACCTGCACGCCGTCGTAGCGCTTGACGAGCTTCCTGATCGCGATGGCTGACATGTCGGTCCGGTCCTCAGCCGCGCGTGCGGCGCGATTCGTTGGAGAGATAGAGCATCGTGAACACCGCCGAGATCCCCAGGATGGTGACCGCCACCGTCGAGGCCTGGCTGAACTGGAAGTCCACGAAGGCCAGTCGGTAGGTGAGCGTGGACAGCACTTCGGTGGCACGGCCCGGACCGCCACCGGTGGTCAGCCATACCAGCGGGAACAGCTGGAAGGTCCAGATGAGATCCAGCAGGGCCACCCCGTAGATGACGGGCTTCAGCTGCGGCACGGTCACGTGCCAGAACTTGTGAAGAAAGTTCGCCCCGTCGATGTCGGCCGCCTCGTACAGCTCCTTCGGAACCGACTGCAACCCGCTCAGGAAGCTGATCATGATGAACGGGTAGCCCCGCCAGGTGGAGATCAGCAGCAGCGACCACATGGCCAGATCGGGATCGCCCAGCCAGTCCAGCGGCTCGTCGGTGACGCCGATCGCCTGCAGCGAGTAGTTGACCACGCCGAACGGGTTCAGCAACAGCTGCCAGTTCAGCGCGACCACCACCGCGGTGAAGATCCACGGCAGCACCAGCAGCGAACGGAACAGCGTACGGGCGCGCGGGTGAATGTCGGCATTCACCAGCAACGCAAGCCCGATCCCTATCACCAGGTGGCCGAACACCGAGCCGATCGTGAAGATGGCGGTGTTCAGCAGCGCGCTCCAGTAGCCGCCGTCCGACAGCAGCTCGGTGTAGTTGTCCAGTCCCACGAACCGGGGCTGCTGCTCGATGATCACGTTGTCGAACAGGCTGTACTCGATCACCTTGTACAGCGGCACCGATAGCAGCGTGCCCAAGATGAACAGCCCCGGCAGCAGGAACGCGTACGGGGTGGCCCGGTGCAGGCGGTCGAGCATGGCGGCGCTCATCGGGTGCGCACCGACGCGCTAGCGCGTCAGGTCCACCCAGCGCGACTGCACGCGGGTGGCGGCCTGCTCGGGCGTCTGGTCGCCGGCCAGCATCGACTGGATCTCCTCGGTCATGACCGACCAGCTGGCCACCGTCCTGGGCGCCTGGCGCAGCTCCTCGACCGGCTCGTCGTTCTCGAGGATGTCGCGCTGGGCGGCGAACACCGGATCGTTGGCGGCCGCATCGTCGTCCAGCGCATCCAGGTTGCCCGGCAGGGCGGAGGAGGCTTCGGCCAGACGCGCATTGACACCCTCGGACAGCAGGAAGGCGATGAACGCCCAGGCCTCGTCCTTGTGCCTGGAATCGGCGGCGATGCCCAGCTCCCAGCCGTGCACCCGGTAGGCCTTGCTACCGTTCTGGGGCACGCGCACCAGTCGGTAGTCCAGCTCGGGATTGCGCGCCACGATGGCACTGGCGTGCACCGCCGGCGAGATCAGGAATCCGGTGCGCCCTGCGATGAACTCCTCCAGGTCGACACCGCCGGTGCGCGACGCCACGCCGGGGGTCAGCGCGCCCGCCTCGTCCAGTTCCTGCAGGAACGACAGGGTCTCCACCACGGTGGGATTGTCGAAGTCGGGCGTGGTGCCGTCCACGATGCGCCCGCCGGCCGAATACAGCAGCGGCAGGAAGGTCAGGATCGGCCCGTTGGCAGGCGGCTGCGAGGAGAACGGCATGCCGATGCCGGACACCCCGTCTTCCAGCCGCGACACCGCTACCGCCATCTCCTTCAGCTCGGCCCAGTCCATGGGGGGCTTGTCGAAGCCTGCGCGCTCCAGCAGGCCCAGGTTGACGTGCAGCACGAACGGGAACGCGTTCAGCGGAACCATCCAGGTACTGCCGTCGATCTTGCCGATCGGCGCCTGCACCAAGCGCGCGGTGTCGAAGCCGTTCGACTCCAGCGCCAGGTAGTCGTCCAGCGGCTCCAGGATGCCGAGCTCCAGGAACTCCGAGGTCCAGGGCATGTTCAGCCCCAGCACGTCGGCGCCGACCCCGATAGCCCGGTTGGTCACGATGCTCTCGCGCACCTTGCCGAACGGTTGCGTGACCAGCTTGACGCGGATGTCCGGGTGCGCCGCCTCGAACTCCTCCACCAGCCCTTCGTAGAAATCGGCGTTCTGTTCGGCGGCAAACCACTGCAGCCACTCGATCTCGGTGGCGGCAAGGGCGTTGGCGGACAAGCCGAACGCGGCGGCCGCGACGGCGGCGAGCATCGCTCTCTTCATGAGTCTCTCCTCGGGGTGGGTGGAACGGTGTGCATCAGCCCTTCACGCCTCCGGCGGACAGACCCGACACGACGTAGCGCTGGACGAACATGAACAAGATCAGTACCGGCACCGAGCCGATCACCGAGAACGCCATCATCTCGTCCCACTTCAGGCCGAACTCGCCCACCAGCATCGATATGCCGACCGGCACGGTGCGCACCTCGGTGCTGCGCGTGAGCGCCAGCGCGAACAGGAACTCGTTCCAGGACAGCAGGAAGGTGTACACGGCGGTGGAGATCAGCCCCGGCGTCGCCATCGGCAGCAGCACGCTGAACAGCACCCTGAGCGGCGAACAGCCGTCGATGATCGCGGCCTCGTCGAAGTCGCGCGGGATGGTGTCCAGGTAGGCGATCATCATGATGATCGCGTACGGCAATCCGAACGTCAGGTAGGTGATCACCAGCCCGATCCGGGTGTCGTACAGGCGAAGCCACACGATCACGCCGAAGAACGGGATCAAAAGCGTGATGGTCGGCACCATCTGCGTGGAGATCACGAACAACTTGGCGAGCCGGTCACCGAAGAAGCGATAGCGCGAGAAGGCGAACGCTGCCAGCGTGCCGATCACCAGCGACAGCAGCGTCACCGCGATGCCGATCAGGTAGCTGTTGACGATGAAGGCGCGAAACGATGCGTTCTGCAGCACCTTCAGGTAGCCGTCGATCCGGAAATGCTCCGGAATCAGGCGCGGCGGCAACGAGAAGGTGTCGGTGGTCGGCTTGAACGACACCGACAGCATCCACAGCACCGGAAAGGTCACCGCCGCGGTGATCAGGATCAAGGCCCCGTACAGCGACCAGCGGGTCAGCCGTCGGCGCAGGGCATCGCTCAGGCGTGGCCGGCGTGCCGGGCGTCCGCTGCCGAGCGCCGCGGACGAGGCCTGCGCGTTCACGAGTACGCCTTGATCGTGCAGCGATCGATGAAGTCCCAGTCCAGCTCGATGCCAAGCCCGGGCGACGAGGGCAGGTGCGCCATCCCGTCGCGCACGTCGATCGGCTGCTGCAACCCGATCGCGAACAGCTCTTCGGGCACCAGCACCTCGAACATCTCGGTGTTCTTCATCGCCGCGGCGCAATGCAGGTTGACCAGCTCCAGCGGGTGGTAGATCGCGGTGTGAATCTCGCAGTTCATGCCGAACGCCTCGGCCAGGTGAGCGGTCTTCATCAAGCCCGTCACCCCGCCCGACCAGGACGCGTCGGCACGCACGATGTCGATCGCGCGCGTGGCGATCATCTCGGCCACGCCGCCGGGATGATTCTCGGCGGTCTCGCCGCCCACGATGGGGATGTCCAGCGTGCGGGTCAGCTCGCGGATCGAGCCGATGTTCTCGTCGTACATCGCCTCTTCGAGCCAGTGGTACCCGAGCTCCTCCAGCATCCGCCCGAACGCCAGGTTGTCGTGGAAGTTCAACGACCCGACCGGATCGCTCATCAGGCGGAAGTCCGGACCGACCGCCTCGCGGCAGGCCCGGTGCGCGGCGAAGTTGATATCCCGGTCGGCCGGCGGGTGCAGCTTGTAGCCGGCCCAGCCTCGCGCCTGCAGGGCCAGCGCCTCGGCGGCGTACTGCTCCGCGGTATCGAGCGTGAGCGAACTGCCGTAGATCGGCAGGCTGTCGCGGTACGCACCCAGGTAGCGATACAGCGGCAACCCGGCCGCGGTGGCCGCGATCACCCAGGTGGCGATGTCGAACGGCGCCAGCGAATAGCCCGGCACGAAGTTCCACGCCCGGTTCAGCTTTCGGAACTCGTGCCAGTTGCGCTCGCGGTAGTGCGGGTCGCGACCGAGGAAGAACGGCTTCACCATCTCCTCGGCGACCGCTCCCATGGCGATCGCGCTGCGGCCGGCGAACCCGAAGGTGTCCACAGCCAGCCCTTCGTCGGTGGTGAAGCGCATCGCCAGGAACTCGAACGACAGCGGCGAGCCGTCCTTGAGCTTGTAGGCGGTCTCGGGGTCGTGCCGGCAGGCACGGATGGCGATGTCCGCGATCTTCATGCGAGGGTTCCGCGCTCGGACACGGCCACGAAGGCCGAGTGTTCGGTGGTGTAGAAGTCCAGCGTGCTCGGTCCGACCGAGCCGATGCCCAGTCCCGACTGCGCCACGCCCACGAACGGCATGTTGTCGTCGGGCACGGTGCCGTGGTTGATGTGGATCATTCCGCTGCGCGCCTCGGCCAGCGCACGCGACGCGAACGGCGCCCGGTCGGTGAAGATCGCCGAGCTCAGGCCGAAGCGCGTGCCGTTCAGCAACGCGAACGCCTCGTCATCGTCGTCGAAGCCCTGCACGCCGAGCACCGGTCCGAAGATCTCCTCCTGAACCGCCACGTTGTGCGGATCCTCCACCCGCAGCAACGTCGGTGCGTAGAACCGTCCGGTCGGTGCCGACGCGGGCTGCAGGCGCTCACCGCCGATCAGGCACTGCGCACCGTCCGTGACGGCTCTATCGACCAGATGCTCGATCCGCTGCAACTGCGCCGGTGTGGTGATCGGCCCCAGCGTGGTGGCGGGATCCTGCCCACGCCCCGCCACCAGCGCCGACAGGCGTTCGCCCAGTCCGTCCACGGTGCGCTGCAGTGCCGCTCGCGCCACGATGACCCGGCTGATCGAGGTGCAGCGCTGGCCGCTGCACTGGAACGCGGCACCGACGATGGCATCCAGCGCCACCTCGGGGACGGCGATGTCATCGAGCAACGCGCCGTTCTTGCCGCCCAGTTCCAGCGAAACCGGTTTAAGCCCCTGCGCGGCGGTGATCGCCACGCGGCGTCCGGTGTCGACCGAGCCGGTGAACGAGATGGCGCGCACGCGCGGATCACCGGTCAGGTCGGCCGCCACCTCTCCACCACCGAACAGCAGCGACAGGCAGCCGGGCGGCAGGAGGGCCTCGCTCAGCTCGGCCAGTGCCAGCGCCGCCGACGGGGTGAACTCGCTCGGCTTGAGCACCACCGCGTTGCCGGTGACCAGCGCCGGCACCAGCTTGCGCATCGGCGTGAGAACCGGAAAGTTCCAGGGCGTGATCGCCAGCACCACCCCGTGCGGGCGGCGCAGTACCCGGTTCGTGTAACCGGGCCGTCCGGCCGGCAGCACGGTGCCGCCGTGCCGTGCGGCGAAGGCGAGCATCTGACGGGCTTCGCGCAGCGCCTTGGCGATCTCGCCACGCGACTCGCCCGAGGGCTTGCCCTGTTCGTCGGTCATGCGGGCAGCGATGGGTTCCGCGTGCGCCTCGATGCGCTGCAGCCAACGCTGCAGTGCCTCGCAGCGATCCGCGGTGGTGCGGGACGACCAGGCCTGAAAGGCGTCGCCGGCACGCTCCAGTACCGCATCGCGGCACGCCCGGTCGGCCACCGCGACGTGCGCGAGAATCCGTGCAGGTTCGGCCGGATCGTGGGTGGTGATCGCCGCGTCGGGATCCGCCGGAGCCATCTCGTTCGGGGATGCCGGCCAGGCCGAGGGCAGCACCGTGTCCGGGTCGATGCGCGACAGCATCATGCCGCGCCCTCGCGTCGTTGTCGGACGGTCGCCTGCGCCCCGCTGCGCAGGAACGATTGGTCCGAGCCGCCGGGTGCGAGCTGCATGCCGCGCGCGTGCAGCGCTTCGGTGTCGTTGCCGGCATACGGCAGGCACCCCATGACCTTGCCGGCGCGACGCACCGTTTCCTCGATGCGACGCATGGCCGAGCGGAACGCCAGGCTGCCCACGTCGCGAAATCCACCCAGACTGGCGGTCAGATCGTTCGGTCCGACGAAGAAGCCGTCGACGCGTTCCAGGTCCGTCATGCCCGCCAGCTCGTCGATCGACCGCGCCGACTCGATCTGGAAGATGAAGGTGGTGGCCGCGTTGGCCTGCTCGAAATACTCCATCGGCAGGTAGCCGAGGTCGGCCGCAGGAATCGCTCCCACCGCCACGCCGCGCGCACCGGCGGGCGCGAACAGTGCGGACGACAGGATGTCCCGCGCCTGATCGACGGTGTCCACACCCGGCGCCAGCAGCGCGTTCGCGCCGGCATCCAGCACCCGCTTGATGGCACCGTCCGAATGATCCGGCAGGCGCACCATCACCGCGGTGTCGTAATGCAGCAGCGCCTGCACCTGAGCGGCGAGCGACGCCACCCCGCCCTGTCCGTGCTCCAGATCGATCAGCACGTAATCCAGGCCGGCACGCGCCATCAGCGCGGTGGCCTGCGGCAGACCCAGCGTGCTCCAGGCGCCGCACAGGTTCTCCCCCGCCTTCAGGCGCCGACGGAATTCCAGGCCTTTCGCCACGGTCCGTGGCATCTCGACACTCATGCGCGTGCGCTCTTCAGGTTGTGCGTGTGCAGCCATTGCCCCGGCTCGACCGCTTCGCTGGTCAGGCCGATGACGTAGCCGTCGCGCACCACTTCGCTGCCGACCCGCAGCGCCGTCAGCGCGATCTTGTGAAAGCGAGGGATCCGCTCCAGCGCGACGATCGGTGATGCGCTCGTCGATGCGCCCGGGGGCCCCGAGGTGGACAGGCCCTGCTGCTCGTACCTGCCGCTTCGCAGCACCACGCGCTCGCCGCGCCCCACGGCCACGAGCAGGTTGGCGACGTGATCGCCGGGCGCGAGCTGCACCGCGACCACCAGGGCCTGCGGTGCAAGCTCGTTCCCCTGATCGCGTTCGTTCCCGGGCTCGTTCCCGCTCACAGCGACTCTCCGAATCGCGAGATGCACTCGGCGCCCTCGCCGACCGCCTCCCCCCAGGTCCATGTTCCCGAGGCGACATCGAGCAGGCGCTCCAGAAGCTCGTCCAGCACCGCCGGCGGATTAGCCCGACTGCCCATCAGCGACGAGCAATCCAGATCGATCTGCTCGGACAGGCCCAGCATCGTCGCCTCGTTGGCGCACACTTTCAGCGTGGGCGCCAGCGCGCTCACATGGCTGTTGCCCACACCGGTGCTGAACACCAGCACCTGCGCACCGGCGGCGACGAAGCCTGTCAGCGACTCCGGCGAGTAGGCGGGCGCGTCCATGAGGTACAGCCCGGCACCGGGTGGCGTCTCGGCGTAGCGCAGCACGCCCTGGATCTCGGCGCTGCCGGTCTTGGCCACCGATCCGCTGGCCTTCTCCTCGATGGTGGACAGGCCGGCGCGGATGTTGGCGCGGTTCGGGTTGATGTCGGTCAGCGAGATACCGGCCTGCCTGGCGAGCGACTCGCGGCGCAGCACGGCAGCCATCACGGCTTCGCCGACGCGCGGCGATGCCGAGCGTTGCGCCAGTTGCCGCTCGGTGCCGAGCCACTCCAGCGTCTCGCCCACGATGACGGTGGCCCCCTCGTCCACCAGCCGATCGGTCAGGCG
>Ga0115029_1000721_pt1 | contig 29251 bp, 23 predicted proteins | sample SidtaG_3_FD_87297 | JGI IMG/M metagenome (GOLD analysis project Ga0115029, IMG submission 87297) | Marine algal microbial communities from Sidmouth, United Kingdom - Sidmouth_Asex1 metaG | ecosystem: Host-associated > Algae > Red algae > Unclassified | place: Sidmouth, United Kingdom | collected... | reverse complement strand
TCAGTGTTGGGGATATGTGCTTGTGGAAAGCAAGCTGTTCCCAGAGTTTATCTGCCCACCAGATACAGCCGTGGTATGTAACGGTCAGTCAGATGTAAGTGTGACTGGCATGCCTATCATCACAAGCTGTGAAGGAAGTGTAGATATTGACTTTGAAGACTTTGTAGATGATAATGGTAAGTGTGATAGCAATAGAGTTGTGATCACACGTACATGGACGATAGTAGATGAGAGTGGAAACAGAAGCACATGTGATCAGACGATTACGCTTCTAGGATTTGATCTAGACCAAGTCATGTTCCCTGAGAACTTTGACGGTATAGACAATGACGCATTTACTTGCGCTCAAGTAGGAGCTAATCCTTCTATTACTGAGCCTCGTAGTACAGGATTCATCACTCTGAATGGTTTACCAATTGGAGTCGGTGAGATACCATTCTGCGACCTGACTTATGGTTTCAGTGATGAGATCCTACAAGGTTGTGGTGGAAGCTACGAGATCCTACGTACATGGACAATTAGAGACTTATGTTCACCGCTTGAGATTGGTGTAAATCCAAGAAGACACTTACAGAGTATCCTCGTATGGGATATGGCACCACCAGTGGTGATTTCTCCAGACGATCTTACCTTAAGTACACTTCCTGATGAATGTGGAGCTGTATATAGCATACCAGTACCGACAGTTACAGGTGAGTGTAGTGACTTTGACTACCTAGTCAATGTGACTGCTGGCAACCTCATCCAACTTGGAGCTAGCGCATATGTGCTTTCAGATATACCAGTTGGTGAGACTACAGTACAGTACATACTACAAGATGATTGTGGCAATGTAGGTACACATGAGTTTGTAATCACTGTGGAGGATAACCAATCACCTACAGCAGTATGTGATGAGAATACAGTAATCAGTATCACTATCGACGGTACAGGTCTTGCGTTTGCTGAGACTTTCGACGATGGTAGCCACGATAACTGTAATGAAGTATTCTTCAAAGTACTTAAGGAAGATGAGCTCTGTGGAACGACCAATGGATTTGAGGGAATCGTAAATACTTGTATTACATGCGATGGTCTCAATGCAGAAGGTGGTGATGATGATCCTCTGAAAACAGGTGTACAGGTTTACTTCGATGATGAAGTGAAATTCTGCTGTGATGAAGTAGGTGAAGTTGTCCAAGTAGTGATGAGAGTCTTTGAAGTAGATCCAGGTGAGGGTCCAGTTGATCCAGCTAGAATGGCTGAAGGCGGTGACCTATGGAATACATTTAACGACTGTGTAGTCAATGCGAGAGTACAGGATAAACTGCCTCCAGTAGTTGTCTGTCCTCCAAATATCACAGTTGCTTGTGAGTTTGAATTTGACATGGAAGCAATCACAAATCCTGATGACAGAACATTCGGACGAGTAGTACCTGATGGTGTTACGAGAGAAGAAGTTGTAGTACCAGGACACGGAGATCCATCTAGACCTGACAATTTTGTCTGGGGTGTAGAAGGTGTATTTGCTGACAACTGTGTAGCTAATCTTGAAATCACAGTCAACACTGATATAGAGTGTGGACAAGGTACTCTTACAAGAGTCTTTACTGTGACTGACGGATTTGGACGCACGTCTACATGTTCTCAAAGAATCAGCTTCATTGATGCTGATCCATTTGACGAGAGTAATATCAGATTCCCAGCGGATCGTGAGTTCTCTGATCTATGCTTTGAGGATATCGAGAGTGACCCAAGTGTTACAGGCGAGCCTGTAATCATAGGAGATGTGTGTGCTGATATACTTACAAGCTTTGAAGATGAGGTATTCACAAATGATGCAGACGCTTGCTTAAAGATTCTACGTACTTGGAAAGTCTTAGACTGGTGCCAGTATGATGAAGACACTGGAGCAGGTATCTGGACTGATGTACAAGTGATCAAGTTGAGCAACGATGTTGCCCCAGTGATTACAGGTGCTGATGACGAAGTGAGTGTGTGTGATAGCGCAGCTACTGCATGCGAAGGTTTCATAGAACTGACTGTGGAAGCTACAGATGATTGCAGTGACGATGTGATGGTTAGTTATCAAATCGATGCCTTCAATGATGGTACGATTGATATCTCAAGCACAGGATCTGATGCTAGCGGTGTTTATCCATTTGGACGACACAGAATCATCTGGACGGCAACTGACGGTTGTGGAAATGAGACGAGCGTAGAGCAGTTCTTCGAACTACAAGATTGCAAGAAGCCAAGTCCTAAGTGTTTCAGTGGTCTAGTGACGGTGATCATGCCAGCAGTTGGTGAGGTGACGATCTGGGCTAGTGATTTTGATGCAGGGAGTGATGACAACTGTGGTGATGTGACAGTGAGTTTCTCTACGGATGTAGATGACATCTTCAGATCCTACACATGTGATGAGCTCGGCACACAGATCGTTGAGATCTACGTAACAGATGAGGCGGGTAACCAAGACTTCTGTGAGACGTTCATCTTTATCCAGGATAATAACAACATCTGCGACAGTACAAGCGGAGCCATTAGTGGTATCGTAAATACTGAGTACGCTGAGACTGTTGAAGGTGCGGAAATGGATCTTTCTACAAATGCTGGAGTAGTGGAGCAGATGGTTACAGCTAACGATGGTGAGTATCTATTTGAAAACATTCCATGGCACCAGGATTATGAGATCAGCGGTTTCAAAAACGATGATCCGAAGAATGGAGTCAGCACATTTGATATCGTTCAGATTCAGAAGCACCTACTGGGAATTGAATTATTCGATTCACCATACAAGTACATGGCTGCGGATGCAAACAATAGCAATACAGTGTCAGCACTCGATATCGTGGATATCAGAAAATTACTCCTAGGAGTATATGATGAGTATCCTGAAAATACGAGTTGGAGATTTACAGATAGCGAGCAGACGTTTAATAACCCTGCGAGCCCATGGCCATTTGATGAACTGATCATTAAAGATGACTTTGATGAGAAGGATAGTCGCTTTAATAACTTTATCGCTGTCAAGATTGGTGATATCGATGGTAGTGCTGAGCCAAACAGCTTAGTAGGTACAGAAGATAGAACTGATGACGGAGTTCTAGTATTGACAGCTCAAGAGGCTAAGATCCCTGCTGGCGAAAGCTATGAAGTGGAGATTGCAGCAGAGGACTTTACACAAGTGCTTGGTTTCCAAAATACTTGGACACTTGCAGAAGGAGTAGAATTCTCAGATGTGATTTCTGGTGCTATTGCCATGACGGATGATAACTACAGCGCACATAGATCAGACGAAGGTCTGATAAGTATGAGTTGGAGTGATGCCAATGGTGTGACCGTGGCTGATGGTGAAGTTCTCTTCACGATCGTCTTCACTAACACTTCAGGTGCTGCAGTCAGAGCAAGCGATGTGATCTCAATCACTGATGAGCTTATATCTACAGAGAGCTACACAGAAATGAGTAGTAATCTTGGACTTGCAATTGATTGGAGAATTGATGAGCCAGTTGCCTTTACATGGGCTCTGGAGCAGAACACTCCGAATCCATTTGACGAAGAGACTCTTATCACTTTCACCCTTGCAGAACTGAGTGATGTAGATCTCACAGTATTTGACAGTGACGGTAAGACTGTGACAGTTATCAGCGGAGATTACGATGCTGGAACTCACCAAGTGAAGCTAGAGCGTAAGGATCTCAACGCATCAGGTGTACTTGTCTACGAGCTGAGAGCAGTGAGTCAAGTAAGCGGTGATGAGTTTACAGATGCTAAAATGATGATTGTAGTCGACTAGAGCGACGAATCATCTCGATGCTATACAAAGCCCGATCGACATATGTCGATCGGGCTTTTTTCTTGACAAAGCACGCCATGCTGTACTCCCACCATCCTCTTATCTTTGCTATGCTCAAGTGACAGCGAGTAAACTCATCTCTGTGTATCTGGCGTGACTCGTGCAGGCCGAGTTCAGAGTTATCAGAAAGCACTATGATGAGAAGCTCCTTAGGTGGAGTCATACTTATTCCATGCAATACGCAATAGACATATAGACACATGCTCGTTACCGAATACTTAGAAAGGTCAAAAGGAAATACACTTGTAAGCTTTGAAGTCTTACCTCCACTCAAAGGGGGTAGTATGAAATCAATCTTTGAAGCACTTGACCCATTGATGGAGTTCAAGCCTCCGTTTATAGATGTGACTTATCATAGGGATGAGTTGCTTTATAAAAAGAAGAATGATGGACTCTATGAGAGGATAGCCATCAAGAAACGTCCTGGGACAGAGGCGATCTGTGCCTCTATCATGCATCACTACCAAGTGGACGCCGTACCTCATCTTATATGCGGAGGATTTACCAAGGATCAAACAGAGTACGCTCTGATCACACTGAATTACTTAGGTATCAACAATGTGCTAGCACTACGTGGAGATGCCAGGCAAGTAGAGGACAAGTTTATCCCAGAGCCACATGGCAACAAGTATGCCGCTGATCTCGTAGCCCAGATAGTAGCCATGAACGGTGGTAAGTACCTAGACGAGAATATCGATTCTGCCGAAAAATCTAACTTCTGTATCGGTGTAGCTGGTTACCCAGAGAAGCACTTTGAATCGCCTAATCTTGATCAAGATCTGATGTATCTCAAGGACAAGGTAGATGCTGGAGCTGACTACATAGTGACGCAAATGTTTTTTGATAACCAGGTCTACTTTGACTTTGTGGAGAAATGTAGGGCAATTGGCATCAATGTCCCTATCATACCAGGTCTCAAGCCATTGACTAAGAGATATCAACTGAATAGCATTCCAAGAAGATTCTTCTTGAATATGCCAGATGATCTTGTCAAAGAAGTGCAAGGTGCCAAGACTTCTCAGGCTATCAAAGAAGCTGGGATAGCTTGGTGCATAGCACAGTCTCAGGAGCTGAAAGCAGCAGGAGTACCATGCTTGCACTATTACACCATGGGTGACAGTGACACTATAGTGTCCATCATCCAAGACGTACTGTAGTGCATCCGTCGGATTTACCCAATGCCCTACCCTGCGGTGGGTAGGCTGAGCTGTCTCGCAGTAGATAGTTAAGCCAGGCTCAAGAGAGCATAGCTAGAGTAGAAAGCATTACATTTGTTTAACTCATTTTCTATTTGCCTATGCGCCGATTGCCTATACTGGTAGTGATATTGATCTCAAGCTTGACCTGCGTCGTCACAGCTTCTGCACAGGATCAGCACTTTACACAATTTTACATGTCGCCTTTGACGCTCAATCCGGCTCATGCTGGATACTTTGAGGGTACGGCGCGCATAAGCGGTATCTATCGCGATCAAGGATTCGGCGTGCTCAATGCTGGCCCTCGATCAAGTCTCTATACTACTCCTGCAGTCAACGTGGATGCCCCTATATTGCTCCTCGGAGAGACGGGCAAGCACTGGCTAGGTGTTGGACTGGCTTTTTACAATGACACACAAGGAAGTCTGAGCTACTCTACTACAGGATTTTATGGAACCGCTGCACTGCACTTGGGCCTTGGAGGCTCTGGTAAAGGCGCCGGGAACAATCGTGGTAGAAGACGCGGTAGTCTCAAGAGCGCTTTCTCTCAATCATCAAGTAAGCAATTTACCCCAAGTAGTACCTACTTAAGTATAGGGCTGGCCTATGGAAGCCGATCCAGAGAATTTGATCTTACTGGACTAGGAGACATATTTGGTGATGAGTTTACCATGGCAGGTACATCTATGGATCGTGGTATGCTCGACGGTGCTAGCATCAATACGAGTGAGTCTGGCATAGGCGTGATGCTTAATAGCAAAGCGAATAACCAATTTGATTATCAGATCGGTCTGTCAGCTTTCAAGGTGATCCCAGATGAATTTCGTATCATCAGCCGCGCAGAAGACGAGGAAATCACCCTCACGGCGCACGCAGGATTTAATTATTTGCTCAATGCTAAGTGGTCGATACATCCTCAGTTAATGTACAGGGTCAGAAACAACTCGTCTAACGCATCACTACAAGGTATAGCAGGCTATAGATTTAGCGAAGAAAAGGATGTAACACTCCTCGCAGGTGCTGGTTACCGATTTGGTGATGCCCTGCAGTTCCTTCTGGGTGCCAAGGTCAAGAACTTGCGCGTTGGTGGCGCATTTGACCTCTCTACAGGAAGCCTAAAGCAGAGTCGAGATGACTCGCAGAGTGATACCTTCTTTGGGGCATTTGAGTTAGCTGCTCAGTATATCATCAAGATTTACAAGAAACCGGAGTCAGATCCCGTTATATTTTGCCCAAGACTCTAATACAACACATGAGCAATATACCATCCTATATACCTAGAAGCTTAGTCCTGATCCTCTGTGCAAGCTTCATTTGGGCGAAAGCCCTAGCACAACCCATCAAGGCTTCTGCTCCAGAAGATATCAAGGCCTATGGCTATGAAAAATTGGAGGAAGGAGACTACGTTAACGCAGCTACTTTTCTCGAGCAAGCTTTTGAGACAGACCAAGATCTGAGTGTAGCCTATGATGCAGCTGTCGCCTATGAATCTTATCGAGATTACCGCAAAGCTGAGATCTGGTATAAGCGCATCTTCAGAAAAGATCAAGGAGTCAATCATCCTGACGCACGCTTCAGATACGCACGTATGCTCAAGGTGCAAGCAAAGTATGATGAGGCCCAGCAGGAGTTTTATCAAGTGCTCACTACGACAGAAGATGAAGCGCTAAAAGAGAAAATACGAAATGAGCTTATCGGCGTCGAACTAGCGCTTACTGGTGAAGAACCCCTAGATGTATTTATCAAAAATGCAGGCGGCGATGTAAATAGTGCATTCTCCGAGTACAGTCCAAGTCTAGATAGCGAGGGCACACTCTACTTTGGTGGGTATATGCGCAAGGACGCTATCGTGCTCAATGGTGAAGAGGATGACTATCACGCCAAGATCTACAGTGTGAAACTAGAGAAAGAGGAAGAAGTGGAGGAACCGAAATCGACTAATGGCCGCAGAGCACGACGTCCGTCTCGAAATAAAAAATCTGAAGAAAGCAAAGCAACTCCGCTGAGTAAACTTATCAATCGTGAAGATTACCATACGAGCAATGTCAGCATCACAGATGATGGTCAGCGCATGTACTTCACTCGTGCATTGCTCAATAGCAATCTGCTGGACGAGAGCGTCATCTATCTAAGTGAAAATATCGATGGACAGTGGGGTGGACCGGACCCGATAGCGAGGGTCAATGGTGAGTATCTCGCGACCCACCCTATAGAAGGAGAATTATTTGGCAATCGAGTGCTTTATTTTTCTGCCAATATGGAAGGAGGACAGGGCGGAATGGATCTTTACTACAGTACGATCTCCGCAGATGGAAGCTACGCGCTGCCTGTGAATCTTGGGGAAATTGTGAATACATCAGGTGACGAGATTACCCCTTACTATCGCAATGGAATACTCTATTTTTCTAGTGACATGCACCCAGGCTTGGGAGCTATGGATATATTTTCTAGTCAGTGGAATGGAACCGAGTGGTCTGAACCAAAGAATATCGGTAAAGGCTATAACACTAGTATGGATGATACCTACTTCAGGATCGATGATACGGGCTACGAGGGATTTGTGGTCAGTAATAGACCGGGGTCCAAGGCCGTTTCCGGCAAAAAAACATGCTGTGATGATATCTATATACTGAGTAAAAAAGAACTCATCATAGATCTCATGGCTGGTACAGTAGATCAAAACAACAAAGCACTACAAGGTGCGACAATCAAACTGATCGATGTGACTAGTGGTGAGCAAAAAGTGCAGTTCCAAGAGCGCGATTATCTTTTCAGTTTCCCACTTACAGAGGAGCGCGAGTATAAGGCGGTCGCTATACGAGCCGGCTATGAAAGCGATAGTGTATACTTTGATACCAAGGGTATCACAGAGACACAGACTATACAGAAAAAACTGACCCTCAAGAAAGAAAAAGTAAAGGAGCCAAAGAAGAATGTCAATGTAGTATCTCGGAATGAGACCATCCGACTGAGAAATATCTACTACGACTTTGATGATGATAAGATCCTCCTTGATGCGGAGAAAGATCTCAATGTACTGCTAGGCCTATTGGCCAAATATCCAACCATGGTCATAGAGCTGAGTTCGCATACAGATAGTCAGGGTGAGGATGCCTACAATGAGAAGCTCTCGCAGAGACGTGCCAATAGTGCACGGCAATGGCTCTTAAATAAGGGTGTGAATCCGGATAGGGTAGTCCCCAAGGGCTATGGTGAGAGATTTATACTCAATCAATGTGAGAACGGTGTGGAATGCACAGACGAAGAGCATCGCTACAATCGAAGGACTGAGTTTAAGATGATCTCTGGACCAGAAGAGATCGAGATTAGCCGCTCGACCACTAGTGGCGGTGGTGGAGGTATTCCATCAGATCAAGGTGCTTCTCAAAAGCCTGCGTCACCGAGTAGCGGCCCGCAGATGAAATTTGAAGTGATGGAAGTCGATCTAGGTACGATCAGCTATGGTGAAACGAAGAGCTATAGTTATACCTTCACTAATACTGGTGATAAAGACCTCATCATAGAACACGCTTCTGCATGTACGTGCACAGAAGTAGACTGGCCTACATTGCCTATACCAGCTGGTACTTCTAAGACGATTGATATCGTATATGATAGTGCTAAGAAGGAGGGCGACGAAGCCCTAGGGCAGCAGGAAGTCATGGTAGAGATGATCACCAATACGAAGGAGAGATTTGTCGATCTGACCTTCCTGATTATGGTGGTAAAAAAGTAATCTCGCCGAGTAAGCTCGCGAGTGTCGCTGTTGCGTGCTAGATACGGCCCATTTGCCTGTATAGACAAGGTCTAAATAAGCGTCTGTAGTGAGCAATTACAAGGCGTACAGCTTTTAAGTAGTGATAAGATTATCTTTGCGGCGATAGGGCTAAACCCTAGAAAAATCGCTGATTAAATCTGCCTATTTTGAAGTATAAATTGCCCATTTTAGTAGCCTGCAGCCTTGCTTCCGTGAGCTGTTTTGGACAGTCTGGAGCTGGTAGCACAAGTTTTGTAGGAATCCTGCTCATAGTTGCTGCCTTAGTCGCAGTGTTTGTCTTGCTTCTCATCGCAGATAGCATCATGCGCGTGGAGGCGAAGTCACAAGGTCTCGAGGATAAGGAGGAGCAGTTTTCTCTGATGCCGTCACTAGCATCGATATTCTCTAAGAAGAAGCCAGATCATCTTGTAGGTAAGCCTGTGCATATGCTAAGCGCAGGTCATGACATCGTCCTTGAGGGAGCACCTGAGAATAAGATGCTTGCATCTGATGTGACGACATACGCAGTACAGCCAAGTAATTTTCGTGGTATATTTCCTATACCTAAGCTCCATGTAGAAGTGGGTGATGATGTGAAGGCAGGTGATCCGCTGTTTTATAATAAGTCGACGGAGCATATCAAGTATGTGGCACCTGTAAGCGGTGAGATCGTGGAGATCAACCGTGGAGCTAAGCGCTCCATTGCTGAGGTGGTGATCCTTGCAGATAAGGAACAAAGATTTACTGAATTGCCAGCGCTAGATTACACTAAGGCTGAGCGCTCCGAGCTCGTAGCTTTTCTACAAACTCATGGTGCATGGCCACTGTTGCGCCAGAGACCGTATGATATCGTGGCAGATACGGAGGAAACTCCACGAGATATATTCATCAGCACATTTGACTCAGCTCCAGCGGCACCGGACTCGTCATTCCTTATCCAAGGAAGAGAAAAAGATTTCCAAGCGGGTATCAATGTGCTTGCTCGACTCACTGATGGTAAAGTCTATCTAGGTGCTAAAGCTGATGAGGCAGTATCATCTGTCTTCACCGATGCGCAGAATGCCGAGGTCCACTTTTTTGGCGGAAGCCACCCAATAGGAAATGTAGGGACACAGATCCATCACATCAAGCCAATAGGCAGAGATGGTGTGGTCTGGACTCTTGGAGTGCAGGAGGTGATGACCATAGGATCGCTATTTACACAGAGAAAATATGATGCCTCTAGGGTCGTAGCTGTCACCGGGCCATGTGTCGCAGATGCCGGCTATATCAAGACTTATATAGGTGCTCGAGTGGGAGATCTGATAAAGGGTAATCTGCAAGAGGGCTGTGATAATGTGAGACTTATATCAGGTGATGTGCTGAGCGGTCAGGAGAAAAGCGCTGAGGAATATCTCAATTTTCATGACGACCAAGTCACTGTACTGGAAGAGGGAGACTCGTACGAGCTGTTCGGTTGGTTGTCGCCATTTGCGGTGAAGCCGAGTGTGAGTCCTATGGTACCGTCAAGCATCTTCAGTGATGTGGCTCTAGCGCCTAATACTAATACTAATGGTGAGCGCAGAGCATTTGTCATTACAGGACAGTATGAGAAAGTGATGCCAATGGATATCCTACTGCAGCACTTGATGAAAGCCACTATGGCTAATGATATAGAAAGAATGGAAGGCCTGGGTATCCTCGAGATTATAGAAGAGGATGTCGCCCTGCCTGAGTTTGTCTGTACATCCAAGATGCCTCTACAAGAGATCTTGCGTGATGGACTGGATTACATGAGAGAACAAGATTAATTGACCACATCTGATCAGACCTACTATGGCATTGATTGATTTATTTAAGAAGATAGAACCGAGCAAGGATAAGCGCCTGCTGCATACAGCGTATGATGCTGTATTCACATTTGCTTTTGCTCCTAATGAAGTCACCAAGAATGGTGTACACATCCGCGATGCAGTCGATCTGAAGCGCACGATGTTTCAGGTGGTCATTGCCTTGCAGCTGTGTTACTTGTTTGGTACTTACAATATTGGACATCAGCACTTCAAGGCCATCGGAATGTATCCTGATCTATTTCAGGCATTTCATTTAAAGCTGTTTTATGGTCTGACCAAGCTTTTGCCACTTTTTATAGTGACTAATGTGGTAGGTCTCGGTATTGAGATCTTTTACGCTGCTAAGAAAGGCCACTCCGTAGAGGAAGGCTATCTGGTCACGGGTGCACTCATACCACTTATTATGCCTCCAGATCTTCCGCTGTGGATGCTGGCTCTCAGTGTTGCCTTTGCGGTGATCTTGGGTAAAGAAGCATTTGGTGGTACAGGGATGAATATATGGAATATAGCCTTGCTGTCTCGGGTGTTTGTATTCTTTGCCTATCCACTAGAGATATCTGGTGATGAAGTATGGGTATCTGGAATAGAAAGCACTAAGGCCCTGAGCGCCGTTGATTACAATTGGTTTCATCTGAATGTACTCAATCCCATCTTTGGGTGGTTTGGCGGATCACAATTTGATACCGCCTCCAGGGTGCTAGCGGACGGCTTTACAGGAGCTACTCCGCTGAGCCTCGCGTACAATGGAGGCTGGTCGGCCGTGACAGAGCACTACAGTACATCCCAGATGTTTTGGGGTACGATTCCTGGAAGTATAGGCGAGACGTCTAAGCCGTTTATCCTCTTTGGAGCCATCTATCTACTGGTCATGAGGATCGGTAGCTGGAGGATTATGCTCAGCATGTTTATCGGTGCAGCAATCTGTGCACTACTGATGAATGCCTGGGGTGTGACGCCCTTCATGACAGTACCGTGGTACTACCAGTTCTATATGGGATCCTTCTTCTTTGCCATGGCATTCATGGCTACTGATCCAGTGACCGCAGCGGGCACATCTCGTGGTAAACTGCTGTATGGTTTCTTTATAGGATTTGTAGGGATGATCATACGCGTGATCAATCCAGCTTATCCAGAAGGATGGATGCTGTCTATCCTGCTGTTCAATACATTCGCACCACTATTTGATCACTCCGTGCTCCAGAAGAACATGGCTAAAAGACTGAAAAGTGCATAGTAATAAACAAGTAGCCATATTCGTCGGTCTCATGACCGTCATCGTAAGCGCCTTGCTCACGGGACTTTATTTGTCTCTGTCAGGTATACACAAGAAGAATGAGCTTCTCTTTAACAAGAAGGCGATCATCACATCAGTAGAGTCTTATCTCGACGGTTCTGTAAAGGATCTAAGTGATGAACAAGTAGAGACTATATTCTCAGACGAGGTCGAGCAATTTGCGGTAAATTACCAAGGCGAGACAATCTCTGAGGAGCAGATTGTAGCTGCTGGTTACCCTAGTGGTAAAGCAGAAGAAATCGACATGGCAAAGGAGTTAAAGAAAGTAGAAGAGGATCGACTATTTCCTATGTTTATCTACACTTCTACTGAAGGAGAAAAGATCTACATCACCGCGGTGAGAGGCAACGGTCTATGGGATGCAATCTGGGGAAATATTGCCATTAAGGAGGATTTTAATACGATTGCTGGAGCAGCATTTGACCACAAGGGTGAGACCCCTGGCCTAGGTGCAGAGATCAAAGACAATCCTAAGTTCTCTGAGCAGTTTCAAGGAAAAGAACTCTATGACGAGAGCGGTAAATATGTAGCAGTAGCTGTGAGAAAAGGTGGCGCTCGAGAATCTAATTATGACCACGAAGTGGATGGTATCACGGGAGCTACCATCACCGCTGATGGAGTAGAAGATATGATATACAAGGGGATCAAGAAATACTTGCCCTACTTTGATAAGAAAGAAGAAAAGCTGAACTAGCATGGCAGATGTAGCAACTAAGCCGTCCACGGTAACGAGAAAAGAGGCGACCTTCCCTTTTGGAAAAAAGGAGAAGAGACTAATTACCGATCCGCTGGGTGATAATAATCCGATTACTATTCAGGTACTTGGTATCTGCTCGGCACTAGCCGTGACCACTCAGGTAGTTCCCTCAGTGATCATATCTATTGCGGTGATATTCGTATGTGCATTTTCTAATGTGATTATATCACTACTGAGGACACATATACCCAAGCAGGTACGTATGATCGTGCAACTTGTCGTGATCGCAACTTTGGTGACTGTGGTGGAGCTTGTGCTTAAAGCAGCGAGCTATCCGGTGTATAAGCAATTATCAGTATTTATTGGCTTGATCATTACGAACTGTATCATCATGGGTCGTCTCGAGGCATTTGCCATGGCGAATAAGCCGTGGAGATCATTTCTTGATGGTATCGGTAACGGTCTTGGCTACGGTGGTATCCTCGTGATTGTCGCTATACTGCGAGAGTTTTTTGGCAAGGGAAGCTTTGCTGGGATCAAGATCATAGGTCCATCTGCAGAGTATGCTCTCAATACTGCGGACAGTGCTCTTCTTGGATGGTATGCACCCAATAATTTATTTGTCTTTCCACCAGCGGCCATGTTTATCATCGCTGTGCTGATATGGATCCAGAGATCCTACAGAAAGAATCTTGTAGATATTTCCTAAAACGACCCAGATGGATTTCATCAATATATTTATTAAGGCTGCCTTCATAGAGAATCTTGTACTAGCGTACTTTCTCGGGATGTGCAGTTACCTAGCTGTATCTAAGTCTGTCAAGACTGCCTTTGGACTCGGTCTTGCTGTCATATTTGTACTCGGTATTACGATGCCGATTAACTGGCTTATCAATACACAGTTACTCGATGGCGGAATCATGGGTATGGATCTGACTTTCCTGAGGTTTATTCTCTTCATTGCAGTGATTGCATCCATGGTGCAACTCGTAGAGATGGTCATAGAGAAACTATCGCCAGCACTCTATAATAGTCTAGGTATATTTCTCCCATTGATCACAGTGAATTGTGCGATCCTAGGTGGTTCCCTCTTTATGGTGACTCGTGAGTATACGTTTTCTGAGTCCATTGCCTTTGGACTTGGAGGTGGATTTGGCTGGTTCCTTGCGATCATAGCCATTGCCGCCATCAGGGAGAAAATCAGATATAGTAATGTACCTCCAGGGCTTCGCGGTCTGGGTATGGCATTTCTTCTCACCGGATTGATGGGTATGGCATTTATGAGTCTGATGGGTATAGATCCAGCTTCCCTTACAGGTGTAGCAGGACCTAAGTAATTGAGAAAGTCATTGAGCACAGTCTACTTATATAATTAATTCATAGATCATGGGAAGCGGATTAGTATTTATAGTCGCCATTTTAGTCTTTACCCTTATCATAGGGTTACTGTCTTACATGTTGATCTTTGCGCGGAAGCGCTTAGTGCCACAGGGAGAAGTAGCCATAGTGGTCAATGGTGACACGGATAACCCACTCATGGTGCAACCTGGTGTGACGTTGCTTACGGCCCTGTCGGACAAAAGCGTATTTCTACCATCCGCATGTGGTGGTGGAGGGACGTGTGCAATGTGCGAGTGTCATGTAGACGCAGGTGGAGGTGAGACGCTGCCTACAGAGATGAATCACCTGTCGCGTAAGGAAGCAGCAGAAAATAAAAGATTGGCTTGCCAAGTAAAAGTGCGTGAGGCGATGGAGGTGCGAGTACCAGAAGAGGTATTCGGTATCAAGAAGTGGGAATGTGAGGTAGTGAGTAACGACAACGTCGCTTCCTTTATCAAAGAATTTATCGTCAAGTTGCCTGAGGGCGAAAAGCTTGATTTTGAGTCAGGTGGCTATATACAGATCGACGTCCCTGAAGTAGAAGTGGACTTCAAGGATATGGATATTGCGGCTCATGCAGAGCATCATGATGATCCAGATAAGTTTCGCTCTGAGTGGGACAAATTTGGTCTGTGGGATCTCAAGATGAAAAATGATGAGCCGCAGTTCCGCGCTTACTCGATGGCTAATCATCCTGCGGAAGGAAATATCGTCATGCTGAATATTAGGATTGCCACACCGCCATGGGATCGAGCTAAGAATGCGTGGATGGATGTAAATCCTGGTGTATGTAGTTCCTATGTCTTTGACTTGAAGCCCGGTGATAAGTGCACCATCTCCGGTCCCTACGGAGAGTTCTTTATCAAAGAGACTAAGAAAGAAATGGTTTACATAGGTGGTGGTGCAGGAATGGCTCCACTGAGATCTCATCTTTTTCACCTCTTTCATACCCTCAAGACTACAGACAGAAAAGTATCTTACTGGTACGGTGGTCGGACTAAGCGCGAGCTATTCTACGTAGATCAGTTCAGAGCTATAGAAAAGGAGTTTCCAAATTTCAAATTCTATGTTGCTCTAGATAATCCACTACCAGAAGACAACTGGCAAGAGAAAGCCGATATCGATAGTCCAGGAGATGGATTTAAAGGGTACATCATGAACGTCTGCTACGAGCAGTATCTCAAGGATCACCCGGAGCCGGAAGAGATCGAGTACTACTTCTGTGGACCACCGATGATGAACCAGTCCGTCATCCGTACGCTCGATGAGCTCGGTGTACCTGAGGAGAATATTGCCTTTGATGATTTTGGCGGGTAAGGTATGGGAGTCTAGATTTTAGATCAAAGTGTAGTCTGGTCTAGTCCATATCAGCTTTACAGTTATGTTTTGTCAGTGCCTAGACAGAGCGATTTGCACCCGTGGTGGGGCATGTGCTGTGGATTAGAAAATTGTTAAAGTGAGATTTATTCATCTGAAATTAAATTGGATGCGATATCTTCGATTCAGTAGGTTCACAGTTAGTCGCTATATCTTGCATAAAGTATACCTGCCTAGATAGAAGGTATGCGGTTGCTAGATATTTTCTGATCTTTGCGTCCTTCATTCAGTCACGTCAAAAATCCATGTTATCATGAGACTAATTCATCGTATATCTCTGTTTATGATCTTTATCTGCGTGAGCATGGTGTCTATGAACACCATCAGTGCTCAGGATATAATCCAGCAGCGCTCTGGAAAGAAAATTAAATGTACGGTTGTGGAAATGGGCTCTACCGAGGTGAAGTACATCCAGTGGGGAGATCCTAATGAGGTCATCTTTACTATAGATCGTGCTCTCATCAGAGACATCAAGTTTAGTTATGGAGGTAAGCATACAGAAGAGTCGCCAGAGATTGACGAGTACTACTTTCAGGATGACAGAGCTCAGTCCATTGAGCTTGACTTTATAGCACTCAGTGCTAATGCACTGATCCTAACTTATGAGCGAGCCCTCAGTCCAGGTACAGCAATAGAGGGATCTGTGAAACTCTTGGGGCTGGGTGTCAGGAATGACTTTATTGACCGCTCGGGAGTGGGCGTAGATCTTGGTTATAAGTTAAAGTTTGGCTCGCTCTTCAGGGGAAATGATTATCGTCCTAGGCACATCATGTCTGGAGGATACGTCAGGCCTTCTCTGGGCTTTACTAGAGCAGAATATGGACGTCGACAATTTACTGGTGAGTTGGAATCCTACTCGCAAGTGAATTTTGGTCTGAGCATAGGGAAGCAGTGGGCTTTGCAAAATGCCGCTATTCTGGATCTTTATATTGGACTGCATTACTTCACAGGGAGTTTTGATTATAACGGTGTCAGTGATTTCTTCAGAGGCGACTACATTGAGGAAGGAAATTTATTTGGCAGTAATGGCACGGCGATTGGGTTTGGCCTGCGAGTAGGAGGTCTATTCTCAAAGTACAAACCTAAAAAGACTAGCCAGGCCAAAAGAAGATAGACCCACCAGATCTTTACAGGCGCTATATCAGAGATGAGCGCTATGGCAAGGAGGGATATACCATCGTATCAATGCTCACCTGACTCCATATCTCTAGAGCCTATGCGGCAGTTTGCTGTCAGGATGGCTTGCAGTTTCTTATCGCAAATAAAAGCGCTGCACGTGCAAGCTTAAGCATAGCAAACTCGTACTTTCGTATATTGATTTCTCAGGTTGATGTACAAGAGTAAACGCATACTAGTCACTTCGGCTTTGCCCTACGCAAATGGCCCTCTGCATATTGGACATTTGTCTGGTGCGTATTTGCCAGCAGATATCTACGTGCGCTTTCAGCGCCTGATGGATCGAGAGATACTCTATGTATGTGGAAGTGACGAGCACGGAGCAGCCATCACGCTCCGAGCTGCTCAAGAAGACATTGCGCCTCAAGAAATTATCGATAAATATCACGCACTATTTCAAGAGGCATTTGAGGGGATGGATATATCATTTGATATCTATGACCGCACCTCCTCCAAGCTTCATCATGAGACCTCTCAAGATTTCTTCAGGACACTCGCTGCACAAAACGAGTTTGAGAAGCGTGAGTCCGATCAGTACTATGATGAGGAAGCAGATAAGTTTCTGGCAGATAGATACATCAAGGGTACATGTCCAAGGTGTAATCATCCTGCTGCTTATGGAGATCAGTGTGAAAACTGTGGTAGCACGCTTAGTCCAGATGAATTAATAGACGCCGTATCTACCCTCTCCGGAGCCACTCCTGTCAAGCGAAAAACTACCCACTGGTATCTGCCGCTTGATCGCTATGAGAAGTGGCTCGGTGAATGGATCGAGCGAGGTACGATCAATGGCGAGGAGCACCATGATGCAAGTGGGTGGAAAAATCATGTGATAGGTCAGTGTAAGTCATGGATAGACGGTGGTCTGCACGCACGAGCCATGACCAGGGATCTCAACTGGGGTGTGCCCGTGCCGCCAGAGCTCGAGGGTAGTGAAGGAAAGAAACTCTATGTGTGGATGGATGCCCCGATCGGATATATATCTGCAACCAAGCAGTGGTGCATCGATCACGATCAGGACTGGAAAGAATGGTGGCAAAGTGAAGACACGGGCCTGGTCCACTTTATAGGCAAGGACAACATCGTCTTTCACTGCATCATATTCCCTGCAATACTGAAAGCTCACGGTGACTATATTCTCCCCCAGAATGTACCAGCTAATCAATTCCTCAATCTAGAGGGCGAAAAACTGAGTACAAGTCGAAACTGGGCTATATGGGTCAACGACTATGTCAAGGACTGGAGTGAGCATACAGATGAACTACGCTTCTACCTGACCAAGAACATGCCTGAGCAGCGGGATAGCGATTTTGTCTGGAAGGGCTTTCAAGATGCTAATAATAATGAGCTAGTAAATAATCTTGCTAACTTCATCCACAGGGTGATGGTGCTGACGCATAAGTACTACGACGGTGTGCTGCCCGAGATGGATGAGAATATAGATATCGCTGGTCCTAGAAATGACGAAGAATTAGCATTTCACGATAGCGAGTTGCTTTTCCTCTTTGATCAAATGCATCAATACTGTGCGCATATCCGAGAATATAAATTTCGAGAGGCGCTACAGGATCTACTGAGTATATCATCCTACGGCAATCAGCTATTGCAGTTTAATGAACCGTGGAAACTCGTCAAGGAAGATCCAGAAAAGACGAAAGTCGTGCTACATCTTGCGATGCAATATGTGACAACTTTATCGGTGCTGATGCGTCCATTTTTGCCACGAGCGAGTGATCGCCTCAGAGATATGTTACAGATAGATCGGCTAGCAGACTCTGGCGAGCTACTTGCTCTACTCGATGGATTAGCAGAAGGAGATCATCCCTTGCCTTCAGGTCATCAGATCGGGGAAGCAACTCATCTATTTGGCAGAATTGACGATAAAAGGATCGAAGCAGAAATGGAAAAATTACAGAATTCAGATAAAGGCGCAAGTGCATCAGCACCAGCCGTTGCTCTCAAGCCAGAGATCAACTTTGACGACTTCTCCAAGATAGATATCCGCACAGCGACGATCACTGCCGCAGCTCCTGTGCCCAAGGCAGATAAATTGCTCCAGCTACAGGTGGATCTAGGCTATGAGCAGCGTACGATCCTCTCTGGAATTGCTCAGCACTTTGACCCAGCGGAACTGCCAGGAACCGAGGTGCTAGTAGTTGCTAATCTAGCGCCGCGCAAGATGCGTGGTATCATGTCAGAAGGTATGATCCTCATGGCAGAGAATGAAGACGGTAAGCTAGACTTTGTCTCACCTAGTGATGGCTGGGGCAAAGGCTATGTAGTGAGCTAGATTCTATCCTATGCCTTCTACCAGTACAGATGCAAGATGGATCCGCTGGATCAGTCTGCTGTGTCTACTAGGACTTGCAGGTGTAATGGCCGGGCAGATGCTACGGCTACCGCTCTGGGGCTATCGTCCACTGCTGCTACTCGTAAGTGTATGGGGAAGCTTGCAGATTATTCTATTTCCTCTCATATATCGTGGCACGTCTCCGATACGGCACTGGTGCTTGAGCAGTCTAGCAGGAGTACTTCTCTATCTGGGATTTCCTGATATGCCGATCACCTTGCTCATGATGGTAGGTCTGGTACCGCTTCTCGTTATAGAAAGAGAGCGATCTGACACGCGATTTTTTGGTGGAATAGCCTATTATTTCAATGCCTTTTTACTATGGAATATCACCAGTGTATTTTGGTTGATGAATACTGACTTTGCTGCGAGCATTTTTACTTTTCTGCTCAATGCATTTTTGATGACCTTGGCATTTTTACTTTATGCTTTCCTACATCGCCTACTAGGTAAGCGATACCAGATGGCGATACTGGCAGCAGTGTGGATTTGTTTTGAGCAGTTTCATCTTGCTTGGGATATTTCATTTCCTTGGCTGCACTTAGGTAACTCACTCAGTATGTATCCTATCCTGGCGCAGTGGTATGAATATACAGGTGTATCAGGCGGCACACTATGGATTCTCATCCTCAATGTGCTTATCTATCAAGCCATCACCAGTGCTAAATCCTATCGCAGTTATCTGCCTACAATAGCTGCTGTGCTTCTAGTGCCGATTGCAATAAGTGTGGCACTATCTTTTCAGTCCATTCCTCAGGAGGATGTAGTGCGCGTATCTATCATTCAGCCCAATTATGAACCGCACTACGAGAAGTTTGAAGTTCCGCAGATGGTCCAGGTAGAGCGACACATAGATCTCGCTCGTAAGTATATTGATAGCACAGACTTGATAGTGTTTCCTGAGACGAGCTTTGGTCTGATCATGCTTGGAGACATACATCGGTATCGCACCATGCAGCGAATCCAGGAGCTCCTGAGTGAATATCCTAGTGTGTCCATGCTCATGGGACTCGATGCTGGTGATTTTACCACGGAGCTCGATCGATCACCACATGCTAGACCCTATACTAGCAGCGACGGTAATACTCGCTATTGGAAACGATACAATGCCGCCGTCATGCTCCGTGAAAATCTTGACGACTATCAACTGTACAAGAAAAGTAAACTAGTACCTGGAGCAGAAAAACTTCCTTATAGAAAAGCTCTGCCCTTCATGGAGTCCTTTATCAGTGGACTGGGCGGATCAGTCTACGGACTAGAAGGGCAGGACACTCGTACTGCTCTGCCAGTTGGCGGTACGCGCATAGGAGCTGTCATCTGCTATGAGTCCGTCTATGGGCAGTACGTCAGTGAATACACGAGAGCTGGAGCTGAGCTGCTCGCCATCATCACTAATGACGGATGGTGGGATAACACGCCAGGGCATCGTCAGCATTTGCACTTTGCGAGTTTACGAGCTATTGAGCAGAGAAAATATATAGTGCGCAGTGCTAATAGTGGAGTGTCTGGAATCATTTCGCCGAAAGGCGCCATCTTATCTCCTACTGACTATGACGAGGCCACGGTCGTATATGGCAAAGTGTATCCCAATCGGGTGCTCACCTTCTACACCCGCTGGGGCGATCTGATACCGAGGGTAAGCTTATTTCTGTTGATATGTCTGGGACTCATATCTCTCCGCGATGTGATCAAGAAAAGAATCGACAGAAAAGAATAGGCTTCTGCTTATCTTTCCATTACTGTAGATCTCTAATTCCAGCTCATGATGAAGCATTTATCACGCCGTCAGGCTCTCGCTCAACTTGGTATGTCACTTGGAGCCATGACCTTTCCCGTCAGTACATATCTCAATGATCGTGGACAGCCGATATTATTACCGCAGCGGAGCGCACCACCAGATCGCCCAGTCACGGCTATCACTCTCGGAGCTGGTGCGCGCGGAAATACCTACGGTAATTACGCCCTGCAATTTCCAGATGAATTATCTATTGTAGGTGCGGCAGAACCGATAGATCTGCGACGGGAGCGCTATCAAGCCAAGCACAATATTCCAGATAATCAGTTATTTACTACTTGGGAGCATGTATTCCAACAAGAGAAATTTGCCGATGCAGTGATCATTTCTACGCCTGATGATTTGCACTACGGTCCATGTATGGCTGCTTTAGAAGCAGGCTACGATATACTGCTAGAAAAGCCTATATCGCCGACAGCAGAGGAGTGTCGCGATATCTTGCAGTTATCTGAGAAAAAAGATGCCGTGGTGGCAGTGTGTCACGTACTCCGTTACGCTCCCTATTTCGAAAAGTTGCGCGAGATTATTCACTCGGGTGTGCTGGGCAAAGTGGTGAGCATGAATCATTTTGAGCCGATCCAGCATATTCATATGGCGCACAGCTTTGTCCGAGGCAATTGGCACAATAGCGCTGAGACCACTCCCATCATATTAGCTAAGAGCTGTCATGACATGGACATCATGCGGTGGCTTTTGGGTAAGCCATGCGTAGAAATACACGCGCTAGGATTTCTCTCTTGGTTCCATGAGGGCAATGCTCCCGAGGGCTCCACGGCTCGCTGTATGGATGGTTGCGCGCATGAGGCTGAGTGTCCCTACTCGGCTATGAAGATCTATCATAGAGACAGGGACTGGACCTATGTATTTGACTTGCCAGATGATCCAGCGGAGCATGGTGACGCCATCCTGGAGTATCTGCGCACGACGGACTATGGTCGATGTGTCTACCGTATGGATAATGATCAGCAGGATCACTACACATGCAATATGCTATTTGATGAGGATACCACGGTCACATTTAATATGGAGGCATTTACGTCCTATCACGGACGCAGGACCCGTGTGATGGGTAGTCTCGGAGACGTAGTGGGAGATATGCAATCATTTGTGCATACAGATTTCCTTACGGGAGAGCGCACGGAGTGGAAACAAGAGAGTGATGGACATGGAGGAGGAGATTTTAGGCTTGTGCATGATTGGGTACGGGCTGTCGCCCAAAAGGATCCTTCACTTCTCACTAGTACCATTGGTGCCAGTATAGAAAGTCATCTCATGGCATTTGCGGCGGAGCGGAGTAGAAAGGGTAGGACGGTAGAAAGGGTGGTTTGATTTATTATATTTTATATTATTCACAGTCTTAATGAAATCATGACACTAATAGATACCGTCGTTATTGTAGTTTCAGTCTTCTTTTCTGACGGCAGTGAAACTTACGTGGAGTTTACTAGTGATTACTTCGTACAGACCATGATTCTAGCCGATACTCAGTCGGCCTCTTATGACTTGGCTATCGATTACTATGATTTTAGGGAAAGGACGATATATTCTCGTGGAGGGAATGAAAGCGGGATGAATAGCGAGGTTAGCGAGAAGTCATTTGACAAAGAGGTGGCTAATAGAAAATTGCTAGAAGCATATGATCAGGAACAAAAGGAAAGGCGCGATAGATTGATTAATCGACATGAAATTATTGTCGACAGTACTCGTATATTCTGCGACTTGTTTCCTCTTATTGAAACGATGGAAGGGGTTTATTACTCCATCATCATGCCTGAGTTAGAAGAGATATACTCTGAAGAGACTGGCTTGTACCATCCTTTTGGAGATAACTTTGAGGTGAATATCGGCTTTGGCCTGTGTATAGACGATTCCGCAGCTGCTGTGCCCACTCATGTGACTAAAAGTCGATCTTTGGACTTCACTCCGCGCGTGCAGGAATTAAAATCTAGAATACAAAGTATGCATGAAAATAAGATTCCTTTCGCGGAAACCAGAGGCCTGACTGTAAAGAAAAAGTAATTAGCTTCACCTTACCCTGTGGCCAATTTTCTCAGCATGCCACTGAAGACAATTCCATGAAATGGCAGGACAGCAAACCAGTACAGTCTTCCGAGAAGTCCCTGTGGTCGGAAGGTTGCCGTCTGGACAAGCTCGCCATCATCTAGGCAAAACTCCAACCACGCTTCTCCAGGGACTTTCATTTCTGCAAAGAGCAGTAGACGGCCTTCTTCTCGATCGGCATAGAGTACGCGCCAAAAATCTAGGGCGTCACCGCTATGGACTTCGGTAAGACTAGTCCGTCCTCTACGTAGGCCCACGCCGCCCACAAGTTTGTCGAGATAACCGCGCAGTTTCCAGAGCCAATTAGCTGCGTACCATCCTGTGCTTCCTCCGATGGCCCAGATGCGATTGAGTACTGCTTCGCGATCCGTGTATTCTCTTCGGCGCTCGTCCTTGAAGCACCCATGCGTAGGCACATCGATAAATTCTGATTGTTTGAAACGTTTTATGCCGCTCACTTGAGCGTCTTTCCAGCTGCTGACAATTTCATTGGTATCGATCTTATCAAAGGCTCGCTGAACAGACACACGATAGCTGGCGGGCTCCACCAGTAGAATCTCCAGAGCGCGATTATCACGAGCCACTACTTCTACTTTCATGCTATCCACGAGCGCAGTAGCTAATCGGTAGGAAGTAGATGTGACGAAGTACAGCCAGTAGGATGATAATCGAGGCGTCATCACGGGAACTGTCCAGATCCATCTCTTGAGATTTCTCTCTTCAGCATAGATGAGGAGCATCTGCTTGTAACTGAGGATGTCAGGACCGCCGATGTCATAGTTGTTCTTATACATTTTCTTTTCTCCGGCACTGCGGCGTAGGATCTCAAGTACATCACGTATACCTATGGGTTGGCAACGCGTCTGTAACCATCTCGGTGTGATCATCATAGGTAGCTTCTCTACCAGATCTCTGATAATCTCAAAGGATGCGCTGCCAGATCCTATGATGATGCCTGCTCGCAGGGCAGTGAGGGCATAGTTGCCAGTGGCCAAGATCTCCTCGACATCTTTACGCGATTGTAGATGCTCGCTCAGCTCGTCTTCATTCACCATGCCGCTCAGGTAGATCACTTGCTCCACTTGTCGATCCTCTAGCGCAGCCACAAAATTGCGAGCGCACTGCTGCTCGAGGTCTTGATAGTCAGCACTCGAAGTCATAGAGTGTACGAGGTAATAGGATACATCGATATCCTGTGGTATGATGCTGAGACTGTCTGGATCCAAGAGATCCATCTCTAGGATCTCTATCTGATCTGCTAGGGATGATGGCGGATGATAGCGTGATCGATCTCTCACACAGCAGTAGACAAAGTGGCCGTCCTGCACGAGCGCGGGCAGTATACGCTTACCTATGTACCCTGTAGCACCTGTGAGGAGTATCTTCATGCTTATAGAAGGTGGTCAAGGGCAATGGTGTTCATTGAGAAAGCACTGTGGTGATTATCAATTCTGATTACTGCTGCTATGACGTGTGTATATGGGCACTGATTGTGGCTCTATTCCACCACTATTCATCGCAGTGTAAGACTAGTGCTAAGGTAATAAGATTGCAAACTCAGTCTTATTTTTACTTACTTACAAACTCTCTTATTGAAAGATCCTATCTTCCAGCGGCTTTACCAGATTACCAGCATATTTCTGCTGATTGGCATTGCCTTGTCCTGGCGGCTGTGGGTTCAGGATCGGACTTTTCCTCTGGTACCCGTGATTGATCTTGGACAGTTGCCTGCTATTGTGGCGTGGATGCAGCTGGGTTTTCTTGTTGTTTTGATTCTTGGTAATTTGTTCTTACAGCGCCGCTGGATCGTTGGATTAATCTTCTGTCTGCTGCTATGGATGTGCTTCCAGGATCAGATGCGTTGGCAGCCCTGGACATATCATTACCTACTGTTCTTTTTACCGTTTTGTTTTTCTCTAGGTAGGCAGTACCTTCTTTATTTCAGAGGAATTATCATCACCATCTATTTTTGGTCTGGCGTGCACAAATTCAATTCTGGATTTGTAGAGGATGTATTTCCTCAGTTCGTGGATCGATTCATGGACGCTGATCTAGGAGCTATGACGCAGCTAGGCTATGCGCTACCGATGCTGGAAATAGCGCTGGCGTGTCTACTGATGTTTTCTCGTACGCGGAGATTAGCATTTGTGGGGGTGGTAGTGCTACATGCCATGATCTTCATCTTTCTAGATCCCCTTGGCGATAATCGAAATAGCGTAGTGATTCCATGGAATATCGCTATGGTTCTCTTTTCCTATGTTCTATTTCTGCGCAGTCCATCTGGCACTTCTCTAGCTGACATGTGGAGCGCACTAGCAGGTAGAGTGCAGCTTGTGATTTTGGGAGCAGTACTTCTACTTCCACTTGCGAATTTTTGGGATCGCTGGGATGACACTTTATCCTTCCATCTCTACTCAGATCAGAATACACTTTTTTGTATTGCTATAGAGGAAAGTGAGACAAAGAAACTCCAGATGGATTTTAAGGAAATGCGGGTGATGATTCCTGGGCTAGAGGGAGGCATCATTCTGGATGTCAATAAATGGGCCATGATCGAGCTCAATGTCCCTGTGCCTCCACAGAAACGCATTTATAAGCGCATTGCTGCAGATCTATGCGCTGAAAATTTCGACCCAGAGCATCTGGTATTTCTAGAAATTGATAAGCCCTTATCGGCTGGTGTGTGGAGGAGTTTTCGGTGTGGTGAGATGTGAATTTCTGTCAACGTCGATCTTCTTCGATGTTTTGCTACATATAGAGAGTCCTACAGTGTTATCACGGTAATTTGCTTACACGAATTGACACAGACTTCTGGATTATCACAGTCACTTAGTATGACTGGTGTTGAGATCCGTGCATAGACTTGAGCTTTGATGAGTACAACAATAGCCTTTACCGTCACTATAAGATCGCTTACCGTATATTACGGAATAGGTCTCTACCGAATAGCTAAGTGGGCTATCTGAGGAATTGCCGAGAACCAATGCGCCAAGGACCTTTGTTGGATCTTATCTTCGCAAATCCGTAAATTCGTAAACCATAGAAAGCTTTAAGAAAGAAATAGTGAGATTTGTAACTGTAGTTTTAATGTTATTCTTTATCGTCGTGATATTCCCTGGGTGTAAAACTGGATTAGTTGTTAAGCCCATGAAGTATGAACGTAATGGCGAACAATTGGCATGTGATGGCTATTATAACAGCGGCCAATTAGTAAAAGTCATTTGTTTTACACATGACAGGGATACTCTTCTTATAGAAAATTATAAATCGGGTGCGGTTACTGGCTATGTGCCAAAATGGCATCCTAACGGAATTTTGGAGGAAGCTGGTATGTATGATAAAAATAGGAAAATAGGTGAATGGAGGTCGTTCTATCCATCTGGAGGCTTGAAGAGTTTCCAATATTACAATCCAGATATTGACTCTGTCCCATTGTTTTATGAAAAGACTTACAATGAGGTAGGTGAGATGATGTCCCTAAGATATCCTTTGAGGCTTGAGTGTAATGAACGAATAATTGCAACTGGTGATACAGCCATTTTGGATATTGAGCTCATGTACTCTGAATTTATTAATGGATTCATCGTGGTTATTCTGGATGAATCGTCTTCTGATTTAGTCACTAAGGATACGCTGATTAGTGATAATCTATCACTTCAGGTTGAGCTTACGCCAAAAGAAGCTGGCAAGCACAGGGTTTCTGGCGTTTTAATTGAGTTAGATGGAGGTCAAGATAATTATGACGATGGATATGGAGGAGAAAAGGATTTTGTATTCGATTTTTTAGTGGTCGATTGAGATAATATGTTTGTTTGTACTCCGCGTTGGTATGATCCAGCGATAGCGAGATTCACTGCAACAGATCCTCTGGCTGACATTCCAGAGAACATTAGTTGGTCTCCTTACGCTTACGTATGGAACAACCCTATCAATGTTATCGACCCCGATGGAAGAAGTGGTGAATCCATTCATAAGGACAAAAACGGTAATGTAATTGTGGAAATTGATGATGGAGACAATAATGTATACGTGCATAATGATTTAGGTGGAGATGGTCAGCATACTGATGGTCAAATAGGTTTATTGAAGCAAAAAGAGAACAGTATGGAACTGGCGGAGGCGGAGAAGGAAACAAGGTTGCATCAGTAATGAATAAGATTTCGAAATTCTTTGGAGAAGGTGACCAGTAGCAACATTCAGGTGAAAACTGGTTTATCTATGGAAAAGGCTCTAAAAATGGTTGGTCGATAAAGGCCTCTAAATCTGATCCAGATGTAGCAAACAAGAGTATTGATATTTCTGATATGTTAACTCCGGGAAGATTTTCAAAAGAGAATTTACCAGCTGGAGTTGGGGGATTTGTTGAGAATGTCAGCAATGCAGCAGAAAGAATACAGGAGCCTGACTCAATAATTTGTGATTTTTGTTCTGGTAAACGCTTTCCACTTAAAGATAAAAGATTACACTCCAATGTTTGAGATACAACTACAAATGGTAATCCAGCCCCAAATAACTAGGGTTTTATGAGATTATTAATAATTATTTTAGTTTTGATATTTAACGCATCTTGTGCAAATTATTCTGACAAGGAAAAACTCATTAAGTTTTATGAGGATAATATTGAAGTCGAAGAATTGGTGCAGGATTCAAGAGACAATTCCGTTACAAGGTATGATGATTTAGGGTACTCTCTAGATAAGCATTGGTTTGATAAATATGATAACCTTACATTATATACTTTCTATAATAGATTTTACGAAACAAACATGGCATCTCTCAAGGTTAGATTTAATGATAAAAATGAAGTAATAGAGTTTGAAGGAGAACCATTTTATATAGCTTCAAATCTGGTTGACAATGATACTTTAGTAGTTGATACAGTTAAAGCATATGTTTATTTAGCAAATTCGCCATTTCTTAATCCAGAAGCTAATATTTCAACGGAAAACCTGAGTAGCAACGATCGATATCTGATCGAGAATGAAAAGCTGAACTACGTTATATATTTTGAAGATTACCCAGATTCTTTGCTGCAAAATGTCTTATATACATTTTCGTACACTTCTAATGTAGCTGATTTTCATTTTAGGGATTCAGTAGTTTACAATAGTTTTGTTAAAAAGAGGTAATCAAAAACTTCAAGGAAATCACCCCCGTTGTCCCGAGCTTCCAAGCTCAGGACTATTATGTCTACATGCCTTGAGCAATTGTAACTGTGGTCCGCATCTTGATGTAGACTGCTGGAATCTGAAATTGATAAAATGATTTGCGCTATGATAGCCTCTGGCCTCGTAAAACCAATTTTGCCTACTTCTGGAGTTGGACTGAGCGACGATCTGACGTATAACTACTCGCGTAAAGGCGGACTAGCAGGCAAGATTATCGTTACAATAGTAGACATAGGATACATAAGTCATGCGGAGGCCGACACTTATGACGACAATAGCCATGCTCTGACCTCTGGCACACACTCCTTACAGTACAATTATCTAAATTTACCCAAGAGCATCACCACAGATGAAGGAGTCATGAGCATAGAATATGCCGCTAATGGACAGAAGGTATGTCAGAGCTCATCCGAAGAGCTGCGATACTACTCTATTGGAGCCGAGTACAAGAATGGCAAGATCGATGCTATGCACCTCAGTGAAGCGCGATTGAGCTATACTGATGGTACAACTCGATTAGAATGTGTCATTCGTGATCACTTGGGCAATACACGCGTCACTTTTAGAGATTTAGATGGGGACGGCGAGGTGAATCCTAGAGCGAGTGAAGGTGAAATTGTACAAGATAACCACTATTATCCTTTTGGGCTTAGTATGAACAACCCTGATTATACCACCAGCGCTGATCCAGAAAATCGCTATCAGTACAACGATGAACAACTGATCTCACAGAGGCGATGTCTAAAGGACATCGAAGGTAGAGAACCGCAAAGCGGATGGGTTGGCTGGCACATAAGTAAATTAGGGATTGGATTGTTGGACTATGGCGCGCGTTGGTATGATCCAGCGATAGCGAGATTCACTACAACAGATCTGCTGGCTGAAGATTTTGCAAGCTGGAGCCCTTATGCTTACACCTTTAATAATCCAATCCGTTTTACAGATCCTAGAGGAATGGCACCTGATGATATTATTCTAAGGGGTAGTAATAATTCAAGTATTACAATTAAAACTGATCTCGTAGATATCGATGTTAATGCAGGGGGTATTGTAGGCGATTTAGGAGGTAACTATACATTTGAAGGAGACGATATTTTGGTTGCTGGATTAGATATAGCAGGTGTTGTCGATCCAGCCGGTATAGCAGATGTTGCTGCTGCGGGAATTGAAGCTAAAAAGGGCAATTACGGAATGGCTGCATTAAGTGCCTTGGGGGTTATTGTATAATCCTGCGGCATTGACCCCCCTGTTCTTACAAGCTGACCCCCCTAGCCAAAGAGTGTTATATGAAGGTAGGCAAACTTGAGGAATAGAGGTATTCCTACAAGCT
>Ga0115029_1000720_pt1 | contig 29297 bp, 17 predicted proteins | sample SidtaG_3_FD_87297 | JGI IMG/M metagenome (GOLD analysis project Ga0115029, IMG submission 87297) | Marine algal microbial communities from Sidmouth, United Kingdom - Sidmouth_Asex1 metaG | ecosystem: Host-associated > Algae > Red algae > Unclassified | place: Sidmouth, United Kingdom | collected... | reverse complement strand
TTAAAATACCGATCATAGCCCAACTGGGCAAAAACATAGAGCAGAATGGTCAAGCAACTTACCGTGCCCAATGTCAGCCCCAGTAGATTTATAATTGTCTGTTGCTTATTTTTTGAAAGGTTTCGCCAAGCGATTTTTAGATTGTTTTTTAGCATAACAAATTATTTTTATTGTCATTCCCGCGAAGGCGGGAATCTGATTATCGTTTTCTTGTACTCTATTGGTTTCAGCATTTGTTTTTAAATCGTCCCTTCTACACCTCCCTCATTCCCAAATTATTAGGAGGGAAGGACCTACTCCGTACGCAAACTTTTTAAAGGCTGTATCAAAGCAGCACTTATAGATTGATAACTGATAGTAAAGATTGCAATGGTTAGCGCAATGGCCCCTGCGCTTAAAAAGACCTGCCACCCGACATCTATGCGATATGCAAAATCTTCTAACCAACGGTTCATCATATACCAACCGATGGGTATGGCGATGGCGATAGAAATTAGTATCAATTTCATAAAGTCGAGGGTCAGCAATTGATAAATACTCTTAAATGGAGCGCCCAATACTATTCGAATACTAATTTCTTTTTTTCGTTGCTCGACCATAAAGGCCGATAGGGCAAAAAGACCCAGGCAGGCCACAAAAATTGCGAAGAGTGCAAAGCTGTTAAAGATTTTTCCCATGCGCTTCACGTCTTCGTGCATCTGGGTAAATTTTTGATCAAGAAAAGTATAGCTTAAAGATTGGTTCGGTACATTGCGGTCCCACATCGCCCCGATAGCAGCCAATGATTCCGTGATGTTCCCGGCATTGATCTTTACGGCAACCGTTCCAATATCGTTACCGACCTGTAAGGCCAATGGCGTAATTTCTTCTTTCAATGATTTGAAATGAAAATCCTCGACAACTCCTACTACAGTCCATTTTTGGTAGTTGTTATCAATCTGTTTTCCTAAAGGATTTTTGAGCCCAAGATCAGAGGCCATTTTTTGATTGACAATAATCGAATTGACGGAATCGGAGGCAAATTCCCTTGAAAAATCACGGCCTTCGACTATCTGCATGCCCAAGGTTTTGATATAATCATAATCTATGCGCCAAGTTTGGCTCAAAACACCACCATTTTCGCTTCCCTCGCCAACAATAGTGAACGTAGTCTGATTTCGTCTGGAACCCTCAACCGGTAAATAATCGCTTTGGGAAACCTGCTTTATTTGGGGCAATTGTAAGAGTTGTTGTTTAAAACTCTCTGACTTGTTTCCTAAAACATTGGCACCTTCCAAAATCACGACCTGTTCTTTATCGTAACCCAATTCTTTTTTTAGGATAAAGTCCATCTGTTTGTAGATGATCAGCGTACCGATAATCAAAATAACCGAGGTCGCAAACTGAAAAACGACCAGGCCACTTCGCAATCTGCCACTTTTACCGCCTGTACTCAAACTACCTTTTAAAACATTTACAGGTCGAAAGGCCGATAGGTAAAATGCAGGGTATAGTCCGGCAATAATTCCAATAATCAAAGCGGATATCAGTAGCACGGGTATAAAAGACCACATCGCCCAAGGCATTTCTATCGTTTTTTCGGCAATGGAATTGAATAGGGGAAGTAATAGCCATGCCATCACTACGCCCAATACAAATGATATAAAGCTAAAGAGAACCGACTCTGTGAGAAACTGCGCTACAAGATTACTTTTGAATGCACCGACGGTCTTTCGCAAGCCGACTTCCTTTGCCCTATTCGCGGATTTTGCCGTAGACAAGTTGATAAAATTGATACAGGCCAGAATCAGAATAAACCCTGCTATAGCTGCAAACAACCATACAAAACGGAGGTCGCCATGTTGCAATCCATCCGCCATTTCAATATCCGATTTTAGATGGATGTCGCTAATAGGCTGCAATTTGTATTCAATGCTTTTTAAAACTTCAATGAAAGAAGCATCTCGACCCCTTTGAATCTGGGCAGGAATTACATAGTTCTCGATTATGGAATGCATTTTATCTTGAAGTTCTACGATGTTACTTTTTTCATCCAAAAGCACGTAGGTAAAATAGTTTTGAGATGTCCAACTAAGATTGTTGTCGTCGATGGGCAACAGAAAATCGAAATCGAGATGGGAATTCCCCGGAAAATCCGGCATCACGCCTGTTACGGTATACGGTTTTGAAGCGTTATCATCTAAAATCAATGTTTGTCCCAGAGCTTTTCCGTTAGGAAAATATTTGGCTGCCTTCGATGCTGAGATGACAATATTGCCCGGGCCTGTTAATGCTTCGTTGGGGTCGCCTTGTACCAGCGGAATTTCCAATATCTCGAAGATACTCTGATCGCCGTACAGGAAACCCTCTTCAAAAATATTCTGGGTCTCGGCACCTGAACGAAATGCTCTTTTTCCACCGGAAGAAAGCGCGGAACCATATATTTTGCCCGCTTTTTCAATTTCAGGAAAATCCGCTTCGAGTGTCTGCGCCATGGGTAACGGAAAATGGGTGCTTTTTTTCATTTCCCCATCTATTTCAGCTTGAAATACTACCCTATAAATATCGTCTGAATTTTTATAGTGCTTATCATAGCCCAATTCATCTTTTATAAACAATGCAATTAACAAGCAAGCAGCGATACCTACGGCAAAGCCTCCAACTTTAATAAACGTGAAAAGCTTTTCTTTTTTAATACTTCGCCAAGCGATTTTCAGATGATTTTTGAACATTATAATTATTTTAATTGTCATTCCTGCGAAGGCGGAAATCTGTTTATCATTCTCTCAATTTTTCAATAGAACTCGTTTCAGTAAACACGGGAATCTGATTCATCATTTCGTTAATATTTCGTCCTTTTTACACCTCCCTCAGTCCCTCCTTATTAGGAGGGAAGATTATTCCGTACGCAAACTTTTTACGGGGTTGGCCAACGAGGCCTTTATACTTTGAAAACTAACCGTTACCAAGGCAATCAGCATAATCGCTACAAAAGGAAAAAGGAAAAAGCTCCAATGGATGTCGATTCTAAAAGCATAGCTCTGCAACCAATTGCTTGTAGTAAACCATGCTATGGGAATAGAAATTAGAAATGCTATGACCAACAATACCGCAAATTCTTTGTACAACAATTTTAAAATCCCCAGTACGGATGCACCCAATACTTTTCTGATTCCGATTTCTTTGGTACGCTGTAAGGTGGTAAAAGATGCCAGCCCGAACAGGCCTATACAGGCTACCAAAATTGCCAAGCCCGTAAAGAGGCCGAATACTTTCCCAAGACGCTGGTCTGCTTGGTACTGGTCGTTGAAGTGATCATCTAAAAAGAAGTACTCGTACGTGTTACCGGGGAAAAATTTATTCCATTCGGTCCGTACCTGTGCTATGGTTTGCCCGACATCGTCAGTGTTTAGTTTCATGGTAAAAAATCCCCGTACATCAGGAATCAATCTGATGACCAATGGTTCATACGGCAAACGCAGCGATTCTTGGTTAAAGTTTTCCGACACCCCAATAATTTTATATTGGTTCCCCCAAAAATCGATCTGTTTGCCAATTGCTTCCTCAGGATTGCTAAAACCCAATTGTGCAATACCCGCCCTATTGAAAATAACCGCTTCGGGATCGGTACCGAATTCCTCTGAAAAAGCTCGACCGGCAATCAGGTTTAAACCGAACTGGTCGACATAATCGTAATCGACACCGATGACGCGATATTGTTTTCCCAGTTCTTGATCTTGGGAGACCAATTTAATTCCCCCTGCATTCCAATTAACGGGTTGACCGGGAATAGTGGTTGCGGCGGCGACACTTTTTATCGAAGGGAATTTCAATAGGTTTTCCTTGAATGAAATCATTTGGCTCAAATAAGTCGAATCGGCTACGATAGGTGGCACTACAACCAATGTTTTATCTATATCAAGGCCCAAAGACTGCTGACGCATAAACTGTATCTGTTTATACACGGTCAACGTACCGATCAATAAAAACAACGATGCGGCAAATTGGAAGACCACTAAAGATTTTCTCAACAAAGCGCCTTGTTGGGTATTGACCATTTTTCCCTTTAAGACGGCAACAGGTTTAAAACTGGACAACACAAATGCGGGATAGGCCCCAGATAAAAATACCCCTACCACGAACAAGCCGGTAAGCCCGATCCAAAAAGTACTTTTAGTAAATAGGGTGTACGAGAGTTCTTGTCCTGATAATTGATTGAAAGCGGGAATCATGACAGCCATCAAGGCCAAGGCCAAAATCAGCGCCACAGCATTAAAAAGTGCAGATTCGAAGAAGAATTGGGCAATCAGTTGCTTTCGATTCGAACCAACCGCTTTACGAACGCCTACCTCTTTCGCCCGACCTATGGCACGTGCCGTAGCCAAGTTAATATAGTTTACCCAAGCTATGATGATAATGAAGAATGCGATACCGAGAAGAAGATACACGGTTTTACCGTTACCGGTAGCACCCGGTTCCATCATAAAATTAGAGTACAGGTGAATATCGGTAATGGGCATCAAAAGATACTTCGCAGAACTGTTGGATTCTATTGTAAAATCACTTTCATTTTCGACTACTACAGGCGGAAACTTGGCCTCTACACTATTCGGATTTGCGCCCTTTCTAAGCATCAAATACGTAAGGCAACCATCTGAATCCCACCACTCTTCAGGGTTCTCTTCTCCATTGGAGTTTTCTTTGACCATACCTAGAAATGTGGCGTACGATGCCAAAAAATTGGGCTTTAGCTGTGTGTTCGAAGGCATATCTTTATACACGCCTGTTATTCGATAATCCCTGCCACCGCTAATAGGAAGTGTTTTACCCACGACATCTTTGATACCAAAAATTTTCAACGCCACACTTTCTGAAATCGCCGCTGTGCCGGGTTCTTTTAATACGGACTTCGCATCACCGGCAAGCAATGGATACGAGAAAACATCGAAAAACGAGTTGGTAGCAAAAAATACTTGGTCGATTTTGAGGGTTTCGTCATTAACGTCTACGATAATATCCTGTGTTTGAACAACCTTTACATAGTCTTCGATTTCAGGAATTGCCTCTTTGAAAGAATTTCCGACGGCGAATGCACCCCCGGCCCATTCAGTTTCTAACTTACCTGCATTGTACCGTTCCTGCTTAACCCTGTAAACACGGTCTTTGTTCTCATGAAAATTTTCATAACTCGTCTCAAATGCAACATATTGTAAAATCAAGAGGCATGCCGTTATACCAATGGCGAGACCACCTATATTTATTACTGAATAGGCACTGTTCTTGATTAGATTTCGCCAAGCGATTTTTAGATAGTTTTTGAACATAACTAAGTGTTTTTATGTCATTCCCGAGAAGTCGGGAATCTGTTTATCATTCTCTCAATTTTTCAATAGAACTCGTTTCTTATTCAACTTTTCGTTTTTACACCTCCCTCAATCCCTCCTTAATAGGAGGGAAGATTATTCGGAACGCAAACTTTTTACAGGGTTTACGATGGCAGCCTTAATACTTTGATAGCTAACCGTAAGTATAGCGATGCCAATGGCCATAAATGCGGCGAGTATAAAAACCCACCAACTTATTTCTATTCTATAGGTAAAATCTTGGAGCCATTCGTTCATGGCAAACCAACCTATCGGTATGGCAATGAGAATAGCAATACCTACCATTTTCAGAAAGTCGGTGGTCAGGCGGTAGGTTATTTGGCCAACGCTTGCGCCCAGTACCTTTCGAATTCCTATTTCCTTAGTTCGTTTTTGTGCATTGAATGCCGCCAAGCCAAAAAGGCCGAGGCAGGCTATTAAAATGGACAAAATCGTGAATATGATGAAAATGCGCCCTAACCGTTGCTCGGCTTGATAGGTGTTATTAAAAGCTTCGTCCATAAAATAGTAGCTGAACGGTTGCCCTGGCGCAACTTTGTTCCATGTTTCCTCTACTTGGGCAATGGAATTTGCGAAATTCCCTTTGTTTAATTTTATGGCCATTGAAGAGGAAAAGTCCCCAATAATAAGACTCAGGGCACTGATATTTTCCCGAAGGGATTCAAAATGAAAATTCTTTACAACGCCGATGACGGTATAATAAGTTATCTCTTCTTTGGTAAAATCATAAGCCAATCTTTTACCAAGGGCTTCCTCGGGCTCTATGCCCATAACGGCAAGGGCAGATTCATTGATGATCGTTCCGAGAGAGTCGGCACTTCTGTTTTTATCAAAATTTCTACCTGCGATAATTTCCAAATCCAAAGTTGACATATAATCATAATCGACCCCCCACTGTTGCATCTGTATGGCTTTCTCCTGATCCGTAATACCTTCTTCGAAAAATGAACTGTCGCTTCGAGCAGATGGGGTAGGGAAAAAGCTACTTAGAGTTACATCTTGGACCATACTTAATCGCCGGACTTCATTTTTAAGGGATAGTTTTTTGTCGCCCGCGGCATTTACATCTTCCACAATCAAAATTCTATCTTTTGTGTACCCCAACTCTTTACTTTGAATATATTGCAACTGTTGAAAAACCACCAACGTACTGATGACCAAAAACACGGAGATAGCAAATTGGAAAACCACCAATGAATTTCTAATTTTACTACCCCCTACACTCCCTTGTCCTCCGCCCTTTAACACTTTTACCGGAACAAACCTTGACATGAAAAAAGCAGGATAACTACCGGATAACAGCCCCAAAAACAGCGTGGCCGAAACTAAAAGCACCCAAAAAAACGGATTCGTAAATGGAATCGAAAGTTCCTTACCTGAAAGGTCATTGAACAAAGGCATGGCAATCGCAGCAAGGAGAATCGCCAATAGTAATGAGATAAAGGCGATCATACCGGATTCGGTCAAAAATTGCCTGATCAGCCCAGTCTTATTAGATCCCAAGGTTTTACGAATACCGACCTCTTTCGCCCTTTTCATCGAATGTGCCGTGGAAAGGTTCATGAAATTAACGGAAGCCAAAACAATCAAGAACAAGGCGATAAAAGAAAGGATATACACATTCTGAATATCGCTATTGGGACTGAATTCAGCAGTTCTACTTGAATATAAATGGATGTCGGGAAGGCCAATAGTACTATAGTTAAGGTAGTTTCCCGAGGCCAGAAAATTTTCTAAAGTAATGCCGGGCATAAATTCTTGCACCCATGGAATCATATAGGTCTCGAACATAGATTGTAGCGGTGCTTGAAAATCAGCTATCTTAGCATTGGGTATCAACTTGATGAAAGTAGCATAGTTGTGACTTCCCCATTGATTGTTCGAAGCATCTTCAAGACCGGACATGGCCATAAATACCGTATGGTCTCTCATAAAGGAATTTTTCGGCGGATCCTCCAAAATACCGGTTACTGTATAGGTATCGGTATTATCGAGTGTCAGGGTTTTACCCAGAGGCTCTAGAGCCCCGAAATGCCTTTCTGCGGCCGTTTTAGTCAAGATTAAAGTATTTGGTTCTTTTAAGGCGGTAGTTTCATCGCCATACAATAGTTTCAGCCCGAACATGTCAAAAAATGTGTCATCGACAAAGCTGGTGTTCAGCTCTTTGATGGTCAAATTGCTTTCGCTTTTTTTGACCAACATGCTACCATTATTCCTGAAACGGATAGTCAACTCAACTTGCTGAAAATCATTTTTAATGGCAGCGGCCATGGGTGCGGAGACCTCGGCCGCTTCGGTGATTTCGCCCCCGAATTTTATGTCGGCATTGATTCTATGGATACGATTCGCATCGGGGAACATCTTATCATAACTCAATTCGTCGTAGATATATAATGAAATGAGCAAGCCCCCGGCCATACCGATGGCGAGACCGAAGGTGTTCAGAAACGTAAAAAAGGGTTGCTTTTTTAGACTTCTCCAAGCGATTTTTAGATGGTTTTTGAACATGGTTCTCGTTTTTTATTGTCATTCCCGAGAAGTCGGGAATCTGTTTATCATTCTCTCAATTTTTCAATAGAACTCGTTTCTTATTCAACTTTTCGTTTTTACACCTCCTTCAGTCCCTCCTTATTAGGAGGGAAGATTATTCAGTACGCAAACTTTTTACAGGATTGGCCACGGCGGCTTTCACAGCTTGAAAACTTACCGTTAAAAGGGCAATACAAATAGCTACAATACCTGCGATTACAAATACCAACAAATTGATTTCTATACGATAGGCAAAGCTCTCCAACCAATTTTGCATTGCCCACCATGCGATCGGACCGGCAATTACAAGAGCGACCAGTACTAAGCGCATAAAATCTTTTGAGAGTAATCGTACAATACCTGAAACGCTTGATCCCAACACTTTTCGCACTCCGATTTCTTTTTTCCGTTGTTCCGCTGTATGGGCGGCAAGTCCGAATAAGCCTAAACATGAAATGATGATGGCAAGCAGCGCGAAGATTTGAGATAAATTACTCAGGAGTTTTTCATTACTAAACTTTTGGTTAAAAGCATCGGACACAAAATTATATTCAAAAGGAAATGCTGGATTATGTCGTTTTAATACACTTTCAATGGCTGCTAGCGAAGATGCTGTAGTGGCATCCGATTTTGCCTTTACATACATAAAATTGGCATTGTCAGGATTGTTGAAATACATTACCGGACCACTTTCATTATACATATCACCATACAAATAGTCTTTTACTACACCGATCACGGTATATTGGCTACCACGTGTAATAACTTTTCCAACCGGATTTTCAGCACCCATTAAACTGGCCAGAGATTCAGAAATCAATATATTTGAACTGTCTTTGACAACATCTTCGCCAAAGCCTCTTCCCTCTAAAATTTGCATTTTTGCGGTTTCAAAAAAGCTCGCCGTAATGTGCCTAAATGAGATCAGAACATCTTCGGTGTCTTTGCCACCGGGCCATTGAAATCCGGAGCCATTATTGCCACCCCAAAGTATATCCGAATTGTTCAACGCTACGTTATCGATAACACCCGAAGCGATCATATCTTTTTTAATGGGATTGAAATTTTTAATCATATCTCCGTTAACCGGCAGTCTAATCAAGTTTTCTTTTTCGTAACCTAAATCACGACTTTTGACATGTTTGATTTGCTGATATACAATTATGGTACTTACTATAAATATGATGGAGACAGCGAATTGGGTTATTACCAATCCTTTTCTTATTAATGTGGCACCACTTTCTTTGGCTCTAATTCCTTTTATAACTTCTACAGGCTTAAACGAGGATAGATAAAATGCAGGGTACCATCCGGCCAGAAGTCCGCAGATTAGGGTAATACTTAAAAAAGAAAGTACATGTGTGGAATCAAAAAAGTTGATGGCCAATTGTTTGCCGACCATTATATTGTATTGGGGCAGCAATAGCATCAGAATTATAATACTGCAAATCGATGCTATTAATGCAGTAATCATCGCTTCGGCAATAAACTGCGAAATCAATCGCTTTTTGCCAGATCCGAGTACTTTTCTAACGCCTACTTCCTTAGCTCTTTTTTCACTTCGAGCAGTAGATAAATTCATGAAGTTGATGCAAGCTATCAATAAGATTATCAGCGCAATGAATGTAAACATGCGTACATACTCGATTTGCCCACCTACAATTTTACCTCGCTCGAATTGAGACCGTAAATGCCAATCTTTAATAGAATGAAGAAAAGCGTATGTTTCGGCTTGGTCAATTTTTGAGGGAATGATTTTTTTAACTTTAGCATTTACGGCCTCAAAGTCGGCACCGGGCGCTAATTCCACAAAAGTATCCGTGAAATTACTACCATATTCTTGCATCCATTCCACTCCCGCAGAATAGCGTTCAAAAGGTGCCAGCCATTCAAAACCAAAGCTCATGTTTTTAGGCAGGTCTTTCACTACACCGGTAATCACATAATTGTCCTCATTATTTACCCGGAGTACTTTATTCAGCACTTGTGTGTCCGCTCCAAACAAATCCGTTGCCGTTTTTTGAGTGAGCACAATAGCATCGGGATTGTTAAAAGCTGTAGCTTTATCTCCCTGAATAAACTGGAGACTGAATATGTCAAATAAATCAGCTTTCGCATATCTCCCTTGTCTATTGATTGCGTTGTCTCCTTCGGTAAAAAGTAAATCTCTTTGAGCGGTCGCAACCGCCTTAACGACTTCAGGTATTTCATTTTTTAAATCTTGGGCCAACAACATTGGTGTAGAATAGTAGGTGCCCCATTCCCCTTCATATTTTTGATTTGTAGGCACATAAAAGACTTGATCCTGTTTTGGTAAATTGTCAAAACTCGATTCGTCTTCTACCCAGAGCAATATGAGACTGGCGCAGGTAATACCTATGGCCAGACCAAAAATATTAAGCGCACTATAGCCTTTGTTCTTCCAGAGGTTTCGCCAAGCGATTTTTAGATAGTTTTTGAACATCAATACTTATTTTTATGTCATTCCCGAGAAATTGGGAATCTGATTAAGTAATCTTCTTTTTTGTTTTCATTCATCCCTAAGAATTCTCGCAGGGTTTGTGCGTGCGGCCATTAATGTTTGTGAACCTATCATGAGTACCGCAATACCCAAGACACCAAGAAACCCTGCGAACAAGTCTACCGCACCAATCGGTTGATGATAGGCGAAATTGGTCAGAATTACCTTGTCGAAAAGAAGGTAGGTTACGGGAAGGGCAATAACTGCGGAAAGCAGAAGCAGCACGAAAAAACTTTTGCCCAACAGATAAATAAGGTTGCCTTCGGCCGCTCCCAGAACTTTTCTAATACTTATTTCCCGTATTCTGGTTTCCGTGGTAAATACGACCATGCCGAGCAGCCCTAGGGAGGAAATACAGATAGCTAGAAATGCTAGAAATCCGATTACCTTTATCATAATCGAAAACGGGCTATAAGAGTACTCGATTTGATCCTTATAGAAGGTTGCTTCCATTGGGTGAATATCATCTATTTCTTTCCAAGCTTCTTCGATGCTGGCCAATGTGGCCGGCCAATCGTTTGAAGTTATCTTGGCGTTAATATAATTCCCCGGGTTTACAGAATACCTTAAGATTACCGGTTCTATGGCCTGCATGGGTTTTTCGTAATGAAAATCTTTGAGCACCCCGATTATGGTCAACTCTTTTCCTTCTACAGTGACAGTTTCGCCAAGGGCCTGTTGCGGATCGTTATCTCCAATATTGAATCGTTTGAGCATTTTTTCATTTACGATAACCTCATTTTCGACTGCGGACTCCGATTTTTTTCTAAAGTTATTTCCCGCTAGAAATTCATGGCCGTGCATCGGTAGGTATTCTTCATCTACCACATTCTGCCGTGCCATAACAGAATCGTTCGGGTTTTTGTACTTCAATTGCGTACCATAAATATTTCCTAGGCTAGTGATAATCGTAGATTGTGAAATTTCGGATATCGTAGGTATTTCGGAAAGTGATTCCACAAATACACCTGGTTTATTTCCCTGTAATTTTATATTCAAGATATTCTCAGTGGAGAAACCCAGATCATAGGCCAAAAAACTTTTGTACTGATTGTAGCCGATAATCGTCGTAGTAATAAATATTAGGGCAAAAACATATTGAACTACGATCATGCCTTTTCGTAGGCCCACTTTCTGGAAAAGTCGTATCGATGAGAATCCTTTTAAAATGGCCAGCGGTTTGGTTTTCGAAAAGAACAATGCCGGTAGTAGTCCTGCGAATAATCCTATGAAAAGGGCAAGCACGATGAAAGCGAAGACTAGATTCGGCGATATTTCTAAGGAGACAAGGTCACCTATTTTAGGGGACAATAATAAAAATTGGTCTTTCAGAAACAACAATAACACAAAGGAAAAAGCTAACGAAATAAGTGCAATTACAACCGATTCCGTAATAAATTGTACAAGAATCTGACCTTTTTTAGCCCCGATCACTTTTCGGATACCCACCTCACGGGTACGTTTTAAGCCTCGGGCAATCGAAAGGTTTGTATAATTAAAACATGCCGAGAGCAATACGATAAAGGTTAATGCTATCATCACCCAAATGGCAATTGCATCTAAATGGGGCCCTATCTCGTTGACAAGGGTGTTACCTGTAGAAATTTCATCTAACGGCTGTAGCGACAAGGTGATTTTCTGGTTTTTTATTCCGGCATTTTCCGTTGCGCACAACTGATCGATTCGAGATTGCAAAATTCCCAGATCTCTATTTTTTGGTAGTGCGACATAGGTATAATTACTGTAGAAGTTTCCCCAACCAAAAAAATCACCATCGTCGCTTGGTTTCTGGAGTTCGACTGTAGTAAAGGACACCAATGCCTCAAAATTTAGGTGGGAAAGTTTTGGTATATCCTTCATAACCCCCGTTACCGTATAATTGAGGGTATCGAACTTTACCGTTTTACCAACGGCATCCGTTTTACCGAATAGTTTTTTAGCCGATTTTTCGGTAAGGACCAACGAATATGGTTCTTGTAAAGCGGAATTGGAATCACCTTTCAACAACGGAAACGTGAATATGTTTAGAAATGAATTATCGGCCCATAACCCTCCCAAAGGCACTTTATTCTCACCTATTTCGGCGTCACCACCAAACCCGTTTCGTATTAAAGTCAACTCATCAATACCGGATACTGTTTCCTTTATTTTTTGACCGGCCTTTACGGAACTAGAGGCCAAGGTCATTAAGCGACCATTGGCATCTTCGTTATGGGTGATGACACGGTAAATATTGTTTTTGTTTTCGTGAAAATCATCATATGACCACAGGTCTGAAATAAACGTTATCATCAATAGACCCACAGACATGCTGATAGCTAGACCAAAAACATTGATGGTCGTAAATAATTTACTTCGGGTAATATTCCGCCAAGCGATTTTTAGATAGTTTTTGAACATCACTAGTGTTTTTATGTCATTCCCGTGATCCCGATAGCTATCGGGAGGGAATTTGTTCAACTTAATTTCTATGCTTCTTTAACCTGCAAGGTCTTTTTTCGACCTTGTAGGTTAAGTTTTATTCAATATTTCGTCATAGACCTACAAGGAGGCCTCCATTGTCGGCGACACCTTGCAGGTATTTCATTCTGTACGCAGACTTTTTACGGGGTTTGCACTTGCAGCTTTTATAACTTGGTAACCAACAGTTAAAAGGGTAATCAAAACAAGGCCGCCAATGGCACATACAAAGATCCACCAAGAAATTTCGATTCTATAATTGAAGCCTTGTAACCAATTGTTCATAAAGTACCAGGCCACTGGAGAAGCAATCAGGCCGGCCATGCAGATGAGTTTCAGAAAATCTTTGGTCAATAATATCAATATAGCGTTGATGCTGCTACCCAATACTTTGCGTATACCTATTTCCCTGGTTTTTTGCACCACGTAAAAAGAAATCAAGCCATAGATACCCAAACAGCCGATAATAATAGCCAGTATTGAAAATAGCTTGGTCAATGATAAGAACTGTTGCTCCTTTTCATAAAATTCTTTGGCTCTTTCATCTAAAAAAGCATACTCGAACAAAAAGTTTGGAAAAACCGTTGTCCATTGCTTTTCGATACCGGTCAAGGCACCCTTGGTATCTACCATATTGATTTTAATGGCCAACTCTGAATAATTTGAGGTTTCAGGGGCGATAAACACCGGATTAATATTCTCACGAAAGGTCTGGTCATGAAAATCGGCGATGACACCAACGATTTCAGCTTTTATATTGCCCCCGTTCAAATCCACTTTTTTACCTAATAATTCGTTAGAAGACGAAAGCCCTAATTTTTTGCCCAGCATTTCATTGACCACGACCTCTTGTATAGAGTCGGTTTCTTTAAAATTCCGTCCGGCGACTAGTTTGAGTCCGAAGGTTTCTAAATAATCTTTATCCGCAAGTTTTGCCTGAATACCGAAAGTTTCACCTTCCGGCCGATTATCAAAAGTCAAGCCAGTACCCCAATTCATATAAGCCGCGCCCGGCGAGGCGAAGCAAGCCGAAATTTTTTCGACTCCTGCCAACTGTCCGATACGTTCTTTTAGTCCGTTCAATCGGGTTTGCTCCAATTCTTCCGGTATTTCTACCATAACCATGGCGGTCTTGTCATATCCTAAATCGGAGTTTACGGCATATCCGATCTGTTTACCAATAATCAAGGTGGATATGATCAATGCAATCGATATACTGAATTGGGCAATTACCAATACCTTTCTCGTCTTGATACCTCCTGCATCCTTTTCAGATAACTTTTGCTTTAAAGCCAAAATAGGCAGGATTCGGGCCAATAATACTCCAGGATAACTACCCGTAGTTGCAGAAACTAAGAATAAAAGTACCGTCGCAAATGCGAAAAAGGGATAGTTTAGAAGTCCCTCGTAAGAAAGTTCTAAATCAAAAATAGTATTGAAATAGGGCAAAAAGAGAAGGCTTAGCACCAAGCCAAATAGAAGGGCTACGAATGTGATGATAAAAGTCTCTGTCATAAATTGCCAAAACAGCTGTCTTTTGGCACTTCCCAAAACTTTTCGAATACCAATTTCTTTCGAGCGATGTACAGATTGTGCGGTAGCAATATTGATGAAATTGATACAGGCCATTATGAGTAAAAAGAGACCTATCAACGAAAATGTCCAGAGTGTTTTTTTATCTGTTCCGCCACCATACTGTTCGTTATAGTGGATGTCGCTCAGCGGCTGTAATTTATAATGATGCACATTTTTGCTGTCTGCCCGATGCTTTTCGACCAAAGAAACCAAAGCTTGTTCTATATCTTTCGGGTACTGATCTTTGTTCAAAAGAGCGAAAGTCTGCAGACCGAAGGCAATTCCGTTCCAGCTCTCTTGAGATACGAATTCAAATGAATGTTTTACGGTATCGAATGAAATAAACACATTACCGTTTATAAAAGTAGTTTCGGGTATATTTTTAAGAATACCCGTAATACGTATCTTCTGGTCGTTTTCGAACTGAAACGTTCGACCTACAACATCTGAAGTACCAAAAATCTTCAGTGCCGTTTCTTCGGTAATGACCGCAGTATTGGGTTCGGATATGGAGATATTATCACTACCATCTAAAAGCGGTAGATTAAATATTTTGAAAAAATCAGGTTCGGCAAAAATGACATTTTCCTTGAACTTAGAATTTTTACCGTTGATTTCTACGGCCAAAAGTTTTCGATAATCGGTAAAGGCCTTAGCCACCTTTTCGGCATAGTCATATTCTGTTCTAAAAACATTTGCAAACCCGGGCGGTACCGCAGCTGTATACGATATTTCATCGCCATGCTGTTCGGTTACCATTCGATATACTCGATCGGGATTTTTGTGAAAATCATCATATTGTAGGTGATGTGAAACAAATAAAAATATGAGGATGCTACATGCGAAACCTAGGGCAAGTCCCAAAATATTGATAGAAGCGAACACTTTCCTCTTTTGAAGATTCCGCCAAGCGATTTTGAGATAGTTTTTGAACATGACTGTCGTTTTTTGATGATGATTGATGATGAATAAACTCTTCTTTTCTGCTTTCTTTTGTCTTTTATTACTGCTTTAGTGTTGTTCAACATTCCGTAATACACCCCTAAAGTCCCCTCAAGGGGACAATCCCCATAATTAATCTCACGTATGAGTAAGAGTTCTCCCCTTGATGGGGAGTTAGAGGGGGCTCCTTTTAAATCATTGCACCCATAGCCCGATTCTGACTTTCGGTGACAATTTGCCCATCGAATAAATTAATGACACGGTGTGCGTAATGTGAATCATGGTCGGAGTGCGTTACCATAACAATGGTCGTGCCCTCTTGGTTGAGTTCGGTCAACAGGTTCATGACCTCGATTCCGTTTTTAGAATCAAGGTTTCCAGTGGGCTCATCCGCTAAAATGAGCTTCGGATTCGTCACCACGGCCCTAGCGATTGCCACACGTTGTTGTTGACCACCCGATAATTGATGCGGAAAATGCTTTTCCCTATGGGCGATTTTCATTCGCTCTAAAACTTTCATTACTTTTTCGCGACGTTCGCTTTTTCCGGTTTTTAGATAGATCAAGGGAAGCTCGACATTTTCAAAAACGGTCAGCTCATCGATAAGGTTAAAGCTCTGAAAGACAAAGCCTAAATTTCCCTTTCTCAGTTCCGTACGCTGACGTTCTTTGAGTCCGCCTACTTCATTGTTGGCAAATTGATAGCTCCCCTCGGTGGGATTGTCCAACATTCCAATAATGTTGAGCAAAGTAGATTTACCACAACCGGAAGGCCCCATGATTGCGGCAAACTCCCCATCCTCGATTTTCATATTCACATTGTTCAATGCCAATGTTTCGACTTCCTCGGTGCGAAAACTCTTTTTTAAATTTTGGATCTGTATCATTTTTGGTTATTTGCTTTATTAAACATTCCGCAAGAACACCCCCCTGCGCCCCCCGAAAGGGAGGAATTGATTATTAAGTTTTGTATTCGTATCATAGTTCTAATTGTTTTTTTGTTCACTCTAGACCTTTCAGGTTTTTGAAACCTGAAAGGTCTCCTAATTAATGACTTCTATATTTTGATTTAGTGACAGTTTTTTTAAGTCTATTTTTTTCAATCAACTTTTGTGTTCCAAAGAACATCCCCCTTTGTGCAATCCTCTCGGTCGTGCCTCCCTCGTCGGTTGCAAGTCAAGGGGGGAATCCCCTAATTCAAACCTCCGTCTGAGTAAACGTTCTCCCCCTTGTGGGGGAGTTAGAGGGGGCTTTACTTCAACACAATTCTCTCCGCTTCGCCAAAAGTGTCATAGTTACTGGTAATGACTTTCTCACCCGATTCCAAACCTTCTAAAACTTCATAGTATCGCGAATTCTGTTTTCCTATTCTGATGTTGCGCCGTATCGCTTCATCGCCGTCGGGGCCTACTACAAAAATCCACTGGCCCCCGGTGCTCTGAAAGAAGCTTCCCTTGGGCAAGAGTAGTGCATCGTTTGATTCGCCCAATTGTAATTTGATGTTATAGCTCTGGCCGGTACGGATAGTTTCGGGCTTGTTGTCGGTAAAGACCAAATCGACCTTGAACTTTCCGTTGCGCACTTCAGGGTAGACTTTTCGCAAGCGTAAGGGAAACTCATTTCCATTTCTTTCGAGTACGGCCACCAGTTCGCGTTGTACCCTATCGATATAATGCTCGTCGATACTGGCTTCGATTTTATAATCTGTTAACACGTTGACTTGTCCGATACGCTGGCCTTGGGTAATATTTTGTCCGATTTCAGCATCTAAAAACCCTAATTGACCATCGGCAGGAGCTCGAACGTTCAAATGGTCTAGGCGTTTGTAAACCATACCCAATGTCTGTTGCATACGGTTCAAATCGGCTTCCAGAACTGGTAATGACTTTTCTCTGACCTCGGTATCGTTCTCTGTCTGCACTTTTACGATTTCATATTGCTTTTGAGACAGTTCGTAGTTCTCTTTAGACAGCTGATATTCTTCCTTAGATATCAATTCATCTTTGAAAAGTGCCTCGTTCTGTTCATAGTTTCTTTTTAATCGTTGTAGTTCCGTGCCCGCGGTCGCCAATGCCCTTCTACCATCTACCTGCCTGGAATCAAAGGTCAGTTTCGTAGACCGCAAATCGTTCTGTTTCAATGCCAAGCCACTTTCACTCTGTAATATTTGCTCATAGAGGTTTATATTATCCAGTTTTAGAATAATATCCCCTTTTTTGACCATTGCGCCTTCTTCAATCAGTTTTTCCTCTACGCGACCCCCTTCGTAAGCATCCATAAAAATGGTTGCAATTGGGGCGACATTACCGTTTATGGTTATGTAATCGTCAAACTTACCTTGCGTAACATCGGCTACCGAAAGCTTTTCTTTATCCGTTCTGAACGTCGAAACGGAACTGGCGAATACCAATTGATACCCTACAAAGAGTAGTAATAGGCCAAGGGCTATGTAGCCATAGTGTTTTGGCCGTAATCCTTTTTTCTTTTCTAATTGTATATCCATTATATATTTCTTTTATTGTCATTTCCGCGAAGGCGGAAATCTTTTTTAGCTATCTTATTTTATTCTTAATATCATAACAATAAACTAAAGTAATCTGTTAAACAGTTTGCCGCGCTGCGCTCGCAAAGACGTATTTCTTTTATTCTACTCTAGTTTATATCAAATACCGGTAATCCTCTATAAAAATCCAAGGTTCTTTTGTTTACCTCGGAGCGTAAACGCACCTGAAGGTTTTCGTTTTGGGCATTTGCAAAAAGATTTTTTGCCGTAAAGAGTTCAAGGGCGTTAATAAGCCCTTTCTCATAGCGTTTTTGGGCAATGGTAAAGGATAGACTTTGTGCCTCTGCATTTTGAGTGCTTTGTTCGAGTTCCACCAGCAACGAATTATAGTCTTGTACCAATAGCTGTATGGCTTGAAAAAGTACTTGTTCTTGTATCTGCAAATTATTCCGGGCCCTCAGGCGCTCGATTTTTGCTTGTTTGATCCGTGACCATGACGACCATCCGTTACTTATAGGCACATTCAATCGAACGCCTATGTACTGTGACGTATTATCTCTGAACTGTTCGCGAAACGGCAAGGTGTTACCCAAGGTATCCCTTCTGGTCTCGAAGTAACCGGTGCCCACGCCCGCAAATGCCGACAATGAAGGCAACAGCCTTCCTCTTTCTACGGCAACTTGCTTATGGGCTGCATTGGCCCGTAGCTCCTGTGCTTTTATCAAGGGCAAAAAATCCCTCGCGTTGGAATAAACAGAATCTGAACTGACAACCTTACTGTCGGTCGACCCTAACTCGTTCGCAAGTTCAGACTGAATCGCTATATCATCGGTGTTCTCTAAATTCATCTCTTGAATAAGCACCAATTTCGCCGCTGCCAATTGATTTTTACTTTGGGTAACGTTCAACTTGTCCGTCAGCAACAAAGATTCGGCCTCATACAGATCGGCACCGGCCATAAGCCCAAGTTCTATCTGCCTTTCGACCAAGTCGTAATTCGATTGTGACACCGCCAATTGTTCCTCCGACACGGCCACTAAACCCTCGAAAAATTGAATATTGGTAAATGCCTGCATAACCCGAAATGCCAATAGATATTTTTCGTTCTCCGTTTCTTCTTGAGTGGCTTTGTACAAAAATTTGGACACCTTGATCGCATTGATCTTTTGAAAGCCCTGAAAGAGGTCGATGGAAGATTGCAGGGAATAATTATTGGAAAAAAAATCCTGTGTGACAAATGTTCCAGTATTCGGATCTTCTGCCCTACCGAAATTAACATTATAATTGGTAAAGGCATCAATGCTTGGAAGCAGATTTCGAACGGACTGTCGATAGTTTTCACGACCTGCCTGTTCCGTATATTTAAAATCGTTCAGTTGAAGATTATGATCTAAAGCGTAAGCGACGCAATCGTCCAATGTCCATTGATCTTGGGCAGTCGTGCGTAAAGTGACGAAGACTAAAAGAAGAACTATATATTTTAAATTTTGAATCATATCGTAATTGATGTGCCAAACTATAAGCCACTCTTGTGCCAAGAATTTAAATTAATGACTATCAGTTAGTTATGATTAATCCCCATTAATGAACTTGGTGTAAGTGTAAAATACTTATACAGTAATTGTCAAAAAATTGGACAATCGGGAAAACATATTGATTTGAAATCGTAGTTTTAAAAAATCCTTTAAACACCATGTATTCGGTATTGGAAGTGCTTCTATTACCTATCCTTATATTAAATGGAATAGCTTTTGGTGAGGCAATTAGTAGTAAGCCTTTTTAAAATTTTCTATCATGATAGATGCAAAAATCTTGGTCATTGACGATAACAAAAGTGTGTTGAGTGCATTAGAAATTTTGTTACAGTTCGAGTACAAAACGGTAAAGACCATTTCGAACCCCAATCAAATATCTTCCTTTCCCGATTTAAAGGATTTTGACATTGTATTGTTGGATATGAACTTCTCCGCAGGCGTAAATACAGGTAATGAAGGCCTGTTCTGGCTTCGTGAAATACGCAAAAAGGCTCCACAGATCTCGGTAATTATGATGACGGCCTACGGTGCTGTAGACCTTGCCGTAAAGGCCCTTAAAGAAGGTGCAGCCGACTTTATTCTCAAACCTTGGAACAACGACAAGTTGTTGGCCACCGTAAAATCGGCTTATGAACTTAGAAAATCAAAGAAGGAAGTAAATCAACTAAAACAGAAAGAAACCCACCTGAAGCAGGTTATCAATCAGAACAAAAATTATATTGTCGGTACTTCAAAAGCCTTGAATGCCGTACTTAACCTTGTATCAAAAGTTGCCAAGACAGATGTCAATGTACTGGTAACCGGAGAAAACGGTACCGGCAAAGAATTGATAGCACGTGAACTGCATAAGCTATCAAAGCGAAGCGATGAGGTTTTTATTTCCGTGGATATGGGTTCCATTAGTGAAAACCTATTCGAAAGCGAGCTTTTTGGGCATATGAAAGGCTCCTTTACCGATGCCAAAGAAGACCGCGCCGGCAAATTCGAAGCGGCTAGTGTTGGCACCCTTTTTTTAGATGAAATCGGTAATCTGTCGCTTCAGGCACAGGCAAAACTATTATCGGCCATACAAAACAAAACAATCGTTCGCGTGGGATCTAATAAAACAATTCCCGTAGATATTCGGTTGATCTGTGCTACCAACGAGAATCTGGATAAAATGGTCGCAAATGGACTTTTCAGGGAAGACCTGCTGTACCGTATCAATACCATCAGGGTCGAAGTACCCCCGCTACGGGAGAGGGATAGCGATATTTTAGTTTTGGCGGATTTTTACCTCAAAAAATTTACCGCTAAATATGGTAAACCTGGGCTGAAAATAAATCAGGATGCGCAGGAAAAACTCATGGCCTATGCATGGCCGGGAAATATTCGGGAATTGCTTCACACTATTGAAAGGGCCGTAATACTTTCGGAGGGAAACATCTTAAAATCCGAAGACTTTTTACTTAGCGCAAAATCATCCGTTTCAATACGGCAAGGGCCTGAAACTTTAGAAGAAATGGAACTTCTTATGATTACAAAGGCCCTAGAACAGAATGAAGGAAATTACAGCGCAGCAGCAGAGCAGTTGGGTATTTCAAGGCAAACGCTTTACAATAAAACGAAGAAGAGTAGTAAGCAGTAGGCAGTAGGCAGTTGCAGTTGGCAGTAATCAGTAATCAGTAATCAGTAATCAGTAATCAGTAATCAGTAATCAGTAATCAGTAATCAGTAATCAAAATTATTTTTTTCTGCCAACTGCAACTGCTAACTGCCAACTTTTTTTGAACTTTAGAAAATGGTAAGTAGGCACATTTATTTACAATTGATATTACGTATCATACTGATTTCGGTCACGGCCGTGGGTATTGGTTTTTTATTCTTCGACGGCCAATACGTGTTAGCTTCACTTCTATTGGTGCTACTTGTTTTGCAGACCTATTTCCTGATATATTACGTAAACCAGACCAACCGAAAAATCGCCTACTTTTTCGATGCCATTAAGAATGAGGATTTTACATTGCGATTTCCTGAAAAATTGAGCGTAAAGTCGTTGGAAGAACTGAATCACAGCCTCAATATGCTGAATTCGATGATCCAAGATATACATCTTAAAAAACAGGCCCAAGAACAGTATTATCAAGAAATATTGAAACAGGCAGATATCGGTATTTTGACCATAAACCCGAAAGGGCATATTCTTTATGCCAACCCGACGGTAGAGCGGCTGTTGAACTATCACCCGTTAAATCATATCAAACAGTTGAACCAAATCGATAAAAAGCTATACGAACAATTTGCGGATCTTAAACCTTTTGAAAGTAGGACCCACCAATTGATTAATGAAAGGGAAAAAATAGATTTGGCCCTAAAATCAACGACCATAGCCGTCGATAACCAATCTTTATTATTGGTCGTCATTCAGGATATTCGCAAAGAACTTGATGAAAAGGAAACCGATTCGTGGGTAAAACTGATTCGAGTGCTCACCCATGAAATTATGAATACGATAACCCCGATCACCTCTATTTCGGAATCGGTACTGAAATATTTTAAAAAAGGTGAAAACATAGTATCGGTAGATGCGTTTGACCAACATCATATACAGAGCACGGCCAAGGGTCTTGAAGTAATTAAAGAGCAGGGCAACGACCTTATGAGCTTTGTACAATCGTATCGAAAATTTCTTAGTGTTCCCGAACCGGATAAAGAGCTGATTTCGGCGCAAAGGCTATTAGAAAAGGTAAAGCTTTTGATGGGTAATGATACCGAAGACTCAACCATAAACGTTGAGATTATTATAGACCCACAAAATCTTGAACTGTTTATCGACGAGAAACAGATTACGCAAGTACTGGTAAATCTTGGCAAGAACGCCCAACAATCTTTAGGAAACCAAGCTAATGGTAGCATCAAATTTTTTGGTGGAGTCAATACTAAAGACAAGAAATTCATTAAAGTTTGGGACAACGGCCCCGGCATTCCCGAGGACTTGATCGACGAAGTTTTTATTCCCTTTTTTACGACAAAAAATACAGGTACAGGAATCGGATTAAGCCTTTCGAAACAGATTATGCGACTGCATCGGGGAAGCATTCAAGTGGCATCCAAAGAAAATACCGTTTTTACGTTGACGTTTGATTGAGATTCCCTTTTCTGCGACTAACCAAGCTCCTTAAACGGCTCCCAGAAGTGCTTTTCGAAATCGACAATCTGGTTATCGACAACTTTTATTCCTTCGTTCTCGAGGAGTTGTTGCATGAGGTTCGTACCATCAAAGTGGTGCTTGCCCGTAAGTAGGCCGATTTTGTTTACTACCCGATGCGCGGGCACGTCTTCCATACTTCCGGCTCCGTTCATGGCCCAACCGACCATTCTTGCGCTTCGAGCGGCACCGAGATATTTCGCTATTGCACCGTATGAAGTTACCCGGCCTTCAGGAATTTGACTAGCCACTTCATATACTTTTTGGAAGAAATTTTTGTTATCAGGGTTCATGGGCTGAAAAGTTCAAGTGCAAGTTCAAGTGTCAAGTTCATACCTCGGCAACCAAGTTCAAGTTCATACGCCGACTTCGCTCGGCGACCAAGTTTAAGTTCAAAGTTCGGGCATCCGGCATCCGGCATAAATATCAATAAAATATCCGAAACAGGGTAATCACGAATAAAACCACCATTAAGGCACTCAAAATATAATTGCTTTTCTTCGAGAAACTATTTGTCTTACGTTCCATCTTATTAAAATAGAATACATACAGGTACATTGCCAAGAAAGTACCCCCGCCAGCTGCCGAAATAAAAATAACCTCGTCGATTATCCGATAGTCCATAATACCTTGGCCATTAAATAGCGTATTCAAACCGCTATAGTATGGAATCGCCAAAAGGTTTATCGAGGCCAATAAAACACCTTTTGAAAAGCTATTTCGCTTTTTACTCCTGACAAATTCGGGCACTTCTCGGCGCTCTTTTTTTCCTTTGACAAAGAAAAAAATAGCCAATATGGCAAATATAACTAAGGCAACCTGTAAAAGTAATTCTATTACTTGAGGATTTCTTGACAGAAATTTAGCAATGCGCACCGATAAATAAGCCTGAAACATTACCGCTAGGGCAACACCTAAACCAAAAATAATACCGTTGCCCTTACCTTTTTGAACACCTGTTTTTGCTGCGTTCATATTAAGCAATCCGGGAGGCAGCGATGCGAAAAAAGCAGCGGCAAAGGTGAATATGAACAAAATTGCTAACTGTTGCATGAATCAATCTACCTTGAATTGAATATAGGTAATAGGTTTTCCCATATCAAGGTACTGTTTTTCGTAGAAAGTCTGAAGTTCAAGTACTTCTTTTGGGCTCCCTTCATTTTTGTATACATCGTGATTGGCATATAAGATTTTAAGGTCTAGACCTTGCAACAAACCTAAGGTATAGCCATGCATAAATTCACTGTCGGTCTTGAGGTGCACCAACCCTTCAGGTCTCAGAATCCGGCGATACTTTGCCAAGAAGTCCTTATTCGTCATTCGATGCTTGGTACGTTTGTACTTGATCTGGGGATCGGGGAAAGTTATCCAGATTTCAGCAACCTCGTTTTCATCAAAAAGCTCGTCAACGAGTTCGATTTGGGTACGAAGAAAGGCAACATTATCAATATTCTCTTCCAGCGCGGTCTTTGCACCACGCCATAAGCGGGCACCTTTGATATCGATTCCTATAAAATTTTTGGCTCCGTTCTGTTTTGCCAGTCCAATGGTATATTCACCCTTGCCGCAGCCCAATTCTAGAACTATCGGATTATTGTTTTTAAAATGGTCTTTCCATTTTCCTTTAAGGGGAAAACCATTTTTAACTGCTTCCCTATCGGGTTGGATAACGTTTTTGAATGTTTCGTTCTCCTTAAATCTCTTGAGTTTGTTTTTGCTTCCCACAAGTAAAAATTACGGCGCAAAGCTAAGAAAATCTATCTTGTAGCAATCATTATTCGGCAGTTTGCAGCACCGCTTTTTCCAAAGTAAAAGAGAATTCCGAACCCACGCCGATTTCACTTTCGACATAGATTTTTTCTTCATGGGCTTCGATAATGTGTTTTACGATGGCGAGCCCCAGACCTGAACCGCCTTCGCTACGACTACCACTCTTATCGACCCTATAGAAACGCTCGAAAAGACGGGTTATGTAACGTTTTGGAATACCTTCGCCATTGTCCGTAACCCTGACAATGACCTTGTTTTTAATCAAATTTTCGACGCTTACCTCGGTAGTACCGTCCCTATGTCCATATTTTATCGAGTTGACCAAAAGATTAGTGAGTACTTGTTGAATCTTTTCCTTATCCGCATGCACATAAATAGGCGCGCTGTAATCCATGTCGAAAGTAAGTACTATCTTCTTTTTTGCCGTTTTCATCTCGAGCAAGTCGAATACGCTCTGAATGAGGTCTATAATATCGAAATCTTCTTTTTCAAGGTTTAGGTCGCCGACTTCCAGCTTTGTAATCAAGTCGAGGTCTTTCACGATATAAATTAGACGGTCGACCCCTTTATTCGCGCGTTGTAAATACTTTTTGCGCACGCTCTTATCGTCGATGGCCCCATCTAACAGCGTTTCAATATAACCCTGTACCGTAAAAAGTGGGGTCTTTAGCTCGTGCGATACATTACCCAAGAAATCTTTTCGGTACTCTTCGCGTATTTTCAAGGTATCGATTTCTATTTTTTTGTCTTTGGCAAACTTTTCTATCTCTTCGGTCAAGGTCTTCATGTCGGTGGTTATAGGGCCCGAAATCAAGGAAGACGATTCTAAAAGCGCCACATCGTCATAAATACGTTTGATTCTACGGTAAATAAACTTTTCTATGCGCACCTGAAGTACAAGAAAAGAAATAATGAACAACGATAAGGTCGATAGCGTGACCACTTTCCAGTCGAGCATATTCAAAAAGAATAAAATCGCAACGAGCACAGATACGAAAACCAAAGAAATCAGTAGAGAGGAGCGCAGGGCAAACCGGTATGACCTTTTTAATTTTATGGGCATCGTAAACTCTTGAAGTTTATATAGTCGGCATATTTCAAAAAAGTCTTCATTAGGCTACCAAAGCCGAAAATTTCGGTTCCAAACAGAAACTCAAGAGGACCTCAATAATTGGAAAATTTTGAAAGGTATACTTTAGATAACAAATTTGTACCCTACGCCCTTTACAGTCTTAAAGTGTTCTTCTCCGATTTTTTCGCGAAGTTTTCTGATATGAACATCAATGGTACGGCCACCGACGACTACTTCGTTGCCCCATACGCGGTCTAAGATAACTTCCCTTTTAAATACCTTACTTGGCTTCGATGTCAATAGGGACAACAATTCGAACTCTTTGCGGGGGAGAATGATTTCCTTACCATCGTTAACTATCTTATATTCTTCCCTATTGATCACAATATTGCCCACTCGAACGATATCTTCCTGTTGATTGTTATCTTCTTTCAATCTTCTGAGCAATGCCTTGACCTTACTCACCAAAACCTTCGGCCGAATCGGTTTTGTAATATAATCGTCTGCCCCGGCATCAAAACCGGCAACTTGAGAATAGTCTTCACCGCGCGCGGTCAAAAATGTGATAATCGTATTTTCAAGTCCCGAGGTACTTCGAATCACTTCGCAGGCCTCGATACCATCCATTTCGGGCATCATAACATCTAAAATAATCAAATGAGGGGTTTTTTTCTTGGCCATGGCCACCCCTTCGACCCCGTTTTTAGCCGTATAGACCTGATAGCCCTCTGAAGTTAGGTTGTAACCCACAATTTCGAGAATATCGGGCTCGTCGTCGACTAGAAGTATTTTAATCTCCTTCTTTTTCATGGTACTACGGTCTTAATTATTCGCTCGAAGATAAAGATAATACCAGTACGCCGAAACCACTTAACATTGATTTAATGTAGTAACGTTTAGATAACCTTATTGCAATAAAGGTTTAACATGGACGTAACTCGACCTTTACAGCTGCTCTCTTTCTTTGCACGGAATTTTGAGAGTAATAAATACAGCATGAAAAATATACTTGCTTTACTTCTATTTACCGTTTCCTTTGCTGGGTATACCCAAAGCACGGGAAGCATTGTCGGCACCTTGACCGACAAAGAAGTAAACGATGAACCTTTGGCCTTTGCCAACGTATTGATTAAAGGTACGACTACAGGAACCACTTCGGATTTTGACGGACTATATGAAATCGCCAACGTCGCCCCGGGTACTTATAGTATCGTCTTCAGCTATTTGGGATATGAGACCGTTGAAATTCCAAATGTTCAGGTAGTGGACGGAAAGGTTACGACCATAAATGTACCCATGAGCGCCTCAGAAGGGGTAACGCTAGACGAAGTTGTGGTGACCACCTCAGCGCGAAAAGATTCCGAGACCGCTCTTTTGCTCGACCAGAAAAGAGCCGTAGAAATAAAGCAGAGTATCGGGGCACAAGAACTGGCACGCAAGGGAGTCAGCGATGCGGCCGGTGCCGTTGCCCAGATTTCCGGTATTTCACGACAACAGGGTACAAACAATGTTTACGTAAGAGGACTGGGAGACCGCTACTTGAACACCAGTATGAACGGCCTCTCGTTACCTTCCAATGATATCAATAATAAGAATATCGACTTAGACCTGTTCTCATCCGATGTTATTCAGAATATAGGGGTAAGCAAAGCGTACTCAAGTAAGTTTTATGGGGATTTTTCTGCAGGAAACGTTGATATTTCATCACGGGAATATTCTGGCGAAGGGTATATCGATGTGTCGATAAACTCAGGAATCAACAGCAGTGCTGCCGGAAAAGATTTTGTAAAGAATGAAGGTACAGGTTACTTCGGATTCTATAATCGATACGACCGCAACCCTTTTGCCGTAATACTTTCCCATGGCGTTGATCCTGTTCCGCATTCAGGAATCGCACCTGTAAATGCCGGCGGAGCATTGTCTTTTGGGAAGTCTTTTCAGCTTTTCGGCGCAGACTCGGAGTCGCTGCTGAGTTTCTTCGGCACCGCATCTTTTAATTCCGGTTTTCGGTTTTACGAGGGAAGCCAGGCCAATTACGGCACGAACCTAGATGTGCTTTTTCCCAACGTAGAACGCTACGTGCATTCTACGACTTCAACAGCCATGGCCAATATCACATTTAAAATAAACAACAATCACAAAATCAAGTACAATTCATTGGCCATCAACAGTGCTAGCGATGAAGTGGGCTATTATGGTACGAAGGGCCAGGGTTTCAGCCAAGATCTAAATTCCGATACGGGCTACTTTCAATTGAATTCCCTATTTAATCAAGATTTAATTTTCGTGAACCAACTCACCGGCGAGCATACTTTTGACGAGAAGTGGTTTTTAGATTATGGCATCGGTTACAATACGGTATTTGCACATGAGCCCGACCGAAAACGGATTACATTGAACAATTACGATGCGCTTTTTGATGGTGACCCGAACACTTCTCCTGATTTTGGCCAACAGAACAACTTTAACAACCAACGCTACTTTCAGAATATCGAAGACGAAGAACTCAATAGCCGAATAAATTTGGCCTATTCCATTTCGGAAAAAGTAAAACTGAATTTCGGATATAACGGCAGAACCAAGCAGCGTAATTTCGATAACCAACGCTATGGTTACAAGAACATTAATTCGGACTTTGTCATCACCGACCCCAATAACTTAAACTCTATTTTTAATCTCGATAATTTTGTCGCCGGTTTGGCCGATGATGGCGAGGGCTACCAGACCCATGTTTTTAGACCGATCGATCCAGAATTGACAGGCCTTACCCAAACAAGTGCTCCGGGACGCTTGGAAAATACATATTCAGGAAAACTAGATGTACATGCCGGCTATATTTCGGCAGAAATCAACTTGGCAGACAAATGGTTGATCGTGCCGGGTATTCGTGCGGAGTCTTTTAATCAAAGTATCGCTTACGATGTAATTAACCTTCGGCCAGATTTGAACCCTGGCACCAACGAGGTCAACGAACCGCTCTATTTACCCAGCTTGAACATTAGATATGCCTTGAATGAAGACCAAAACCTGCGTTTTTCTACCAGTCGAACGGTTTCCTTTCCTGAATTTAAAGAAATGTCACCATTTGTTTACGAAGGCGTAACGCAGCGTATCGGGGGTAACCCAGATCTACTGGGCAGACAACCGATCGCGACAATAAACTATCGCAACGTTTCCGATGTTTCTTTTTCGAAAATCTTCAATCTTGACCTTAAATACGAATGGTTCTTCGGTAGAAATGAAATTTTATCGATAGGTGCTTTTACCAAAACCATACAAGACCCCGTAAACTTGGTAGTAGCAAATGATGCCACAGGTACACAACGTTATTTCAGAAGTGGTGAGAAAGCCACCGTCTACGGCGCAGAACTTGAGCTACGAAAGAACCTGATGGTCGACAACGAACAGCAGCCGGTATTGGCTATCGGTCTCAATGTATCTTATATACATACCGAACAAGACCTATACGATGAGATTAGCGGTGCGTTCAGTACCACTTTTAATAGAGATAGCGATGAACTGCAAGGTGCCTCGCCGTTGATTGCAAATGCCGACGTCAATTACAGTCCAAAATTTCGTAATTACAAACCTGTAATCAACCTAGTGGGCAACTACTATTCAGACCGCATTTTTGCCTTGGGTTCGGGCCAATTGGGCAATATTATTGAAAAAGGCATCCCGACTTTAGACTTTGTTTGGAAAAATCCGATAGGTGAAAATTTCGAAATCAATTTCAGCGCGAAGAATCTTTTGAATCCGACGTTCGAACTGAACCGAGAAATTTCAACTAATGAAAATATCGTTCTCCAAGATTTTAAACGTGGAGTCGATTTGGGCATAT
>Ga0115029_1000711_pt1 | contig 29703 bp, 30 predicted proteins | sample SidtaG_3_FD_87297 | JGI IMG/M metagenome (GOLD analysis project Ga0115029, IMG submission 87297) | Marine algal microbial communities from Sidmouth, United Kingdom - Sidmouth_Asex1 metaG | ecosystem: Host-associated > Algae > Red algae > Unclassified | place: Sidmouth, United Kingdom | collected... | reverse complement strand
CTAATGCGATGAAAAATCAAAAAAGGAAACGACCTGAACGTAATTTAAGGAATTAGGAATTAGGAATTAGGAATTAGGAATTAGGAATTAGGAATTAGGAAATTACATATTAACAATCAGAAAACGGCAATCAATTTAATTATTGGTTGTCGTTTTTTTCATTCAAAGTTCAAGGGTTCGTAGGTTAAGGGGTCAAGGGTTCAATGTTCAATGTTCAAAGGTTCAATGTCTTACAGTTGAAATATTTAATAAAATCGTGGAGTGGTGGCGTGTATAGTTCAGAGTTCAAAAAGTTCAGAGTTTAGAGTTAAAAACCGAGGAGCGGTGACATAATTTTAGCGGTGGCATGATTCTAGCCTAGAGGATTTTTCAAAAATAATTTTGAATTTAAGAAAATAAAATTTTTTGGATGAAAAATAGAAAAGAAAGCCTAGACCGTCGCCTAAGCTTTCTCATTATTCAGCATCTTGATAGCCGATGATTCCACGCATTTGATGCATCACCTGGCTTCCTCCATTTACGGTGATCTCACCAATTTTTTCAGAGATCTTTTCGATGTATTCCATCTCTTTCAATCTGAAAAGCATTTCATTATCTTCCATCAACTTTGCCGTATTCAACAAGCTTCTAGTGGAAGCTGTTTCTTCACGTCTCATGATTACATTGGCCTGCGCTTTTTTCTCAGCGATCAAGACCTGATTCATGATTTCTTTGACGTCACCTGGAAGAATGATATCACGGATACCGCAGCTTTTCAACGCAACACCTAACTCCAACGCTTTGTCTTTCGCAAACGCCATGACATATGGGCCGGACTGTGTTTTGTTAGCAAGCAAGTCATCCAATGTGTACTGTCCAACATATTCACGAATACCCAACTGGATCATGATATATAATTGACGTGCATAATCCTTGACCTCATCCAATGCCTTAATAATGTCAATGACATCGTAAGTGGCATAAAAATTAAGACGGACCGCGGCCTTGTCTTTCGTCAATAATTCCTGACCGCTAATCTCAACTTGTTGTGTACGAAGGTCAATTTTTTTAATGACGGCCAACTTATCACCTTTCCAGTAATAAAATACACCTGGCTTCATTTCTTTAATCATTTTACCATCGACATACAACAATCCTTTTTCATAAGATTCGATTACATGCACATTCAAATATTTATTGACCGACGGCAAGTGAAGGACTTTACGATTAATGGAATCGTCAACTTCAATCGTATTCAAATCCACCAAGTCATACGTGTAGTCGATACCTTCTTTCCAAAAGCAATATCGACCGGGCGTTAACACCTGATAAAAGTTTCCATCCTTGTACTGAAGTAAAATCTCATTATCCTTCACCTGCTTGACGTCGACCATGGAAGCAAATGTTTCATTTTGCATCAATAAATCAAGTTCTATGCTATGATAGAATAATTCCGTTACATCATATCGCTGAACGACATAACCCCAGAAGATCCAATGCTTGCCTTCGGAAAGCACGTCGATCAATTTACCTCGTTTAAATACAAGTGCCTTTTCGTAGGCATTTACTGTAATACGTCTCATGACATTACATTTTATAAGTGAACAAATAATTTACATTTTATATATTGTTTCAATCAACAGGATTGAATAATAAAAACATCAAAAAAGAGGTATGCCTGTACATCCATCAACTATCAGTGGAAATGTATTTAAGAATAATCGGTACACTCAAAGTCAAAAATTCATTTCGTTAGTCCTCACGATTAGATTTTAAATCGATCAGATGAACGGGCATCACTTTTGAGTTTGAAATACGGATTAAACGGTATCCATACTTTTCAAACATCAAGTCAATTATGTTGATAATAATACAGTGAACTTGTAGCCTCATAATAAAAATATCAACATGCGGATGTCCAGACATAGCTCCAACTCGATCATGTTAGCGTGTGATCTTCACGAAAAAATAATTGTATAGATATCGAATCTATTGCGTTTACCAGTTTCGCCATTCTGAAAACCTATTCAGAAGCAGGACTCGAACCTGCATACAAAAAAACCAATGTTCTGCCCACTGAACTATCAATCCGTTTGGACTGAGCGGGAATCGAACCCGCGACCTTTGGATGATGTCCCCAATTGCATCTCGACCGGCATACCGCACAACATATTGGGCGGCACCATGGGGCTATATAGAAACCCGCATCAAGTGTCTGAATCTGCAATGAGAAAGACCTCTTTTGCTATTCGTAAATAGCTATATCGTTATCCATAGGCCTGCATCGCTTCCGTTATTGTGTAATTTATACCGTACGATGCAGACCATGTATTTATGTCAAAAAATTTAATATTCAGATCTTTATCCGAATGACATTACAAAGAAATAAATGCATTACGCAATTATCTTGCGTAGTTATAAATTCTCTCTAATTATGGCCATAAATGAAAAAAGCACCTCCTGAGGGCTCAAGAAGTGCTTTTATGTACTAATCATACAATGCGACTAATACATATGCTCTTCTTGAACCATCTTATCAAGTATTTCAATCCGATATTCGCGAGGCGAAATAATTTGAATTTGATGATTAAAATGATTCATAATTTTTAATTTTATTGACATCGCAAAGGTAATTGAGTTTTTTAGAAAACCAAGAAAAAATAAATCTATTTAATTGTTTATCTGATATTTATGTATTACGATAAACATGAATATGACATTCGCTGCTATACGTTAATAATCATTTACTACTATATCAATGTCTATCAATATGTTATCCAAATACAATTCATATTTTATCTCTAATCAAAGATTTCAAATAAATTATTATAATTAACTTTCATCGGTTTTATAACTCATTATCTATACTTATTCCATAAAAAAAAAAAAGCGGCTCACCAATGGCGAGCCGCTTTTTTATTATGATCTAATTAACTATTTCATTAAATCATATATCTAAACAGACTCACCTTACGCCGAAATTCATTTTCCAGCCGTTGATCTACAAAACATCTTGTAGATAGTATATTAATATGTGAGTTGTTCGTTTTCATTTCTTTAAATCTGATCGCAAAGTTATAATAAAATTAGAAAATACTGCATTAAATGTTCAAAATTTAAAATAATCATTTCAACTTGGGTTTTGACTCTTAGAGAATTAAAAGGATCAGGGTGCCGGCGCTTGCCTGTGCGATTGGCAGGAACCCTGAGCCCATAACGTGATACATTAACACATAATTTAGGAACCGTTTAAAAATTACAATAACCGTTTCAATTTGGGTTTTGGCTCGTAGAGAATTAAAAGGGATCAGGGTGCCGGCGTTGGCTTTTGCGATTGGCAGGAACCCTGAGCCCATAACGTGAAACATTAACACATAATTTTGGAACCGTTTAAAAATTACATTAACCGTTTCAATTTGGGTTTTGACTCGTAGAGAATTAAAAGGATCAGGGTGCCGGCGTTGGCCTGTGCGATTGGCAGGAACCCTGAGCCGACAGCGTCATAATAAAAACCCAAAGCATCAACGCTTTCTATTTCTTCTACGTTTTCGCCACGGCGCATCCAATTGCCAATCCCCAGCCATGATACAGCCGTACGGTAATATTTTATCGGCCACAGTTCCAAGATCAAATTCCTCCATTTGAGACTGAACCACATCGGCATTTTTATAAGCGGACGGTAACTCTGAGATATCAATATTTCCGGAGAAAAAACGGATATCTAATCCTGCAGTCTCATTTGCAAATATCTCCTCGATGGTCTTACCTTCTTTTGTGCGTTTGTGAGCTGTTCGACTCATATTACGACCGGCACCATGCGGAGCAAATCCAAGATTGGTATCAGTTGTGTTCCCTTCGACGATCAAGATCGGTTCGCTCATATTTAATGGCACTAATCGCAGTCCATCCTCAGCATCAGGCACAAATTTTGCATCAAGTGGCGTGGCCCCTTTTGCATGATAAAAATCATCTCCTTCTCTGAATACAAAATTATGCTCATTCCAAAATTGATGATTCGGCTCACGATCCAATTTATCATAAGTTGCGCGATGCAATACTTGATGATTTAATTTTGTCCATTCGCGCACAATCTGCAATGCCTCCCAATATGCTTTTCCGTCGTCTTGACAAAATGGTATCCATGCATGTCGCTTAGGAGTTTTTGGTGATATATCTTTTCTATACTGTTCAGCCACTTTCATCCCTTGCGAAAATAAATTAGCTCCAAACCCGCGACTCCCATGGTGCGTGACCATGACGGTTTCACCGGTGGACTCCAGCTGGCCGATATATAAAAAATGATTTCCGTCCCCTTGCGTACCTAAATGCGTCTGAGCAGCAGCCAAGCTTTTTTGATCTTGAAAATATTGATTGTTTTTAATTCGTTTTTCTAATTCAGGTGTCAAATCAAAATGATCCTTCCGACCTCCCCCACCAAAATGGGTAATGCTGTGTGCGGCGTCCAATGCAACTTTAGGGTCCACATGACCAAAATTTGTCATCATCAATGAGCAACAAACATCAGCACTATGCATCGCAGGATGTATGGCATCTCGGGTTTTGACCACGCCTCCAACTGGCATATTGCCTACGGGACCTGTTGGACATGCATCGGGCATCACTGCGCCATCGATCACGGTAGGCGTTTTCATGACGGAATACATCGTATTTAATACAGACTCGACATTGGACTCTTCCAACTCGCTCTCTGCTCTAATGTTTTTATGAAATGGGACGGCTTCACCAAGTGGATCAATGTGCTGCGGTTGCGCATAATCTAGGTAATTTTTCATCGCTTCACCTGATAATCGGTAAGTATTCACATGCTCTAATGCTGTACGAAACCATTTTCCTTGCTTGTAGCCCATGGCGATCAAGTCTCTTCCTTTAATTTTCTTGTTCATAATTATTGAATTATGCATCAAATATCATTCCTTACTACGCAATTACTTTGCGTACATTTGAACTTTCTTAAAAATTTATGGATGGCGACAAATAAAAACGCACTTATTCGATACCGGACCATTGATAAATGTTTGCAGAACCGGAGTAAGCGTTGGACGCTGGATATGTTGATCGATGCATGTTCTGATGCACTATATGAATTCGAGGGCAAGCATTCTCACGTCAGCAAACGTACTGTGCAATTGGATATTCAGCTCATGCGCAGCAATAAACTAGGTTATAATGCGCCCATCGTTGTGTATGAACGAAAGTATTACACCTACTCCGATGAAACTTACACTATCACAAATCTGCGATTGGATCAGCTAGATATGGACATCCTACAAGAATCGATGGACATGCTCAGTCAATTCAAGGACTTTTCGTTGTTTCAGGAATTAAGTGGCGTCATTCAAAAATTAGAGGATAAAATATATCGCGAGTCGGATCAGAAAGCACCTATAATTCATCTCGATAAAAATGAACGTCTGCACGGATTAGAATACTTGGATGAAATATATCAGGCGATTCAAAAGCAAATCGTTCTTTCGGTTACCTATCAATCTTTCAAGGCCAGAAATAAACAGGATGTTGTCGTTCATCCCCTACTATTAAAAGAATTTAATAATCGCTGGTTTTTAATTGCTCGAAAACATGAGAACAATACGATAATGACTATGGCGCTTGATCGTATCAAAGGTATATCTATGAAATTGTCAATCCCTTACAAGCTAAAAGGCTTCGACGCTAATGCTTATTATAAAAATACGATCGGCGTCACCGTGCTCAAAGATAAATCGCTTTTTGATGTTGAATTAAAAATTGATCGGTATAATGCCCCTTATGTACTCACAAAACCTTTCCACCATTCACAACAACTACTTGAACAGAATAAAGATGGCTCCATCATCATTTCGCTACGTGTTCATAATAACTTTGAGTTTCAGCGATTGATTTTGGGTTTTGGGTCGGGACTCGAAGTATTAAAACCTCGTCGATTGCGCAATCAGATTAAGCGGATATTGAAAGCGGCGGTTGAGAATTATGAGGTGGATTGATGGCATGAAAAAACGACAATAGTTAATCCACATCTATTAAATTAAAATTACACGAGCGTATTTTCAAATAACTCATTTTTAATTAAAGTTCACCCAGTAATTCAGCTAACTGCAATGAGGTATAAGTCTTATGCTCAATTATCATCATACTAGAATCCACAACAAAGACGGTCGGGAAAATATAGTCCGAATTCCATTCTGCGTAATCATGGATATTAGGCTGGTAGCAGTTCAAATTTTCTGTAGAATATGGACTCTTAGGCATGACAATATAATATTCTTTTCTTAATAGATCCATATTGTTTTTTATGGACACAATGCAGTTTTTACAACCAGTTTCCATTGGCTGAACCAACACTGAAGTATAAGGTAGTTTCTGGTCACTTAGCGGTATGTCATAGATAAACTTTCTGTTGACTAGTCCATTATCTGAACTACAGGCACTCATAAGGAACAACTGTAAAGCGAGTAACATTATTTTCTTGTTCATTATGACGTTCTTTTCTTTGTCTTAATAATATTATAGCATCATCTGAATACAATATATAGGGAAAGTGCTCGTCTATATAAATTACGTCAGATACATTTTGCTTTTCTAAATTGTATAGTACGAGAAAACTATTATTAGCTAATTGGTCGAGATATTTGTCAGTATATATTTGTTTCTCGGTGACAAATATTGCTAGCTCACTGTTGTTCTTGATCGGAACGAATTTTCGAACATGCGAACTACAAGCTATATAAGTTCCTTTCTCAATTGTCTCCCATGACTCATCTGCTGGGTTTTTCCCGACATCTTTGAACGCATTGTGGTTGAATTCAGTCACTGTACTTTGTATACCTGTTTCACTATTTACCCTGTAGAGCATATGACTGGTTTTAAACATAAAATATATATCCTGATCTATTACGCAGAAATGATAGCTATGCTCTAGACCATTGTATTTTCTTTCTTCATTCTGATAGTACGGAAAAACTTCGGTCGGATAGTTCCCTAGCACTTTGTTTTTACCACTTGACCTATGAATCATGATAAACAAAGGTCCCTCATGCAAAAGTCGAATATATTGTTGAAGATTGGAAGTAAGCTCAGAGTTTGGATAGACAGAGGCAACTATATATTCCGGTGTTATAATTGGTCTGTTTTGCATACCGCCAAAAAATGATAAAGAATTAGTTATTTCATACTGATGAATTAAACTATCATTAAAGTACTCTCTGACGAAAGGTGAATTGAATACGAAAAGATGACCATCATTGTACATTGTGAAATATTTACCGCGTTGGAAATTTTGACCAATGTTTAATTCGCCTTCAGATCCAATTAACTTATACTGTTTATTATTCTCTAGTGTAAACAAAACTAACTTATTGTCGGATCCCTTCACAATGGAGGTAGCCTTATCATATCCGATTGGTACGTTGTATGGTATTTCAAAAGTCTTTAAGTCGCTATCACAATTTAAATCTTGCAACGTCGTGTATCTCTCGTTTTGGCATCCGAGACAAATAAACAAGAATAAACAGCTTATTGAAATGCACTTATAAAATCTCATTCCGGCTAGTATTGTGTCCAAAAATAAATCTAAAGATTTTTTGAGTTAATCTGGTGATACCAAATGAAAATCAAGTTAAGTATTCCATGCCAGACTTACAAATTTACAGGTGATTAAGTTGAATTAAATCAAACAGTCATTCAACGCGGTGGTAGAAAATTATAGTAAACAAAATGAATAATTAGGATTGATAAATATATACCATTTGTAATACTACCAAAAGCATTCCCATACCGATATTTGGCTTGAACTTTACGTTATTGTCGCGACAAGTGCTCTTCATATTTTCCTATTATATGTTAATAAAATGAGCCCGTCATCAAAAGATTCCTTGTCAGTCAGTTGCCAATTTTCATTTGCAACCGAAGGTCCGAATAGTTTTGTTCCGCTTCCCAGTACAATAGGGTTAAGTTTTAGTTTAAGCTGGTCAATGAGCCCATTCTCCAGCAACCATCCTGCAAACTGACCACCTCCGCACACATAAATATCCGTATTGGCATTTGCACGAATTTCTTTTACTCTCTCGACTTCCAGCTTCTCGATTTCTACCGAGTCTGACAAGTTATCCAATTTTAGTGAATTCGAAAAAATATGATGCTTCATATGCGGATATGCAGGTTGACCTGGTTTAAGCCCATATTGATATCCGAATTCATAGGTTTTTCTACCCATGATCACTGTATCAAATCTTATAAGATCTGCTTGGTATTTTTCAATGCCTTTACCTTGAAACATAAACTGGCTAATGTCGCCGTTCTTTCCAGCGATGTATCCGTCTAAGGATGTCGCGACGTAATAGATTATTTTTTTCATGTTATTTATTATTTATTGCGAAGGACGGACAAAGCGTTTATCTGTATCTCACGTACCGTCGCAAAGCAGGCATGGCATGATACAGCATGATATATGGCGTTTCATTCCTCTATAATTGGTTCTTTCAAAAGCTCATCCATAGAAATAGCAGGCCTCCCTCCCAAGTGATTTTTAATAAAATTATAATCACCTGCGACCATTCTACCGGCCTTATATTCCTTCATTATCAGTACTTCTATTTGTTCAAAATACCTAGAATCGGCATGTCGAAATATCTGTGAACCTCCTGTGTGTTTCTCACAGTTAAATCTGTCTTTATGTGGCCAACCTCTTTGTTTAACAATTTCTATTAAAGTCTCACAATTATAGTCATCAATTTCCGATTGTAATTTCCACAAAGAATCTGTCATAGGCTCGATAACACGGTATTTTTGGTCATTCTCAATCATTGAATACATTAGTTCACATAACAGTTCATTATTGCTGTAATTGTTCTTTTTTTCGCATGCGACTAACACGATAATACCAAATAGAAGAAAAATATAATATTTCATAGCATTTCTTTTATTGAATGATGTTGGCAAGAATTAAGATTATAGTTCAATATATGTATTCATAGGTTTTAAAATTGGCATAATTGGCTAATCCAAAGTCATCTTGATTGATAATCTTCTCCTTTTACTCTACGAATATAATGCGTTCATAGATTTTGGGAGGATAATACCCATTTACAGCCTAAATCGGCGCGAAATAAGGAACTTTCATCTCTAAACGCAAGAATTGATTCGATTGCATACACGTATTCGTAGGCAAAATACGTGATTTGTTTGATCAGTTCTCGCCTGTAAGTGCTATTGGGCTAGCCGTAAAACGCTAATTTAAAACAACGCATAATTTGGGATCATATATAGATTGATGTATTTCTTTCAATTCAGGTTCTGGATCAGGGTACCATGGGAGGCATTTTGCGCGAGCAGTAACCCTGAGCAGACAACACCTAGGGATTGCTGAGCCCGATGCCAAGCCACAAGTTTTATTCATGCCGCTGGTCCGAGGGATCGGTAAGCCCGACTCACTATCCAATTAAAATTGAGTCTCGTGCAATTATCTATCCGATTTGTTTTTTAGCTCAATCAAGGTAGATTATGCTGCAGCACAAAGCTTTTCTTCGCCATTTTACAATATAAATATATCCGAACGACAAATAGTTAAGGTTCTTCCACTTTTTAATACGGTTGATCGAGCAATTAACAACTCTCCTTCACCTGGTGACATAAGGTTCAACTTAAATTCGACGGTCAACACGGTTGAATTTTCTTCCATTAATGAAAAACCTGCATAACCGGCGGCATTATCCGCAATCGTGCTGATTACACCAGCATGAAAGAATCCGTGTTGTTGGGTTAAAGATAGATCGTATGGCACTTGGATTTCGCAAAATCCTGGTTGTACAGTCACCAATTTTGCATTGATTAATTCCATAAATTTCTGGCGATTAAAACTGTCTTCAACTTTCTTTATATAGCTTTTGTATTTTGGTTTAAAATTCATTTTGTTTGACTCTTACTGTTCAAAAACGTATCGGCATACTTAAACGTAGCTTGGTACACAAATTAACAATATTTTATTGAGTTAATTATTTTGAAAATTCCGTTCGTACTCACGTTCTTTCCTGTATTTTTCTCTCTCAATATCATCGAATATGCGCTCACTGTTCATCTCGCCGATTGGAGAATAACCTCTTTGAAACTGTATTTCTCCTTTCATGTAAAGCTTTGACCAGTTTGTAGACCCGTCCACCCGATATATGGTTTGAACGCCATCCAATTGTCCATCCACGTATGAAGTTTCTGAATGTAAATTCCCTGAAATTCTGTAGACCTTCCATAATCCTGTATAATCAGATGGAGCATCGATAGAATAAAATTCAGTACTCTTGACGAGATGTAAAACTTTTCCTTTTGTCCTCTTTTTGTTCATTTCAACGTAAATAACGTAATGATGATCCAATCTAAATGCCTTGGTATTTTTGTAATTTGGGACATAGTTAGGAACATCTATACCAAACGAACTGGTCAAATCTGACATATCCTCCATATGTTGAAACTTGGCAACTTTTGTCTGCCAAAATTCTTCCGTATGTTCAACAATATTTCCAACTTTTATGGCATTCTTGTTTGTCATCAATCTATTTTTAATCTCGCCGGCGGCATCATATCGGATTGATGATTCTGGGTTCTTAAGTAATTCGATTAATTCTCGTTCACTTAAATTGTGATATACATTTTGACCTTGTGAATCGAAACATATAACTGCTAGAAATAAACTGCTTAAAAGGATGGACTTGATCATAAGTTTTTAATTCTAAATTTTTTTATAAAGGATATTCTTTAGATTAATAGCATTGGTATATAATACTAATTGTCAACGTTCGCGTGTTGCGTATCGGTGTAGAAATCGGACAAATTAAATGAGTTCTTATGATGCTTTTGATCAAAGTGCCGTGAAGGGTCTTTTCGCAGGTAGCAACCTTGAGTCGAAGCACGTTCAGGGTTTCATCACTTGCTCAATAAAAATTCCTGTTTTAGTCTGAATGAAAATAAAATACATGCCATGCGAAAAATTTTTCATGTTGATGATCAGGCCTTCATGTTCCGCATCAATTTCCCGACCATCTAATGCAATAATATTAATTCTTTCAATCAATTCTTCTGATATTCCGGAAATTTGAAACTGATCTGTTACAGGATTTGGATATATGTATATTTGCGGATGCGCTATTTCAACACGATTCGAAATTCCCCCATTATTCGTTTTTAAGATGACGCCGTGCTGTCCAACGGCCCAGCCATGCGTGTCATCAATAAAATAAATAGCATTCAAAACTTCATCCGTCGGGGTTTCTAATGCAGTCCAACAGTCTCCGTTATTAACAGATTTGAAGATATTTCCATACCACCCACATGCGTAATACACATCTGACTGTGCTTGTATGATATGAAAATCAATTATGGCCGACCAATATGGGTTTTGATCGCTAGCATCACAATTGTCTACCTGCTGCCAATGCAGACCCGCATCGATCGTTTTCATCAAATGAGAATTATACCAGCCACCTCTATATCCTATTTCTTCCGATATAAAACTTATATCTTCTATTATGGAAATTTCGTAAGGCGACTCAATCGATTGCCAAGTCCTTCCTCCGTCATTGGTTATTAAAATATTTTCTACCCCACCTGGGAAAAGACTGCTGTGCCCAAAGCCAGCGGAATCATTTACGAAGCTCAAATGTGAAATTTCAAAGGTGAACGAAGTATCTGATAACAGTTCCGTTGATTTCCCAAATTGATCAATTCTATATAAAATACTTGGATACCCAGAGATGATGGCCGCATCATTTTCGATTAACTCGATATCCAAGAAATAAGCATTCTCTAACTCTAATATATTCCAGTTTTCACCACTATCATTTGTCGTATAAACAGCATCCCCTATCACAATACCGTTGTATTGATCCCAAAATTTTATTTTAGTGAAACTGAAGTCGCCAACTTCTTTGACCGTCGACCAATTTAACCCACCGTCAACACTCCGAATAATAATACCAGAATCTCCAACTGCTATACCAATGTCTTGATCAACAAAATAGACGTCATTTAGCACTTTATCTGTATTTGAATTGCATAATTCAAACTGCCCAAAGGATATCACTACCGATGAAATTATCAAAACTAATGCACTCAGCATTTTCATGAAGGCGTATTTGATCATTATAAAAATCCTGCTTAATATCTCGAGAATATTCTTCTTGATTCGTCAAGATAGTCGTAATAAATGACATACCGTAACAACAGGTTGAATTAAAGCGACTGAGAATGTTGCCAATAAGATAATACGAGTTTTCCTGTGCGAAAGGCAAATGAAATACAAGATGAATGTTTTCATTGTGAATATCCACTTCGGTGGCAGAGTAGATTTTTATTTCCTTTCCACATGAGTACAAAGTTAAATTCTATAATTATTGCTTCTCTATCAATTCTTGAAAATCAGTTGGATATAGATATACATCAATTGCTTCATCAAGTTTGGCATACTTCAGCGACGAACTTAACTGGATGAAATATTTGTAGTCGCTGCTAGTAGTCATTAAAATGATTATCCCAGGCTTCTTATTTGTCTGTAATCCATACCACAGGGCCTGACCAATCGACTCCTTCCATTTACTTGCTCGTTCGACTTCAAATGCATGCGTTTTCGTAAGTAAATCCACGCGACCACTCTCGACTGAAATTTCAGTTTCTCCACCAATCAGTGACTGTATGTGCAGTGTATATTCCTTCTCCGTAAACTGCGTTTGACTAATCGCAATTTCAGCCATGCACAATAATAAAACGATTGATAAGAAATGTTTTAAAATGGACAGCATGTTTAAAAGAGTTTAAAGAATACGCTTATACCGCTTAAATTTGAGGCTCAACACGATAATTCTTAAAGTCTATAAGCAACCGAGAATCTCAGCTCCGTAGGATTGTGAAAATGAAATTCCTTATCATAGTAGTTCGGTTTTCCCTTTCTAAACGTTGAATTTAATGCTATGAATGGATCGATAATCTGATAATTCAAGACTCTATAATCTATACCTAGATTCATCCTATTTATTTCGTATCGAAGTCCCGCGAAGGATTGGAATCCGTTAAATTGAAACAGATATGTTCCATTCAAATCCTCATTCCAATTTTGATAAATATTCATCAGTCCGTTAACCCCTAGATAACCTTTTAACTTTGGCAATACTTCATACCGGTAATCTAAGGTTGGTTCAAAAAAACTTTTATATGAACCACCTTGCATAATTAAAACAAATGTGCAGAAATCGCTCTTACCACAATGATTATACTCAACAAGGTTCAAAATAAACTCATGCGAAGCGGTGAATCCTAATCGTAATTCTGACTTCCCCTGCTTCATCACTCGTCGATTTGCATATAACCCCAGTTTTCTAGAGCCTTCGTCGTCTCTTGTGCTAATATAGCTTTTATTTACGCTATTTAACCTGTGTTGATAGTTGTTCACAAATCCCAGTTCCCATTTTTTATCATCATTTTGACTATTGAGGCAAAACGGCAGGACCAGTACGAACATTAGTATAAGGTGTTTCATATTTTTAATTACATTCTGATTTTTATCAGTTAATTAACTGTGTTGACGACAACACAGTATATTGTTTCATTTGATACTGTCTTGATTATAGTTATTTCGGTGCATCCTCCTTTACCCCATTCCCATTAATTACTACTTCCTTTAAGAACTTACGGCGTAATGACGAATCATCAAGATCTAAACGTGAATCTTTAATATCCACGACCTCCTTCAGTTCATAGACATTATCGTAACCATAGCCGTATAAAGTTATGAAGGTTGGAATATTTAGTGCCAATAAAATAGGTTTCTTTTGCCGATCAATTTTTTCATAAAATTTATTCGGATTAAATCTCTTCGATCCAAAATTATAAATATCACCCTTAAAGTTGTTATTACAGTAAATAAGAATACGCGTTTGTCTATTCGGAATCAACTTCTCCAAATTCATTTGTGTATAATTTGTGAAGGGTAAATTGACCGCGCCATATAAGTGCTTGTTTTCATACAAGTCCTTGGATCTTGAGTCCAACACGATCGTATTCAAGTCTTTCTGCATTTCCAAAAACTCATCCAAATCAACTAATCGACTATCTCGAACATCCATCAATTCTTTTCCCAGATCTAAAAAATCTTGGTATCCACTTTCATATTCCAACTCTGCAGTCATTTCCAATGGCTCATTCGGTTCAGTCTGACAACTGAAGATAATTACTGAAAGCAATAGCACATACATGTATTTTAGTCTCATAGATTTATATTTTAGTCTTGTATAGGACGCTCCACTTTGTGTCCGACAACAATATACAATATTCAACTCATATAACGAGACACTTTTCTATTCATTTTGTCATTAACAAATTTCATAGCGTCACTGGTCTCATCACAAAAGCCTGAGTCTCTATTTTTAATTATGAGCCAGCAATCTAGCGTCGGATATTTTAGTCCGACTACGTAAACTGTCCTGATCGATAACTAATAATATTCATTCGCTATTAATAAGAGTCAGCATAACAATCCTAAATCCGATCAATTTGGCAATTGTAGCATCCAGGTTTGGCATTATGCACTTGAATGTACTTGGCTTTTTCATTATGAAATATGTCTTGAATAGAACCTACAAGATATGTCCCGTCAATGGTAGAAGCGTCAATCATCATCCCATCAGCATCATACACGCGCAGTGATAAAAATCGATGATTTAACATTATTGGTATTTCGTTCTTATTGAGTTGTGCCTCAATCGCATTAAATCGGACAAATACGGGACCAGATGAACGATATGGCGAATTAGCTTGGTGATGCTCGTAATTAAATGCAAGTATTTTCTCACCAATATTTGCATCTTGCAAACTGACTCGACATGGATACCCCGGTTTTTCATCTACTGTCATAATAGACATACCATTGGCTGTCTGTTGCTTATCACTCTGCGCAAATAATTGCTGTACGTCGTGTTGTTTAATACCGGAGATTATAAAATCGTATTTCATGTTTTGCTTTTCTAGTGAAAGTTTGTTCATCGACTCACGATAATGTAAATCGCATTAATTTATAGAACCAATGCCGTGTCAAAAGCTGTAATTGCTTTTTTCCGTCCATCTGACCAACGATAACGGCCCGTAAATCCATTATTTTTGATGACCCTATGGCAAGGAATTAAATATGCTATTGGGTTTTTGCCTATCGCTGTGCCGATTGCTCTGACGGCTTTAGGATTGCCGATTTTATTTCCGATATCTTGATATGCAACAAGGTTACCGGCAGGTATTTGCAATAGGGCTTTCCAAACTTGTATTTGAAATGGCGATCCTCTAAAGTGAATATTTATTTTATCCTTGGGTACTTTCCAGTTATCAAAATACCTTTTCAATAGCAGGCCATTAGTTCCCAATTGATTTTTGAAATTAGCATAGGGAAAATCTGAAGATAATTCTTCAAGCGCACTTTCATGGCGTTCAAGAAAACTGACTTTGCAAATGCCTTTGTTGGTTTCAGCGATCAATGTTGTGCCGAAAGCTGTTTGAATGACATCCCATTGTATGGTCAGGTCTTTCCCTTTCTTTTTGAATTCCCCAGGTGATACAGCTTCGCACTTGACAAATAAGTCGTGTAATCGACCATTGCCGGACAAACCTGCTTCGTACGACGTCTCCAAGGTGTTTTTACCCAGTCGCAACAGTGACTTTGAGTGTTCAACAGTGAGGTATTGCAAAAACTGTTTAGGGCTCACGCCCGCCCAATCTTGAAATATCCGCTGCAGATGAAACTTGCTCAAATGCACATGTTTGCTGATCTCTTCCAGAGATGGCTGTTGCAATTGATTAGAATCCAAGAATTGTATAACCTGCTCGACGATAGCATAATGGTTGTTTTCGTTCTTCATACTGCAAACATATGTGGAAGATCTCAGCTATTCAATCCGATTTTTGCTGTTTTATAAAGGTATGTTCATATTTGAAACCCTTGTAGACATGTTGAAAATCCGGCGAATTCTACTTTATGATGAGCTATAAATCGTAACATAGTACTAAGATAATCGCAGAGCGGTATTCGCTGTTACCTGCCTTTTACCTTTAATCATTTGGCTCGTTTTTGCTTGTGGTATTCATACTGATTTAGACAAGCGATAAGCTGTTATTCCCATCGGATCGAGAACTTCTTCTTTCAATATTTCGCCTGGATATACATTTTAAAGTTTACTCATGCTGGTAGGTCTATAATCAGCCTTTTGAATTTGACGCTACTTAATACGATATAAAGCACTCAAACCATCGTATGTGCAACTACATTTTCCATGCAGCCCTCCGCTATATAGTATTAGTGCTTTAAAACTTTTTTCCATACTATTTCTTTATGACCATAAATTATTCCAACAAAATAGACCCCTATCGGCAAATTTATTATGTTTATCTCATTCGTTCCAATTCGTTCTGCGCTAACGATATGCCCCTTGGCATCCATCAGCGCAATATCTTCAATATGGACATCCGTATCGATAAAAATAGATCGTGAACTCGGGTTTGGATATAGATTGAATTTTTTCACATCATTCAATAAATGTGTCGAATTAAAATCATTTTTTATAGAATCTACAGAAACCTGCGTAACGAGCTGGCAACCGTTTGACGTGTCACTGATAACAAAGTTATAAATCCCTCTTTCATTAATTAAAACGGCAAACGAATCAGTGTCGCTCAAAAAACTTGGACCTAACCACTCAAAACTGTACATTCTAGTAGTATCGAATCCTGTAGCTAATAAAGTCGCCGTTCCATCACAATTTTGTAAAACAACGACACCGGCATTTGGTATTTTCACGTCGATATTTACGATGACAGAATCAATAAGCGAAGAACAATTCGTCTTTATATCGACGACTTCAACAAAATACCAACCGGGTTGATCGACACAAGGATTTTGCACAAATGTATCAATAAGGCCTGGTCCAGACCACGTAAATTCATAATCCCCTGCAGGTACAACCTCAGTAATGATTCTATCCTGCGTAGCTCGGCAGCTAAGCATTGGATCATTAAGAAAATTGATAGTTGGCAACGCTCGGCTGTCTATAAAAATTTTAAATCGCTCCGAACAATTCGTTCCAGTCTCAACAAACAAAACATCTACCACGGTACTTCCATTTACAATAAACATCATCGGATCGGTTATAAGTATACCATATTCAGCGTAAGTATAAGTGCCGTTTGTCACAGTCTCCAAAGCTATCAGATCGATTATGCTACTATCACCACAGTACTCTATCCTTACATCTGGTATATCACATTGCGCTGTCATCACAGATGGATACCATATGCAACCCGATAATATTAAGGCCAACATGACCAATTTGATTTGTTCTTTCATACTTTCTAATTTATATGTTGCTAGCAGTCATACTTTTATTTCATTTTATCTTGAATCCAATTGAGAGATTTTCATCATTCGATCGGATTTCGTATTATTCTATCAACTTGCCAAGGTTAATAGCTACAATATACAGTAAAATGGATGTAATAATTTCACATGGTAGGGAAAACGAGTCTGATGCTGTTATTTAGAACAATGATTGAACGGTTATTCACGATACGTTCGCTTCAAACAAATCCTTTTAAGGATTGCAAGTCGAAGTACAGAAATTAAACGTATTTAGAAAGAAAAACCTCTTACTGTTGCGGTCATATACACTGTCAGTGTATCGTTATTCCTTATAGTTCTTTCACTTATTTCGGCTCATCCCGATAACTTTCTTTCAAGTTCTTTTGTAAACTTTTTAGAACAAACTTGTGCTCTTGTTCGATGCCCCAGTGTTCGATAGCTCTCCAATAAAACCTAGGGCGAAGAACCGATTTGTATGAACTTGTGCGGGTTATTTTGGTTTTTCATCCTCTTTGTTGAAGCTATAACTGGCATCTACAAATTTGAACCATTCCTTTCCAGTGAGATTATATTCTATCACATCCATTTCTAAAATTTTACCCTTATCATATTTCGTTATTTGCGCCGTAATTGTGCCATTCTTGAAATAGCAAATGCGTTTCGACCCAATCGAGTCAGCTTGTAAAACACACTTATAAGGCGCAGGCAACCCCAAAGAAATCCCCAATGGCTTCTCAGCATCTAAATTATCCATACTTTTAACCTTGTCAAATACCAAATCGCTTGGAAAGTCTAGAACGATGGAATTTTCGATGACTTCCAATGCAGGTTCTTGCATAATAAATCGCTCCAACGGATTGATTAAAATGAGAACGAATAAGGGTATAATACTCACATACAGAGGTCTTGTATCCTCCTCTTCATCATCTTCCAACCAGTTATGTAAGTAAAACCCCAGCATGGCGGATAAAAATACTAATGGCATCGCACAAATCACACAAAATAAACCTTCCAATGAAAGCACTAATAAAAAACCTATAAAGAAAATCGAACCATAAAAAAAGGAAATTAGCGCTTGCTTCTTTCTTTCTAACGTCGCTATCGTGTAACCCAATGAAAATGGAAAGAATAAAAAATAGGTTACGCCATAGTCCACCACTCCAACATGTAAAAGCAAAAAACCAACCACCAATATAGTAGTCGTTACGATTATTGGGGTGATAGATTCTCTAATTGCTTTCATTGTTACTGATGGATTCAAATAAGTTTAACCGAGTCTTCAATTGCACAAGTTCTAACTTCAGACGTCATAAGTTTATCATTAAATTGGCGTGTTAAAATACGAATAATTCCCTACCTTTTAATCGTGATTTTTCGAGTCTACAAAATCATAACCTTTAATGGTCAAAAATCAACTTAAAATTTAACTCTCAAAGTATACGAACGCCTTCCAGGTACGGCGAGTCGAATTGGTTCATGTTTGTTACTCTCACACTCCATGAGGTGGTCGGCTTTAGCCGGACACTTTAAATTGAGAGTTTACTCTCGATTTCTGCGGCCCTTTGGCCGGAGTGGAGCGTAGCGAAACGGAGGCCAAAGGGCCGCGTTCGACTTTTACTCATCATAGTAACTCTCGTTGCAATGCTCCATTTCCCTTTGTACTCCCAATACGTTAATTTGTTGCGAGAAGATGACACCAAGACATATTTTTCACTGATTGATTGTATGCGATCTATGGAGATAATCTTATTCATAAACTCAGTTTCATTGAAAATCTCTTCAATCCCTTTATTTTGATCGTCGTATCCGTGAAAGACAATACCTAATTTTACTTCTAATTCTATTTTTATTATTTGGTAATATTGGACGAATTGCTAATCGCAATCCGATTATTCCTGATCATTTCCTTCCTATCGATAAATTATACTCCACTTTTTTTGAAACCTTATTACCAACCGTCATCCCAAAATCAAATTGATTCTTTTCCAAAACCTTTTCGATGCATTTCTTGAATCTTTCATCATCTTCTAATTGTCCGATGCCTTTCACGACTTCATAACTTTCTATACTACCATCTGCATTCAATGTTAGCCGGATTATTCTTTGCATACTATCTATTCCGCAAGCATTTTCCATTTCATTTACAAACTTGTCAACTCGAACTTCTCTATTCCGCTGGAGAGTATCTTGACGCAGCTGATAGGTCAACTCAAACATCTCAATCGGAGGCAAGGGCGGCTTTCCGAAATCGATTTTTCTGTGCGTTAAGAAAGGTTTTAATCGAATCTCGCTCTTTGGTAAAAAAACGATATTACCATCCGAATGTATTTCAATTGAATCTTTCGTGATTTTTAAAATGTAGTTTGTCGATTGGCTAGTTGATAAAAATCGACCAGAGTTTTTATCATCAATCTCCCAACCCTGGTCTTCTTTTATTAAGTTAAAATAGTCATAGAATTCTAGAGATTCGACTATCAATTCTATTTTTTTTGGAGACACCTTTTCATCAACAACTCCTATTAATGAATACGATTTAAATATTGTATCCCTCTTTGAGCCTTCACAAAATTCGATTAAGTGTTCACCATTTGCAAGGTGTGTTTCTACTACATTCAGATCAGCAGAGCAATTAGAAAGCAGCAAATAAATACCGAGGATATATAACAACTTCATTCTAATACACTTTGTATGTAACATAAGCCGTCTACAAATATTAGATAGTCTGACATCTTGACCAAGCCTTTTAGTCGCTTAGATGTTCGCCCTGGTCTAACATTTTATCTGTACATTCAATAAACATACAAAAGTATGCACAAGTTCATAAGCAATGCCACCGCAACATTTATAAATTAGGGGTTAAAAAATCCAGATAAACATTTGGTGGTTGGCTACCCATTCGGAAAATGTGCTAACCTTACATTCTTGCCGTGGAAAATGACAAATACAAAACCGAGGTTTTGTATTGTACTAATAAAAAAAGGGAAAGGCATTTAAGCCCTTCCCATCAGTTCTATAAAATAGAGTTTCTAAAAGATCACCAATGATTAGTTGGCCATATCTTTCAATTTCTTCAGTGGACGTACTTTAACAGTCGTCGACGCTGGCTTAGCTTTGAACATCATCTCTTCCTTCGTGAACGGATTGATTCCTTTACGAGCTTTTTTAGCCGGCTTCTTAACAGTCTGAATTTTCAACAAGCCAGGAAGAACGAATTCTCCAACTGATCTTTTGTTGATGTGAAGCTGGATCATCTCGCTTAAAGAGTCAAGTACACCGTTTACTTCCTTTTTTGAGAGATCATTTTGTTCCGCAATTTCGTTGACGATTTGAGTCTTCGTGTATTTTGCGTCAAGTGTCTTTCTTTTCTTAGCCATAATTTTGTTTAGTTGTTAAAATGATTGTTAGTGAATACTTCTTGCATCACCTTTCTTTCGCGCGCAAAGGTATAACATATATGGCAATATAGCCTAATGTGAGGAAAAACTTCTGTTTAGGGTAAACTTGGGGTTTCTCGATCACATTCGACTAGTAGTACTTGTTTTGAAGTAGATGACGTCCATTCGCGTTTTGCAACCTATACCTGGGAGTATGACACGATACGCTGCCCTACCTCTTCTGATTCAATTCTATGAAGTGCGGTTTATATATGTTTCCCTTATAATCAGCATAGAAGCCGTATCCATTAGACATGGTCATCCACACGTGCTTGTTAAGCGATAATGATGTGTTAATATTTTCGAAAATTGGAGGGTAAATTTCTTTTCCGGTGATTGTTATGAGCCCCATTCCTGACTTAAATTTGATCGATTTTAAGTACATCGGTCTCGGTGTTATTTGAATCTTTATAAATTCAAATTTCGAAAGTGGCTTCCGTTCTTTATTAATGATTCCGAATGAATAATCTTTCAGTGCGGTGAATGAAATGATTCGATTATCTAAATAGTGAGCTTCTTCTATTTTGTAATCCGGGTTTTCACTCTCTAGATATGCGATTTGTTTGCTTTCGACTGAAGCCATTCTGTTTTTTACGATTGGACTTTCGCTTACTGCAAAGTCTTCAAAAACTGGGCCATCATCTAACGATTCTTTCTTTGCGTATGAGGATAACTGATTCCCATCGCAATCGTAATAAAGTTCAGGTTGTGACCCATATAGCGGAGCTGGTATAAAAATAACAGGGCAATCACTGTGTATATCTAATAGTCGAATTTTGGCATATCGACTAATCTTTAATATTTCGTTCCCTTTTTCATTCATAATTAATGACTCATCATTGTTTTTATTATCTACCACTATGAATGCGGAACGGTTCCCTAAAACTTCAATGGAGCTTATATCTTTTAGAACGAAAATTTTCTTTTAAGACTCAGTGAGAATATTTCTCTATGAAAAATATCACAAATTTGATACCACGCGAAGGAACCAGTGCTATCAATACTAATTTCTGTTTTAATTGAGTCAAGTAAGATTTCTCCAGATGACGAAAGCACGCCATAATAATTGTTGTTTTTGAAAGTAGTATACGAACTCTGACTGCTTCCGAACCTGTATATTATATCAAATTTGGGTTCAACCGTGACGACACCATCTGTGTTCACTATGCCATATTTTTTATTGTGTGAGAATGGATAGTGCTGTTGCCCGCATAAGATATTGCAAATGAAGAGTGAAAGTAGAATTAGGATTTTATTTTTCATAAGTGTATTTTGTTGATGACGGTTGCGGTAGCCAGCGTACCGACGCGATAGCGAGGTAAGATGTGTCACCTTGAGTTCTGAGTCGTTTTAGTAATATTCATAAGAATACAAAACTTCCAAACCATCATTCGATGTCGAGCTTTTTAACAGTCCATTATCCAAGTATTCATAAAATGTTGTCCATTCATCTTCCCTATTGGCATCGATCCTAATCCGCATAATAAGCTGTTTACGATCGTTATAAATATAGTTAATAGTATAGGACTCTTCTCCACCAGTGTGCACCGTTGTTACCATCAATAGTCCGTCAGCATTATATCTTGACACGTTTCTAAAAGATACTTTGCCCGTTATAGCGTTACTCGCATAATGAGTCCAAATTTTCGTTTGAGGGTCAAAGTGGTCAAAATAGTGTGATTGTTCGGCACCTATAGAATCATAATATATGGTTAACGAATCACCGAATTCTTTCTTATTCTTCCTAGCAGGGTTAATTGTTTTCCAGTCAATTCCGAAATCCGGATAATAATTTGTATCAATAGTATTACCTAGCGAATCGTAGGTGAATGCAATTGAACTACTTGTGCGACATATATTCGGATTACCACGACAGTTTTTAACAATGGATGAATCTAGATTCCCTTGTTGGTCGTAAACATTGATGTAGTAATTTCTATTGAGTGTTGACGAATTGGTGGTATATGACATTTCTTTATATACACGATTTTTCAAAATATTTTGCATTTTGAAAAACTCTTGCTGATAATGAGGATTCCGAGAAAAATCCCATGACTCGGATTCCTGTGACGAACAAGCCGTTAGTAAGGTGCAGGAATAGATTATGTAAATTATTGTCCTCATTTTCACCTTGAGCATTTTGGTAATTGATTCTAATTTATAAGGACTCACAACGGATCGGCAGTATCGGGAGTCGTGACGAAGGAACGATTCCCTGATCACAGCTTGTTATCTGCTGGATTTTATTTATTCCAGTTTTTATTTATTTCTTCAAAATCAAAAGATTTCCATTCTTCCTTCCACAAATCCCAATATGGAATATCGTTTGATGAAGGTGGAGTATCCGTTTTTTCTATTTGAACAATTGAAGGCATAATAATTGAATCTCCTATTATCAAGGCTTCTCCAGCTTGAAGGGAAGGAAGACTATCCGTTAGGTTACCCAATGTGTCTGGCAATAATCTTGCAACGTAATTTTGGTCATTTGGGTTGGTTAACCTCATTGCAATATAATTGTTGCACTGAGAAAATATAGTTTCTGATATTTCTGATGGACGCTGACTCGATAACATTAATGTAATTCCATATTTTCGACCTTCTTTAGCTATACGTTCTATTGCTTGTAACGAATGTTTATACTTTGCCATATTTGACTTAGGAGCATACTTATGAGCTTCCTCAAATACGAGTAAAATCGGAACATCACTATTCAATTTTTCGTTTGGATCTTTTTCCATTCTACTACGTTTGTAGTAATAACCAAAGTCAAACAGTAATCTTGAAATAAGTGAAACGGTTATACTTAGAACTTCAAATGGAACACCACTTAAATCTAAAATGGTGACATTAGAATTTGTAGGTGAATATCCGATGAACTGCAAAACTGATTCTTTGAAATCCATGTTGTTTGCATCTTCACTAAACAAGAATTGCAATCTGTCTTGTTTGGTTTTAGTCTCTATTCGACTTATGAATTTATCAATACTCCCATCACCGTAAGAGCCTTTAGATACATTCGAATTTTTCTGTGGATGAAAATCACAGCTCTCAGTAAAATATTTTTCTAATTTTTCCTCTTCACTTAAGTCAAGTCCACTTTCAGTTGTTGTTTTCCCATCAGTTAGGGTATAGGAGTCATCAACAATCATTACTCTATTTGGTGACTTTGAATTGTAGGTTTCTTTTCTTAAATTTTTTAACGCAAGAAGTACTTCCTTAATATCGAATTTCAACGGGCTATCAAAGAATATTTTCGCTACACCGCTATTATGTTTCTTCTTGTTTGCCGTAATTAGTTTACGCAATAATGATGCTTGGTTATAGTTATTAAAATCACCTGATTCTAAAAAGAGACTATCTAACTCCTCGGCATTTAGCAACCAACTAGGTAGTTTTAAATCTTCAATTCCAATAACCTTACCTTTCGGGAATGCAGATTTATATTCAGAGTGAATATCAAATACTATTATATGAGAATTATTAAGGCCGTCATAAGTTGACGATTTACCTATAATGGCTTCTTGGATAATTCTGGCAACAGAATGTGATTTCCCTGCACCTGTAGAACCAACAATTGCAATATGCTTATTAAAGAATTTATTCCCATTTACCGGGATTTTCACTGAATGATTATTAGACAATTTTGAGAAAATAAACTTTTCATCTTCTTTTAAATTGCTTTGGTATATTTTCTCTATATCCTCTTTTGATGCAGGCTTGACTTCTTTAGGAGGAAAAGCAATTGAATCACTGCCTCGTTTAAACTCTTCGTCTACAATAATTCCAAGTGGAAATGAATCTATAATATATTTTCTCTGTCCATCTTCAGTATTTTCAATTGAAAAACTTTCTATAATAGAGATTAACTGCGAATTGTCATTATCGAATACTTTGAGGTAAGAACCGACTTTAAGTTCTTGTTCAGCCAGCTTAAAGTCCTTAATATCCGATACCTCAATTCTGATTTTATTAGGATAAACGCCAATTACTTCCGCTGAAATTTTATCTGATGTATCTGCCATTAGATTATTTGTTTTATCGTTGATGTTTTGTCTATTTGAATCTGAATATGTTTAATCGTTTTGTCAACTTCTTTGTAGAATGGTTTTCTGACATAGAATTGATATATTTCTATAGTTTTTGTAATCTTAGATTTATACTTTTTAAAATCATTGATGCTATGAAGAAACTTCAATTTTATTTGGTTGTAATAATTCGGACAAATACTTAATTGTTCTGTGTTTAGGCTCGCATCTTTGAATGGGTATCCATCAAGAATTATATAATCCGATTTAAATAATGTTTTCATTATTGATTTGGTTTCCGCTTTAGTTAAACCTTTGAAATGAATACTTGGGCAAAATGGATTTGGTTCTTTCTTTCTAAGTTTGCTGTATTTTTTAACAATTAGTTTGGTTATTTCCAACAAGTCTTGAATTGTATCTTTATTACTTTTTTCAATAATAAAGAACCTTTCATAAGGGCTTGTATTCAACGAGGTGAAATATTCTTTTTTAATGGCTCTTAAATGTTTGTCTCTTTCTTTGATCTGGGTAAACCAATTCTTGTGTAAAACATCTTTGTTGTCAATTGATTTTAAGAAATCTTTTCTCTTTACTGTTCTCTTTGTGATTGATTTTAAAATAGAAAGCTCTTTTATTTTTACAATTGAGTTGGCATAGTATAAATGTTCAGCTTCGAAATCATTACAATTAAACTCTTTTTTAATTTCTCTTAGGACCTTTTTCAATTGCATCGAAAATTCGTCTGCATTAATATCAATTGTTAGAGAACTAATAAAAGCTTGTAATTGGGATGCAGAAAGTGAGAGTATTTTGTGTTCTTCTTTCTTTAACTTTTTGATTGAATAGGTTAAGAAGTTTTTAATTAAACTTTGTGTTGTCAAGGGTAGTGTAAGTTTACCTTGACCTTTTTTGTAATATCCATATAGTTTGTAGTTGATTTTTGGCTTGCCAGAAGTTATTCTATCCGAAAAATCTTTCAACATTAACCGAATAGGTTTTGCAATTACGGAATGATTATATTCTGTAGATTCATAGTATTTGCATTGAATTGCAGTTGTTGTTACATCATTTAGGTCAATATCCTCTGCTCCTTCAATAGTGACAGTAGAATTTTGATGAGTGAGTTTTAATAGCTCCAGTATTGTTAAATCAAATTGATAAAAATATCCTTTAATCGTACTTGTGGCTTCTCTTGTCATTCATTTTTTATTTTCATCTTGCAGATAACTTCCGCTACACGCCACTTCCCCTCCAAAACTTCCGACTAACATCCCATTTCGGCATGTAACACGGAACTTACATTCACGAATAATTTTGGACCGTGGTCGTATTTGATCACTCATCTTGGCTGTTAAGATAAGTGATCGGAATCAGATATCAAAACTACGGTGAATTCACATTTATGGCTAATTCGTAAATTGATGCGCTGAGACAAAACTTTAATAAAATTTCACAACTCCCAATTGACTAACTACCGTTTGGTATTAGCTGTTCAGATAGCCATCGGGAGCCTTTAGCGATTGGCTTTTGGCGCAGGCCAAATGCTAATTGCCACTTTACGAAGTTGACTCAAAATTTACCTCAATGACTGTTTATAAAATCGATCACCTTATCGGCAAAAAGATTAGGTTCACTCGTCATCGGGCTATGACCTGATTGCTCAAAAATCAAGAGTTCTTTTTCATCAGAACCTAAGTTTTCAAAAGCTTCTTGGGCAAATGCCGTCGGAACGATAAGATCATATTTACCCCAAAGAACGAGTGCCGGAATGTCGAATTCGGCTAATCGATCGGTAAAGGATACATTTTCCCACAGTCCTTTTTTGAATGCGAGAATATCTGATATTCCATTTGAATTCCAACGCTTTGTGATTGGGTTATTAATTAATATTTCATCGCCAAAATCAGCTTCCGCATCGACAATAACCTCATCTGACCGAAGTACATCTTCTCCTTTGTGCGCAGCATTGTTTAATTTAAAAAAATCGTCTACAGTATACGATGAAGCCGTATTTTGCAAGAGTTCAAGCACACTTTGCCAATGATCTACACTATTTCCTAATGCGATTTGCTCGTCCGCCATCTCTTTTAAAATGACTTTATATACAGCATACATCCCTTTAGGGTCGTGCACTCCAGCAACATCGATCCATCCAGAAAAATCTTCTTGGTTTTTCAGTAAAGCAGCTGGTCCTAATGTCCCACCCCAACTGTGGCCCATTAAAAAAAGTTTAGATTCCTTGCCGTATTTGGTCTTTATTACCTTAGCCAAGGCGAGTACGTCCTCCGCCATGATGTCAACGCTTACATCCTTTTCAGAGTAGTTTCCTTGCGCATTTCCAGAGCCCCGTTGATCAAAATATACAACTGCATTATTTTTTTCAATTTCTGTTCGAATCGTATTCACTCTATACGATAATCCAGTTCCGCCTGGGCCTCCGTGGAGTATGATGAGAAATACTTTTTCTGAGCTATTGCCGTGAATATATGCTGGCATATCTGCATTCTTATGTCTGACAAATATGGTTTCGCTGAGCTCATGCTCGTTGAGATCCTCTTGGCTACAAGAGCACATTCCAAGAGCTAAAAGAGTGACAACTGCTATTCTAAATCTTCTAAAATATATTGTATTCATTAGTTTTTCTTTTTAAAATTAAATCTATGGCCATATTGAACGGAGATAACTGGCAGCCAACCAGCATTGTAAGGCGTCCTAAACGTCATGTTCATGTTTAAATACCATCCTGACCGCCTTTTGTCTTTGCGAAGTTTTCCGATACCTACGGCAACGGATGGTGCATAATATCCTCTTCCAGGAAACCGCACGTTAGAAACCTGGTCGTCTTTCACCTCAAACGTTTCTGGTAAAAATGAACGATAATATCCAATGGGGTTAATTTCAATATTTAACTGCCTTCTTTTGGAAGTTGTTCTTCTCCAAATAAGACCACCATGGGTAGCTAAACCATTGTCGGTTTGATTAGTGAAGTTTGTCGAATAGCCCAAGCTACTATTAAATAAAAGTTGCTGCGTAATGGTTTTTTGGCCTTTCTTTTTTTCTTTAATTCTATTTCTTTCCTTCCACAGGTATTCAGCCCCCATGTTAAGTCCATTGTCGATCAGTATGGTCCCATAATAACCTACTTTAAATTCTGTCTTTTCCAAAAAAGAACTACCGTTGTTTTGACTTTGGGCCTGATGACACAGTGCGCAGATAAATAGAAATATAATCTTGTATTTATTCATATTCTTTAATTTGTATTGTTAATTTGGAGGTCATTTTTCGATACCAAATGCTTCGTTAAGACCCTGTTCCAAATAGTCATCAAAGGTTTCAACGTGGCCTCCATTTCCAGTAATGACATTCGCGTTTTTCGATTCTAAAAAAGCGACTTCTTCATTTGTAAGTCGGCCCACAAAAAAGTCGTTAGCCCCATAAACATAGGTGACTTTAGATAAGTCATCAATCTCACCGAGTAGTTGCGTATACCGATTCATCCCCAATGCCGCGGCAATTCTACCTATATTTCTTTCGATCACATCTTCCACTGGGCAGCAAACCAATAAAAGCCATCAGACTTGTTTCAAGGTCATGCTTCCCTATTGTAGTACCAAACACAGTGCGTTGAATATTCAATAAGCTTTTATCCGCTTGAGCTTGAAGATGACTTGTAGCAAAAACACTAAGTATAAGCAGTAAATATTTTGTCATAGTTTATTTTATACATGCAATCGAAGACAGCAGCATCTGTTGACAATGAGGTTTCATACGTATATGGCGCTATAGCGACAAAAGGGTTGCCTGAACCTCAAAAAAATTAACTATTTTTTGAACTGGAACTCAACAATCCGCTGAATGGCCTGAAATAAATTGATCAAGATAGCTTGTGGCTTTCCATCTATGAAGCATGGATGTCTGTAAATAACGGAGTGGTGACATCCTGCGTCTCTCGATGAAGGAGAGATATGCTGTGATCGTCACTTGTTATGCACTGGCTTTTCTTTTTAAATTTGGTTTCACGTATTCATCAATAAAAATCTTTGATGCATAAAAACTTGTATGGCAACTTGTATGGCAACTTGTATTTAAATTATACTCCAGATCTATTACTTCAAATTCTAAATTTGCAATGTTAAGTTCCTTGCATTTTTGTTTTAATCCCGAAATGATATAGCTGACATATAATTCATAGTTACCCCATCCATTATTTCGTATTACTGATTCCTTGTATTTTTCTCCCTCATTTAGAGATACGTTTATCATTATATTTTTATTTTTTCCATCAGAATTCAAAACTCGAAGTTCGAAGTATGAATACCTTTCTAAAAATCTATTTCCTTTAAGACATTCTTGAACTACTGGTTCTTTTAGCTCGTACTGATAATTTTCATTTGTCCTGGTTTGAATAGGAGTATTGGTTTCATCTTCGTAAACACTAATTCCATTGATATCATTAATTATCCTAATTCTTCTTTCATTGAATTCTTGTATCTGGCTTTTGTAAAGATCGATAGCTCCATTGTGGTTATTTTCTAACTCTGGATGATCGTGGAATCTATAATAAATAAACTTGGCCATTATAATAGTCTGTGTTTTCTTATTTAGTGCTTGTGCATAACTAGATTATATCAGACGAGCTTTTGTGTATCGATTGATAAAATGGACCGGGCCCAACGAAGCGAGTCCAATCTCCTGCACTCGCATTGATTGGGATATCGAGCGTACCGTCGCGAAGCAGGCAATATCCGATATCCTTTGTTAGTCTCCGCCTCTTTAATTTACGCCGTGAGTATTAATGTAGGATCAATATTCAGCTTTGTGTATAATCCTTTCGCCAAGTCAATAGTGAGTCCTCTTTTCCCATTCAAGATTT
>Ga0115029_1000696_pt1 | contig 30280 bp, 29 predicted proteins | sample SidtaG_3_FD_87297 | JGI IMG/M metagenome (GOLD analysis project Ga0115029, IMG submission 87297) | Marine algal microbial communities from Sidmouth, United Kingdom - Sidmouth_Asex1 metaG | ecosystem: Host-associated > Algae > Red algae > Unclassified | place: Sidmouth, United Kingdom | collected... | reverse complement strand
AGGCTGGCGGTGCTCACCGCGGCGCGCAGTGCCGGGGTCGGGTGCAGGCGTCGGCTGTAGCTGAGCAGAATGCCAAGACCGGCCGCGATCACCGCGGCGGTCAGTGACAGGCCGATCGAGTTCAACGCGATCCGGCGGAAATCGTCGGTCCACGATCTGTCGAAATAGACGATGGCGTAGTCGAGCAGCACCCAGGCGGGCACCAGAAAGCCCAGCAGCACCGGCAGTGCGCAGATGCCGACCGCGAGCGCACCGCGCCAGCCTTGCAGCGGTGCCCGCTCCAGCGGGCGCAACCGGGTGCCCCCGGGCTGGAAATGCTCGCGGTGTCGCCGGCTGATCTTCTCCAGTGCCAGCAGCAGCATCACGAACACCAGCATCAGGCTGGCGATCTGCGCACCGCCACCCAGGTTGTTCATGCCCAGCCACACGTCGTACAGCCCGGCGCTGAGCGTGCGCACGGCGAAGTAGTCGACCGTGCCGAAGTCGTTCAGCGTCTCCATCAGCGCCATCGCGATGCCGACCGCGATGGCCGGGCGGGCCATCGGCAGGATGACCTGCACGAAGCATCGATATCGGCGCACGCCCAGCAGGCGGGTGGCCTCCAGGATCGAGGCGGACTGCTCCAGGAAGGCGGCGCGCGCGAGCAGGTACACGTAGGGGTAGAGCACCAGCGTCATGACCAGCACGGCGCCGGGCAGGGTGCGGATCTTCGGAAAGTAGTAGTCGCTGGCCAGTCGCCAGCCGAACAGGTCGCGCAAGGCCGACTGCACCGGGCCTGCGAATTCGAGCAGGTCGGTGTACACGTAGGCGATCACGTAGGAGGGCACCGCGAACGGCAGCAGCAGCGCCCAGTTGAACAGGGCCCGGCCCCGGAACTCGTGATGCGTGACCAGCCAGGCGGTCGGCAATCCGATCAGCAACGTGCCGATCGCCACGCCGCCCATCAGCAGCAGGGTATTGACGATGTAGTCCAGCAGCACCGTGTCCACCAGGTGCGGCCAGATGTTCTCGGCCGGGAAGAACGCCAGCCAGATCACCGAGGCGATCGGCAGGCAGACCACCGCCACCAGCGTGAACACCGCCACCAGCGGCCAGCGCAACGAGCGCGTGGCGCTGGCCTGCTCGGCCTCGTCCCGTCGCTGCACCTCGGCGATCGGTTCCGTCGGGCGACCGGGCAACCGGGTCAGCCGCATCACGCTGTCGCGGCCGGGCGCTGGGGAATCGGGGGCCGTGCGCCGGTAGTGCAGCGGCAGGTCCCAGCCGCTGCGCCGGGCACGCCCGAGCACGGCACGATCTTCGTTGCACATGGAAGGTACGGCGCCGCCGGTCTGGTCGGTCCGGCGTATCAGCCGTCGTAGTCGACGGTATCCACCATCTTCGATGCCTCGGTGCGGAACGTGGCGATATCGGACAGCGGCAGCGTGTCGCGCTTGAAGTCACCCCAGCTGGCGACCAGTTCCGAGCGATCGATCCCCTCGACCACCGGGTACTCGTGGTTGGCCTCGGCGTACAGTCGCTGCGCGGTGTCACCGACCATGAATTCCATCAGCTTCACCGCGTTTTCCGGATTCGGCGAAGCCTGGGTCATGACCATGCCGCTGACGTTCATGTGGGTACCGTTGCCGTCCTGATCGGGGAAGACGATGTTCACCGACTCGGCCCAGGGCTGCTGCTCGGGATCGTTGGCCATGGCGCCCATGTAGTAGGAGTTGATCACCGCCACGTCGCACTCGCCCTCGGCGATCGCCTTGACCTGCGCCCGATCGTTGCCCTGCGGCTTGCGAGCCAGGTTCGCCTTCAGGCCTTCCAGCCAATCCTGCGTGGCCTCGGCGCCTTCGTGCGCGATCTGCGAGGCGATCAGCGCCACCATGTAGTTGTGCTTGCCGCTGCGCGTGCACACCCGGCCTTCCAGTTCGGGCTTCGTCAGATCCGCATAGGTCTGCACCAGGCCGTCCTCGACGCGCTCCTTGGAGGTGACGATGAGCCGCGCCCGGTTGGTCAGTCCGAACCATTCGCCGGCCGGATCCCGATCGGCTTCGGGAATGCGCGAGGTGAGCACTTCGTTGTCGACCGGTTGCGCCACGCCCTGCTCGACCGCCGAGGTCAGGGCGCCGATGTCCACCACCAGCAGCAGGTCGGCCGGGCTGTTCACGCCTTCTGCGACCAGGCGCTCGACCAGTCCCTGCTTGGCATGGACCACGTTGACATCGACGCCGGTCTCCTCGGTGAAGGCATCGAAGATCGGGTCGACCAGGAACGGCTGGCGGTACGAGTACACGTTGACCTCGCCCTCGGCGAGGGCGGGGGCGGCAACGCTCAGCATCGTGGCGGCACAGGCGAGGGAAAGAACGGTTTTAACGCGATTCATGGAGCGACTCGGGAGCGAAAACGGACGGGTGACGGAGTGCTGTCAGGCTAATGCGAATTGTTAGCGTTAACAACCACATGGAAATCAGGGGTATCTCCCGGAAAATCCACACGGATTGCATGGCTACTGCGCTATGCTCGGGTCTCCTCCGGCCACACGGTCACTCCCATGTCCCAGGCAGCATCGGTTCGACCTCAGGTTACCCACGACCTGCGCAAGGCCGGGCTCAAGGTCACGCGGCCGCGGCTGCGTATCCTGGAGATCCTCGAGGAGGCCGAGCCTCACCATCTGAGCGCCGAGGATGTCTACCGCGAACTGCTAGCCAACGACAACGAGATCGGGCTGGCGACGGTCTACCGGGTGCTCACCCAGTTCGAGACGGCCGGCATCGTCACCCGCCATCACTTCGCCGGCGGCCAGGCGGTGTTCGAGCTCGACAACGGTGACAACCACGACCACATCGTCTGCCTGGAATCCGGCGAGGTGGCCGAGTTCAAGGACGTGCGCATCGAGAAGCGGCTCAAGCAGATCGCCAGCGAGCTGGGGTACACGCTCACCGATCACCGCATCGTGCTGTACGGCGTGTACAAGAATCACCGCGAGGCCTGAGGCCCGTCTCAGACCACGTGCACCTCGCCCGGCTCCAGCAGGTCGGGCGGTACCGAGGCCAGTCCCGGTGATCCATCATCGCCGACGTCCAGCCAGGAGAATGCCCGCCCGATCAGTCCTTCCGCATTCTGGCGAACCATGTACAGCCGGAACGGGAAGAACGCGCCGAACGGGTCGTAGTCGTACAGTCCCATCGTGCAGCGATCGAAGGCGCTTGGCGGCAGCGTGAGCAGGTAGCGCATCGCGCCCTCGAAGCACGACACCGAGTTGATCAACAGGCCTTCTGGCAGGCCGCCCAGACGGTCGCACAGGCAAGCGAGTTCGTGCGTGGCAACCTCCGGGTCGTAGCCGCAGGCGGTGATCTGGCGGGGGTCGGGCGCATGACCCAGCCGTGCACGCACCGCGGTGCGAAAGCCTGCGATGCGTTTCGCGGTGGCGTGCTGAGCGGCGTCGCCGCCCAGGAAGTGCAACGTAGCGCCGTCGGTACCCGCCGGCAGGCCATCGATCAGGCGGTCGGTCAGCCAATGCGCACCTTGGCGGTTGTCGCTGACCACCGAGCGTCCGGTACGGCATGGCTGGTCCACGAACACGTGGGCCAGGCCAACCGCTCGGCAGCGCTCGCGCAACGCGTCCGGGGCGGTGGCTCCCGCGATCACCAGCGCCTCGATCGAATAGCCGGCCAGGGTGGCCACCGCCGCGATCTCCTCGTCGGCGCGGCGGTCGGTGGACACGATGATCGGGCACAGGTCGCGGCGGCGTGCCTGTTCGGAAAAGGCCTGGCTGAGCGCCGAGAAGAAGCGGTTGTCGTGGTGCGGCAGCAGCATGCCGATCATGCCGGAGCGGCTCTGCCGAAGGCCGCGGGCCTGGCGATTGACCGCGTAGCCCAGTTCGTCCGCCACCCGGCGGATCGTCTGCACGGTGCGCTCGCTGATGCGTCGCGCCTTCCAGTTTCCGTTCAGCGCCGCGCTCACCGTCGACGGCGATGCCTCGCAGCGACGGGCAATGTCGTAGATCGTGGCGCGAGTGGAAGGTTGCTTCATCGAGCGAGAGTGAAGTGGTGACTCGTGACCAACTTGACTAGATCCTGTGATGGGATAGGGTAAGCTACATCGATTGTGCGGTGAACGGGCAACGTGTCCGATCGCGGCCCGACCGAACCGCAGCGGCGTCGCCCAGGCGCCTCAACACACGAGGACAAGCCCATGACCTTCCGATTCAGCGCCGCACTCGTCGCGCTCGCCGCCCTGAGTGCCGGTGTCGCTTCCGCTCAGGACAAGCCCGTCATGGGCGTGGTCGTCAAGATCGGCGGCATCCCCTGGTTCAACGCGATGGAGACCGGGATCCAGGAACGTGGCGAGGAGTTGGGCATGGAGGCCTTCATGGTCGGTCCGGTGTCCGCCGATCCGGCCCTGCAGGTGCGTGCCATCGAGGATCTGATCGCCCGTCAGGTCGACGTCATCGGCGTGGTGCCCAACGACGAGACCGCGCTGGAGCCGGTGCTGACCAAGGCGCGTGACGCCGGTATCAAGGTCGTCTCTCACGAAGGGCCGGGCTTGACCAACGTGGACTGGAACTTCGAGCTGGCTTCGGCCGACGGTTTCGGCGAGGCGCATGCCGAACTGCTGGCCGAGAAGATGGGCGGGAAGGGCGAGTACGCCGTGTTCGTCGGTTCGTTGACCGTGCCGCTGCACAATGCCTGGGCCGATGCCGCCAATGCCTACATGGCGGAGAACTACCCCGACATCAAGCTGGTGGGCGAGCGCTACGGCGTGGCCGAGAACGTGGATGAGAGCCGCAAGACGGCGCTCGACCTGATCGCGGCCAACCCGGACCTGGGCGGCTTCCTCGCCTTCGGCAGCCAGGGGCCGATCGGTGCCGGCCGGGCGGTCGAGGAGCGAAGATTGGGTGGCAAGGTCCACGTGCTCGGGCCGTTCTCGCCCGGACAGGGTCAGAAGCTGGTGCAGAACGGCATCATCTCGGGCGGGTTCATGTGGAACCCGGCCGAGGCCGGACGCGTGTTCGTGACCCTGGGCAAGATGCTGGTCGATGGTGACGACATCGTCGAGGGCACCGATATCGAAGGCCTGGGCACCGTCAGCCCGGATGCCGAGACGCGCAACATCATCACCGACAACCTGCTGGAAATAAACGAGGGGACGGTCGGCGGCCTGGCCGATCTGGGCCTGTAGTACCGGATGACGGGCATCCGTGTCCTGCCCGCTGTGGCGCTCCGGGGCGAGCGATGCCCGTGGCGCATGAGGCGTTGACGTCGAGCGACTCCGCCCGACCTGCGGCTCTGCGTCTGCGCAACATCTCGAAGCGCTTCGGGGGCGTGCAGGCGCTGGATGCGCTGGACTTCGAGGTGCTGCCCGGCGAGGTGCATTGCCTGGCTGGCGAGAACGGCTGCGGCAAGAGCACGCTGATCAAGATCATCACCGGTGTGCATGCGCCGGAGCCGGGCGCGCAGCGCGAGTACTTCGGCCAGGCGGTCGACTCGATGACGCCGGTCGAGGCGCGTGCCCGCGGCATCGCGGTGATCTGGCAGGACCTGGCGCTGTTCGCGCAGATGAGCGTGGCCGAGAACATCGCCTTCGACACGCTGGTGGGCAACGGCCTGCGTCCGGTGTCGCGGCACCGATTGAACGCGCTGGCGCAGCGTACGCTCGAATCGCTGAACATCGACCTGCCGCTGGATGCGCCGGTGAGCACCCTGCCGATCGCCCGGCGCCAGATGGTGGCGATAGCGCGCGCGCTGGCAGGCGATGCGCGGATGATCTTCATGGACGAGCCGACCGCCTCCCTGACCCGCACCGAGACCGACAGCCTGTTGAAACTGGTGGCCGAACTGTCGGCCGGCGGGGTATCCATCGTGTTCGTCAGTCACCGCCTGGCCGAGGTGCTCGACATCGCCACCCGGGTGACCGTGGTGCGCGATGGCAGGCTGGTCGGCGTGTTCCCGACCGAAGGCATGACGCCATCCCGCCTGACCGAACTCATGACCGGGCAGAGCTTCGATCACGCGGTCCGCACGCGTGACCTTCAGGCCGAGCCTGATGTGCTCACGGTGCGGGCGTTGTCGCGCCATGGCGAGTTCCGTGACGTCGGTTTCGGCATCCGGCGTGGCGAGGTGCTCGGCATCACCGGCCTGATCGGCGCCGGCCGGACGGAGCTTGCGCATGCGCTGTTCGGCATGAGCGTGCCGGATGCCGGCCAGATGCTCCTGGACGGCAAGCCCTATGCGCCGCTCTCCAACCGCGAAGCGATGCGCTACGGGGTCGCCTACGTGTCCGAGGACCGGCTGGCGCTGGGCCTGATCCAGCCGCAGTCGATCGGCGACAACATCGTGTTGCCGATCCTGCCCCGACTGTCGGGCGCCGCGGGATTGCTGTCGCGCAGCCGGGTGGCGAGCACGGTTGCCCGCTGGATCCAGGACCTGGCCATCAAGATCGGCGCACCCTCCGATCCGGTTTCCACCTTGTCCGGTGGCAACCAGCAGCGCGTGGTGCTGGCCAAGTGGCTGACCACCGAGCCGCGACTGCTGATCCTGGACAGCCCCACCGTGGGCGTGGACGTGGGGGCCCGCGCCGGGGTGTTCGAGATCGTGCAGCGGCTGGCGGACCAGGGACTGGCCATCCTGCTGATATCCGACGAGGTGCCGGAGGTGTATTTTCATGCCGACCGGGTGCTGCACATGGTCGATGGATCGATCGTCGCCCAACACCACCCGTCGCGTATCGATCTGCAGACGCTCGAGGCGCGCATCTATGCATAGCTGGTTTCGCGCCCACCCGACCGAGTCCTGGCTGCTGCTGGTGATTGCCGCGATGTGCGTCGGTCTGACCCTGGCCTCCGAGCAGTTCCTGACACCGGGCAACGTGACGTCGCTGCTGAACAACAACGCGGTCAACATCATCTGGGCTGCAGGGCTGCTGGTGGTGCTTATCGCCGGCGGCATCGACATCTCGTTCGCGGTCGCCGCCTCGGTGGTGCAGTACTTGGCGGTGTCGGTGTTCGAGGCGGTCGGCGGAGGCAACTGGGCGATCGGCTTCGTGGTGGCCGGCGCACTGGGCATCGGCCTGGGGGCGATCAACGCCGCCCTGGTGCACGGGCTTCGCATCATCACCATCGTGGTCACGATAGCCACGTTCAATGCCTTCTTCGGCCTGCTGATGTACTTCAGCAAGGGCCGCTTCATCTACGATCTGCCGGACTGGTGGAGCACGCGGGTGGTGTTGTGGGAGCACCAGGGATCGGACGGGCGCTGGGCCGAGCTCAACCTGCCGATCCTGGTGACCCTGGTCTGCGTCGTCGCCACCTGGTTGCTGATCCAGCGCACCACGCTGGGGCGCCAGCTGTACGCGTTCGGGGACAACCCGGACGGGGCGATGCGCGCCGGAGTCGATCCTGCCTTGATGCAGTTCAGCGCGTTCGGCTGGATGGGCATGATGGCCGGCATCGGCGGCCTGATGCAGGTCAACATTACCCAGGAGGTCGTGCCCAATGCGCTGATCGGGCGCGAGCTGGAGGTGCTGGCGGCGGTGGTACTCGGCGGTGCGCGGCTGGGTGGCGGCCGCGGCACGGTGCTCGGCTGCATCCTGGGCGTGCTGCTGGTGGCCATCACCCAGAACGGACTCAATCTTCTGGGCGTGTCGCCGTTCGCGTTCAAGATGATCGTCGGGGCGATCATCCTGCTGGCCATCTCCACCTCCAGCGTCGACTGGGGAACGCTGCTCACGCGGCGGGTCGAGCCCCTGGCGTCGGGAACGCACCGATGAGTCGGGACACGCGCTCGTCGTTGCCCGCCGTGCTGCGCTCCGAGACCACCGCGCTGCTGGGCGTGCTGGCGATCGTGTTGGTGCTGTTCGCGGTGCTGGTGCCGCGCTTCCTGACGCTCGGCAACTTCGGCTCGATCGCGTTCCAGCTGCCGGCACTCGGACTGCTGACGCTCGCCATGCTGGCACCGATCCTGTCCGGCGGGCTGAACCTGGCGATCGTCTACACCGCCAACCTGTCCGGGCTGACGCTGGCCTGGGTGCTGCTGCTGGCCGGCGGACCGGAGGCCGGCGTCGGGGCATTCGTGCTGGGCTCGCTGGCGGCCATCGCGGTGGGTTCGCTGTCGGGTCTCGTGATGGGGCTGGTGATCGCCTACGTCGGCGCCCACCCGATCCTGGTGTCGCTGGCGATGATGATCTTCCTGCGCGGTCTTGGCGAGTTCCTGACCCGCGGCGGGGACATCTCCGGCTTCCCCGATTTCATCGGCCCCATCGGGCACGGTTCGCTGCTGGGCATACCGATCCCGCTGCTGATCTTCGTGGCCGTGGCCGCGCTGTGGCACCTCGTGCTCAGCCGTACCCGTCACGGGTTCGCGGTGTACATGATCGGCTCCAACATACGCGCCGCCGAGTACTCGGGCGTGCACACCAAGCGTACGCTGACGCTGATCTACACGTTGTCCGGCGCACTGTGCGCCATCGCCGGAATATTGATGCTGGCGCGCTTCAACTCGGTGCGCGTCGGTCATGGCGAGGCGCTGCTGTTGATCACCGTGCTGGCCTGCTTTCTCGGTGGCGTGGATCCGTTCGGCGGCTTCGGGCGCGTGCTGCCGGTGGTCATCGCGCTGGTGATCCTGCAGATCCTGTCATCGGGTCTGAACCTGACCGGCGCCAATCAGCACCTGTCGACCGCCGTATGGGGCCTGTTCCTGATCGGTGTGATGGCGCTGCGCCATCTGGCGGGCAAATTTCGACGATCCGGCCCCGGGAGGGCATGACGATGCAAGGATTCGGTGTTCACACCAGCATGTGGACGATGAACTGGGACCGTGCCGGTGCCGAGACGGCCGTGAAGGCGGCGCTCGAGTACCGCATGGACTTCATCGAGATCCCGATGCTGAACGCCTCGGCCGTGGACGCGTCGCACACCAGGGCGCTGCTGGAGAAGGGTGGCCTGCGGGCGGTCTGCTCGCTCGGCCTGCCGGAACCCGTCTGGGCGTCGAAGAACCCGGACGGGGCGATCGCCCACCTGAAGCAGGCGATCGACAAGACCGCCGAGCTGGGCGGCGAGGCGCTGTCGGGTGTGACGTTCGGCGGCATCGGCGAACGCAGCGGCGTGCCGCCGACCGAGGCCGAGTACGACAACGTGGCGCGAGCCATCGAGGCCGGCTCACGCTACGCGAAGCAGCGAGGGCTGCCGTTCGGCATCGAACCGGTCAATCGCTACGAGAACCACCTGATCAACACCGCCCGCCAGGCGGTGCAGATGATCGAACGGGTCGGCGGTGACAACCTGTTCGTGCACCTGGACACCTATCACATGAACATCGAGGAGAAGGGCGCCGGCAACGGCATCCTGGATGCGCGCGAGCACCTGAAGTACATCCACCTGTCGGAGAGCGACCGCGGCACCCCCGGCGAGGGCACCTGCGACTGGGACGAGATCTTCGCAACCCTTGCGGCGATCCGCTTCGACGGCGGTCTGGCGATGGAGAGCTTCATCAACATGCCGCCCGAGATCGCCTACGGCCTGTCGGTGTGGCGCCCGGTGGCGAAGGACTTCCAGGAGGTGATGGACAAGGGCCTGCCGTTCCTGCGTAACAAGGCGGCGCAGTACCGCCTGATCTGAATCCGCAGGTCGGCAGGTTCAGCCTTGCGCGGGGTCCTTGACCATGCGAAAGCGGGTCGTGCAGCCGGCGTTGCCGAATTCCTTCACGCCCCAGGTGTAGCGACCGCTGCCTTCCGAATCCGTCAGGTCGCCGTCCAGGATCAGCGTGTTCTCGCCCGCATTGATGCTCAGATCCGAGGTGCCGCTGGCCCGGGTGGTGGTGCCGGTCGGCGCCGCCAGGCGGAACGCGCCGTTCCGATCGACGTAGGCGGTATGGATGCTGTCGGGATCGTCCGTCATCTGGATCCGCATCTGACCGTCCTCGATCTCCACGTAGAACTCGCCGCTCATGTCGCCGCAGGTGAAACGCCAGTTCGATACCGCCTGCTGGGAGGTGCCCTTGGCCAGGTCGACCCGCCACAATCCGTCGAAACGACCGCTGGTATCGCGCTCCTCGACCCCGACCGTGCTGGCACAACCGCCGGTCAATGCGACCAGCATCATCAGCGACCAGGACCGGAGGGTGCGCCTCGAGAGAGGACGATGGGGCTGCAAGGCGGACATCGATCACTCCTGGGCAGTAGAGGCGTACGGCCGAAGATGTCGATAGTGCCCCACCGGCGCCTCGAACGGGTTTGCCTGCCGGAAAACCGGCGCGTCGAACCCGGCCCTCGGTGGCCGATCACCGGATATTTGACCGCCTGGACAAATTTTGCTTATATCGGCGCCAAGCTCATCACATTGCCCCGTTCGATGGCCGCTTCCCCTCCCGATGCCGCTCCTGCGTTCTGGCAGGACCTGCACCCGCCCCTGAGCCGGCACGAGGCTGCGGTCGAGGCCGACCGTTGCTACTTCTGCCACGATGCGCCGTGCGTGACCGCTTGTCCGACCGACATCGACGTGCCGCTCTTCATCCGTCAGATCTCCACCGGCAACCCGGCAGGTTCCGCCAGGACGATCCTTGCGGAAAATATCCTGGGCGGCATGTGCGCGCGGGTCTGTCCGACCGAAACGCTGTGCGAGCAGGCCTGCGTGCGCAACACCGCCGAAGATCGGCCGGTACGCATCGGTGAGCTGCAGCGCTACGCCACCGACCATCTGATGGCGGCGGGCGTGCACCCCTTCGAGCGCAAGAGCGACACCGGCAAGCGAGTGGCAGTGGTGGGCGCCGGGCCGGCCGGACTGTCCTGCGCGCACCGCCTGGCCATGCACGGGCATGCGGTCACCGTGTTCGATGCGTTGCCCCGGCCGGGTGGTCTGAACGAATACGGCATCGCCGCCTACAAGGCGGTCGATGATTTCGCCCAGGCCGAGGTCGACTGGCTGCTGATGATCGGCGGCATCCAGATCGTGCACGACAGCGTGCTGGGGGTCGATGTCACGCTGGACGGGTTGAAGGCGCAGTTCGATGCCCTGTTCCTGGGCATGGGGCTGGGCGCAACCAATGAGCTGGACATCGACGGGGAATCGCTGGAAGGGGTGATCGATGCCATCGATTTCATCGCCCGCCTGCGCCAGAGCCCGGACCCGCGCACGCTCGATGCGGGCGAGCGCGTGGTGGTGGTCGGGGGCGGCATGACCGCGATCGATGCGGCGGTGCAATCGAAGCTGCTGGGCGCGGCCGAGGTCACCGTCGCCTACCGACGGGCCGAGACCGCGATGAACGCCAGCGGGTACGAGCGCAACCTGGCCAGGACCAACGGCGTGGCGGTGCGCACCTGGTTGTCGCCGAAGCGGGTGCTGGGCGAGCAGGGCCGGGTGCGCGGTATCGAATTCGACGTGATGAGCGGGACCGGCGCCGACTACCGTGCCACCGGCGAAACCCTGGCGCTGCCCTGCGATCGGGTGCTCAAGGCGATCGGCCAGTTGTTCGTGACCCATCCGACGGACGTGGCCGCCACCGTGGCTGCCGATGCGGGCAGTGGTGTGGGCGGTGATGCGGCCGGCGCACCCGATGCGCTGCCCGGCAAGCCGATCGGCGAATCCCTGACACTGAGCGGCAAGCGGCTGCAAGTCGATGCCGAGCGGCGCACCTCGGATCCTGCCATCTGGGCGGGAGGCGACTGCGCCGCCGGCGGCGAGGACCTGACCGTGGCGGCCGTGCAGGACGGCAAGCTGGCGGCCGAGTCCATCCATCGCACCCTGATGCAAGCCTGATCCGACTTCCGAGCACACAGACCATGGCAGACCTTTCCAGCGACTTTCTCGGCATCCGCTCGCCCAACCCGTTCTGGCTGGCCTCCGCCCCGCCCACCGACAAGGAATACAACGTGGTGCGGGCCTTCGAGGCCGGCTGGGGCGGTGTGGTGTGGAAGACGCTGGGCGAGAACCCGAACGTGGTCAACGTGAACGGGCCGCGGTACGGGGCGATCCATTCCAGCGACCGGAAGCTGATCGGGCTGAACAACATCGAGCTGATCACCGACCGGCCGCTGGAGATCAACCTGGAGGAGATCCGGCGGGTCAAGCGCGACTGGCCGGACCGCGCCATGATCGTCTCGCTGATGGTGCCGTGCGAGGAGAAGAACTGGCGGGACATCCTGGCACGCGTCGAGGACACCGGCGCCGACGGGGTGGAACTGAACTTCGGTTGCCCGCACGGCATGAGCGAGCGCGGCATGGGCGCGGCGGTCGGCCAGGTGCCCGAGTACATCCGCATGGTGACCGAGTGGTGCAAGCGGTATTCTTCCCTGCCGGTGATCGTCAAGCTGACGCCGAACATCGCCGACATCCGTGTTCCCGCCCGCGCCGCGAAACAGGGCGGCGCGGACGCGGTGTCGCTGATCAACACGATCAACTCGATCATCAGCGTCAACCTGGACACCATGTCGCCCGAGCCCTCGATCGATGGTTACGGTTCGCACGGTGGCTACTGCGGGCCGGCGGTCAAGCCGATCGCGCTGAACATGGTGGCCGAGATCGCCCGCGATGCCCAGACCGCCGGCCTGCCGATATCGGGCATCGGCGGAATCACCACCTGGCGCGACGCGGCCGAGTTCATGGCGCTGGGTGCCGGCAACGTGCAGGTGTGCACCGCGGCGATGACGTACGGGTTCAAGGTGGTCGAGGAGCTCAAGAGCGGCCTGTCCGACTGGATGGACGCGCAGGGCCACGCCTCGGTGTCCGAGATCGTCGGGCGGGCCACGCCGAACGTGCGCGACTGGCAGCATCTGAACCTGAACTACATCGCCAAGGCGAAGATCGATCAGGACCTGTGCATCTCCTGCGGACGCTGCCACGTGGTCTGCGAGGACACCTCGCACCAGGCGATCACGCAGGAGGTGGACGGTCAGCGCCGGTTCGAGATCATCGACGAGGAGTGCGTGGGCTGCAACCTGTGCGTGAGCGTCTGTCCGGTGCGGGATTGCATCACGATGGTGCAGCAGCGAAGCGGGATCGATGCACGTACCGGTGAGCCGATCGACAGCGACTATGCGAACTGGACGACGCATCCGAACAATCCGATGCGGGTGCCGGCGTAGCCGCCGTAACCGCGCACGGTATGCTGTGCGCGGCGTCCGGATCGGGCGCGGTCCGGTCCGGTCGAGGGTGTCGCGCGTGAAGTCCTGCCATCGTTGTATGCGTTTCGTGGTCATCCTGGGCGTGGTCCTGTCGCTGGGTGCCTGCGCCACCGCCCAGCGGGTCGGCAGCGCCGAGGACATTCAGGACGACGGCAAGCGCAACACGGTGATGTTCAGCTACGACGTCCAGGCCGACACCTTCGATCGGTATACCGGGGAGAACAGCACCACGCTGAACCTGCGCTGCGGCGGCGACGGCGCCCTGTCCGGCAACCGTGCCTGCTTCGCGCTGACGCTGCCGTTCGCCGGCCAGCAGCTCGACGACGGTGTGGCGGTGAACCGGTTCGAGCTGGCCGGTGTCCGCCCGTTCCTGATGAAGTACGGCGACTACCGGATCGATCTGGCGGACTACAAGGTGGTGATCGGCCGGACGCCCAAGGTGGATTGCTATACCGACAAGAAGAACAAGACCTACTGCGACACGACGTACCTGGACACCCACGAGAGCCACTCGGCGCCGATCCCGGAGCCGATCGATTTTCGCGTCTCGCCCGGTTCGGGTTGCTATCTCGGTCACCTCGTGCTGTCGATGCGCGGTGATCGGATCACCGCCTACTCGCTCGACCCCGCGATCGATCCCGGCCGGTTCGACCAGTTGCCGGCGCCGCTTCGTGAGCGGGCGCGCGAATTCATCGATCGCCCGTGCGTGTAGCGGCAGATCGCTGATCGGTCGAATCGTTGCCGCGCAGCCGCACGGCGGCTTGCGCGGTCAGCGCCACGATCGCCTCGATCGTGATGCGCACGGCCGGCAGGGCTCGATCGTCCGGGTGGGCGACCAGCCATTGCTCGTGCTCCAGCGAAGCGATCGGTTGCCCTAGCCGTTCGAGCAGCGGGTCGACGTCGCCGGCGAAGCAGGGCAGGACCGCCAGACCGGTATCGGCGTGCAACAGCGCGCGCAGCAGCAATGGATCGCTGACACGCGCCACCACCTGGCCAGGTCGTGCCTCCACCCAGCGCACCGACGGGGTGCCGGATCCGCCGCAGACCCACTCGCCATCGTCGATCCGACGCTGGCTGCCGAGACGCCGGTAGACGGCGAAGCCGACGGTGGACAGGCGTCTGGCAGCCAGTGAGGGCTCGTGCGGACGGGTGTTGCGGATGCCGATGTGCGCCTCGCGGTGCGCGATGTCCAGACGCGCGGTGCCGACGTGCCAATCGAGCGTGATGCGTCGCCCGTCGGCGTCACGCGGTCCGGCCAGCGAACCGGCCAGGAACTGCGTCATCCAGTAGCCGGCCGCGATGCGTACCGTCAGCCGCTCCGGGGCGCCGATGCCGGCCAGGGCCAGGGAGGCCCGGTGCATCCGCTCGGCCACCTGCAGCGTGGCCGCTCCCGCCTCGGTCAGGCGCTGGCCGGTGGCATCGCGTTGCAGCAGTGCGCAGCCCATGGCCGTCTCCAGCGCCTTCACCCGTCGGCTCAGCGTGGCGGCGCTCGGCCCGCCGCCGGTCGTGGCGCTGCGCAGCGAGGGCGCCGTGGCGACCAGGCGAAACGCCTGCAGCAAGGACCAGTCGATGTCCGCCGCGAGATCGGTCATGCCCGTGAGCCGTTCCGGCCGGTGGACGAGGCGGGTGTGCCGAGCGCCTCGCTCCAGAGCGCATGCTTGGCCTCCAGGTTCAGCGAGGCCATCGCCGGGCTGGTCGAGGGTGCCACGATCCGGCGCGGCGTCGAGGGCATGCCCGACACGTCGACATGGCGCTCGAACAGGCGCTCGGCGGTGCGCCCGTTGAACACGATGCGCTGCAACTCGGGATGCCGCATGACGAAGCCCTCGATATCGTTGGGCACCTCGCTGGTGCGCACGATGGCGCTGTCCAGGCTGCCCGGCCGGTGACAATGCGCCAGCACGTCCCACACGCCGATGCCGGCCTGGCGCAGCCGGGCCACGCGTTGCGGGTACGGCATGGCGAGCGCTGCGGCCGGGCCGGGTGGCCCGCCCTCAAGCCAGGCCAGCACGATCGGCCAGAAGCCGTTGCGCGGGTGAGCGTAATAGGCCTCGGCGCTCAACGAGGCGGCACCTGGCATGCTGCCGAGTACCAGCGTGACGACCCGCTCGCCCTCTATCGGGGCGAACGAGCTGAGCGTGGGGCTCGGGTCGGCCGGTGTCATGTCGGCTCCTTCGCCGGCTCAGGTCCGAACGGCCGGACGCAGACCGGCCATCAGCAGATGGCGCAGCGTGCGGCGGGCACCCTCGAACACCCGTTCCTCGTCCGGTTCCAGCGCCCGGATCTGCGGCTCGAAGTCGGCATAGTGCTGGGTGCTGGACCAGATCAGGAACATCAGGTTGAGCGGTTCGACATCGGCCAGCTTTCCGGCATCGATCCAGGCCTGAAGAATCGCGCAGGTCTCGTCCAGCAACCGCTTCAGATCGTGCGACAGGTAACGCGTCAGCCGAGGCGCGCCCTGCAGCATCTCGCCGGCGAACAGGCGCGATGCCTGCGGGGCGCTGCGCGAGAGCTGCAGCTTCGCCTCGGCATAGCGCCAGATCTCCTCCAGCGGGTCGCCGTCCGGGTCCAGGCGCCTGAGCGGGTCGAGCCAGACGGTGAGGGTGCGCACCAGCACCGCCTCGTAGATATCCTGCTTGGTCCGGAAGTAGTACAGCACGTTGGCCTTCGACATGCCGGCGCTGGCGGCGATGGCATCGACGGTGGCGCCGGCGAATCCGCGCGAGGCGAACACGTCGAGGGCCGCCGCCACGATGCGTGCCTCGTTCTTGCGCTGTATGCGGGTGCGCGACCCGTTCCGCGACCCGTTCCGCGGTGCGTTTCGAGACGGGGGGGCGGGTGTGGTCGCGGCACTCGATGACGCCATGAAGTACGGCTCCGGCGTGTGAATTGTTGACCGTCTGGTCAACTTACGATAGCGTCCGTGACGACCTTCGTCCACGGAATCGCACGCTGCATGATCGCAAATCTGGTCGCCGGTGAACGCCAGCCCACCTCGGGTTCCCGTACCCAGGCGGTCTACAACCCCGCCACCGGCGAGGCGATCGACGAGATCGGCCTGTCCAGCCGGGCCGAGGTGGATGCGGCGGTGGACGCCGCGCAGGCGGCGCTGCCCGGTTGGGCGAATACGCCGCCGTCCAAGCGTGCGGCGGTCATGTTCCGATTCAACACCCTGCTGATCGAGCGGGCCGACGACATCGCCCGCGAGATCTCGCGCGAACACGGCAAGACTCACGACGATGCGCTGGGAGAGGTGCAGCGCGGACGCGAGGTGGTCGAATTCGTCTGCGGCATTCCGCAGATGCTCAAGGGCGAGTTCAGCCGCGATGCCGGTCCGTCGATCGATTCCTGGTCCGACCGGCAGCCGCTGGGCGTGTGCGCCGGTATCACCCCGTTCAACTTTCCGGCCATGGTGCCCCTGTGGATGTACCCGGTGGCCATCGCCTGCGGCAACACCTTCGTGCTCAAGCCTTCCGAGCGTGACCCCTCGGCGGTGATGCTGGTGGCCGACCTGCTGCATCAGGCCGGACTGCCCCCCGGCGTGCTGAACGTGGTGCACGGCGACAAGGAGGCGGTCGATGCGCTGCTGGACAACCCGCTGGTGCAGGCCGTCAGCTTCGTCGGCTCGACGCCGATCGCCGAGTACGTCTACCGGCGCGGCACCGATGCCGGCAAGCGGGTGCAGGCCCTGGGCGGTGCCAAGAACCACATGGTGGTGATGCCCGATGCGGACATGGACCAGGCGGTGGATGCACTGATGGGTGCAGGTTACGGTTCGGCCGGCGAGCGCTGCATGGCGATCTCGGTGGCGGTGCCGGTGGGCGAGGCCACGGCCGATGCGCTGATCGCCCGGCTGCGTCCGCGCGTGGAGGCGCTGAAGATCGGCCCGAGCGACGATCCGGATGCCGAGATGGGGCCGGTCATCACCGCCGAGGCGAAGGAGCGCATCAGCGGCTTGATCGACTCGGGCGTGGAGGCCGGTGCCGAGCTGGTGGTGGACGGGCGCAAGGTTTCGCTGCAAGGCTACGAGAACGGCTATTTCCTGGGTGGCAGCCTGTTCGACCGGGTCACCACCGACATGGACATCTACACCCAGGAGATATTCGGGCCGGTGCTGTGCGTGACGCGCGCCGAGAATTACGACCAGGCGGTGACCATGATCAACGATCACGAGTACGGCAACGGCACCGCGATCTTCACCCGGGACGGGGACGCCGCGCGCAGCTTCGCCAACGATATCCAGGTCGGCATGGTCGGAGTGAACGTGCCCATTCCGGTGCCGGTCGCCTACCACAGCTTCGGCGGCTGGAAGCGCTCCTCGTTCGGCGACCACGGGATGTACGGGCCCGAGGGCGTGCACTTCTACACCCGCCTGAAGACGGTCACCAGTCGTTGGCCGACCGGAATCCGCGAAGGCGCCGTGTTCGACTTCCCTACCCACTGACGCGGGAAGGACAGCTCCTGCCCGCTGTGCGCGATCGCTGTGCCCGCCCGCCCAGTGCCTGCCGGGCACCGATCAGGCGCTGAATCTTCCTCGTCTTCAGGAATACATGATCCGATGGCCGTGAACAGCAACCTGCGCATCAACGGCGAGCGACTGTGGGACAGTCTGATGCAGATGGCCGAGATCGGGCCGGGCGTCGCCGGCGGCAACGACCGCCAGACGCTGACCGACGCCGACGCCCAGGGCCGCGCCCTGTTCCAGCGCTGGTGCGAGGAAGCCGGCTGCACGATGGGGCTGGATGCGATGGGCAACATGTTCGCGCGTCGCGAGGGCAGCGACCCGGATGCGTTGCCGGTCTACGTCGGCAGCCATCTGGATACCCAGCCCACGGGCGGCAAGTACGACGGCGTGCTGGGCGTGCTGGGCGGGCTGGAGATCGTGCGCCAGCTCAACGACATGAACATCCGCACGAAACACCCGATCGTGGTGACCAATTTCACCAACGAGGAAGGCACCCGCTTCGCCCCGGCGATGGTCGCCTCGGGCGTGTTCGCCGGCGTGCACACGCTGGACTGGGCCTACGATCGCACCGATGCGCACGGCACCAGACTGGGCGACGAGCTCGAGCGCATCGGCTACAAGGGCGAGGAGGAGGTGGGTGCGCGCCGGATGCACGCCTTCTTCGAACTGCACATCGAGCAGGGGCCGATCCTGGAGCAGGAGGAGTGCCCGATCGGCGTGGTCACCCACGGCCAGGGCCTGTGCTGGCTGGAGACACGGCTGACCGGCAAGGAAAGCCACACCGGCTCGACGCCGATGCCGATGCGCGTCAATGCAGGCCTGGGCATGGCACGCATGACCCAGCTGGTCGACGAGATCGCGCTGTCGCACGCGCCGCTGGCGGTCGGGGCGGTCGGTCACTGCGACATCTATCCCAACTCGCGCAACATCATTCCCGGACGCGCGGTGTTCACCGTCGATTTCAGGCACCCCGACAAGGCGGTGATCCAGGACATGCGCACGCGTTACGAGGCGGGGGCGGCGCGCATCGCCGAGGAGATCGGCCTGCAGATGCAGATCGAACAGGTCGGAGGCTTCGATCCGGTCACCTTCGATCCGGATTGCGTGAGCGCGGTGCGAAGCGCGGCCGAACGGCTCGGCCTGGCGCACCGCGATATCGTCTCCGGTGCCGGCCACGACGCCTGCTGGATCAACCGCGTCGCCCCTGCCGCGATGATCATGTGCCCGTGCGTGGGCGGTCTTTCGCACAACGAGGCCGAGGACATCTCGCCCGAATGGGCCAGTGCCGGCACCGATGTGCTGTTTCACGCGGTGGTCGAGACCGCCGTCATCGTCGATTGACCGACCGTATCGAATGACTTCACCGGGGCTTGCGTCCCGTACCGAACCAGCGAACGAGAAGCCAGCGCATGAGCAGCACGATCATCAAGGGCGGCACCGTGGTCACCGCCGACCGCACCTGGGTGGCGGACGTGAAGGTGGAAGGTGGCCGCATCAGCGAGGTCGGCCCGGAGCTTTCGGGTGGCGACACCACGCTGGATGCGAGCGGCTGCTTCGTGATGCCCGGCGGCATCGATCCGCACACCCACCTGGAGATGCCCTTCATGGGCACCTACTCGACCGACGATTTCGAGTCCGGTACCCGCGCGGCGTTGTCCGGCGGCACCACCACGGTGGTCGATTTCTGCCTGCCGGCGCCCGATCAGGGACTGCTGCAGGCGCGGCAACTGTGGGACAACAAGACCTCCAGGGCGGCCTGCGACTATTCGTTCCACATGGCGATCACCTCGTGGAACCGGCGGATCTTCGAGGAGATGGAGCAGGTGGTCGCCTCCGGCATCAACACCTTCAAGCATTTCATGGCCTACAAGGGTGCGCTGATGGTCGATGACGAGGAGATGTACGCCTCCTTCCGGCGCTGCGCGGCGCTCGGGGCGATGCCGCTGGTGCACGCCGAGAACGGGGACGTGGTGGCCGAACTGCAACGCAGCCTGATGGAGGCCGGCAATACCGGCCCCGAGGCCCACGCCTACTCGCGCCCGCCCCAGGTCGAGGGCGAGGCGGTCAACCGCGCGGTGATGATCGCCGACATGGCCGGTGTTCCGCTGTACGTGGTGCACGTCTCCTGCGAGGAGGCGCACGAGGCGATCCGCCGTGCGCGCCAGGCCGGCAAGCGCGTGTTCGGCGAACCGTTGATACAGCACCTGACCCTGGACGATTCCGAGTACGCCCATCCCGACTGGGACCACGCCGCGCGCCGCGTGATGTCGCCGCCGTTCCGCAACAAGGCGCATCAGGACTCGCTGTGGGCCGGACTGGCCTCGGGCAGCCTGCAGGTGGTGGCCACCGATCACTGCGCGTTCTCCACCGAGCAGAAGCGCATGGGCATCGGTGACTTCACGAAGATTCCGAACGGCACCGGCGGGCTGGAGGACCGGCTGCCGGTGCTGTGGACGCGCGGCGTGACCACCGGTCGCCTGACCATGAACGAGTTCGTGGCGGTCACCTCGACCAACATCGCCAAGCTGTTGAACATGTACCCGAAGAAGGGGGCCATCCTGCCCGGTGCGGATGCCGACCTGGTGGTGTGGGACCCCGCGCGCGGCAAGACCATCGCGGCGGACACGCAGCAATCGGCGATCGACTACAACGTGTTCGAAGGCATCGAGGTCACCGGCCTGCCACGCTTCGTGATGACGCGCGGGCGGGTCTCGGTGACGGAAGGGGCTGTCGATGCCGAGCAGGGCCACGGCGAGTTCGTGCCTCGCGACGCCTGGGCGCCGACCAACACCGCGTTGTCGACCTGGAAGGAGCTGACCGCGCCCAGGGCGGTGACGCGCGACCCTGCCAAGATGCCGGCCGGTGTCTGACGAACCGGCTGCCGATCCGCAGGTGCGCGGCGCCAGCGGCGAGGCGGCACCGGCGATCCGCGACGCGGCCAACGCGGTACCACCCTCCGGTTCCGCACTCGCCGTGACGGTGCGTGACCTGTCGCTCAGCTTCGACACCGCCGATGGCGCGGTGCACGCGTTGTCGCACATCGACCTGGACATCGAGCACGGCGACTTCGTCTCCTTCATCGGTCCGTCCGGCTGCGGCAAGACGACGCTGATGCGGGTGATCGCCGACCTGGAGCACGCCACCGGCGGTTCGGTCGAGGTGAACGGCATGACACCCGACCGGGCGCGGCGCGAGCGAGCCTACGGCTACGTGTTCCAGTCCTCGTCGCTCTACCCGTGGCGCACCATCGCGCAGAACGTGGCGTTGCCGCTGGAGATCATGGGCCTGGATCGCGCCACGCGCCGCGAACGGGTGGCCCGCAACCTGGCGCTGGTCGATCTGGAGGGCTTCGAGAACAAGCACCCCTGGCAGCTGTCCGGCGGCATGCAGCAGCGCGCCTCGATCGCGCGCGCGCTGGCGGTCGAGCCGCGGTTGCTGCTGATGGACGAGCCGTTCGGGGCGCTGGACGAGATCGTGCGCGATCACCTGAACGAGCAGCTGCTGGCGCTGTGGGCCACCACCGGCAAGACGGTGGTGTTCGTCACCCACTCGATTCCCGAGGCGGTGTACCTGTCCACGAAGATCGTGGTCATGTCGCCGCGTCCTGGACGGATCCACGAGATCATCGACAGCGACCTGCCGCGCGAGCGGCCGCTGGACATTCGCGAGACGCCGGAATTCATCGCGCTGGCGCATCGCGTCCGCGACGGGCTGCGCGCCGGGCACGCCGGCGACGATGGCTGAGCGCCCCGACGGAGGAACGGCCGGGCCGACCGGCGGTCGAACGGGCGGGCGAACGGGCAGCCGAACGGGCAGCCGAACGGGCGGGGTGGCATCGCACATCGTGCCGGTCGGCGTGGTGACGCTGTGCCTGCTGGTGATCTGGTACGCCGCCGCCGTGGGTCTGAACCTGGCCTGGGAGCGCGACCAGCGCGAGCGAGCCGGCGCAGAGGTCCGGATCGGGGCCGAGACCGGCATCCTCTCCATGGTGTCGGCGACCATGAGCCAGAAGCGCCCGGTCCTTCCGCCACCGCATCAGGTGGCCGCCGAACTGATCGACACCACGTTCGGCAAGAAGATCGACTCCAAGCGCAGCCTGGTCTACCACACCGGTGTCACGCTGGCCTCCACGCTCACCGGTTTCGCGCTCGGCACGCTGCTGGGCGTGGGCCTGGCGGTGCTGATCGTCTACAGCCGCGCGCTGGACGCGAGTCTGATGCCGTGGGTGATCGCCTCGCAGACCATCCCGATCATCGCCATTGCCCCGATGATCATCGTGGTGTTGAACGCGGTCGGCGTGCAGGGCCTGCTGCCCAAGGCGTTCATCTCGATGTACCTGAGCTTCTTCCCGGTGGTGGTCGGCATGGTCAAGGGCCTGCGCTCGCCCGAGCGTGACCAGCTGGACCTGATGCGCACCTGGAACGGCACCACCTGGCAGAGCCTGGTCAAGCTGCGGCTGCCGGCGTCGCTGCCGTACCTGTTCACCAGCATGAAGATCGCCGTGGCGATCGCGCTGGTCGGTGCCATCGTCGCCGAACTGCCGACCGGGGCGGTGGCGGGGCTCGGCGCGCGACTGCTGGCCGGCTCCTACTACGGTCAGACCGTGCAGATCTGGTCGGCGCTGGTGATGGCCTCGCTGGTGGCGGCGCTGCTGGTGGCGCTGGTGGGGCTGATCGGCAAGCGCGTCACCCGCCACATGGGAGCACCGGCGTGAACAGCGGTTTCGCCGCATCGCGACCGATCGAGAAGCTGCTGTTCGGCGCTGCCGCGCTGGCGGGCACCGCCGCTCTGCTGGCACTGCCTTGGTTCGGCGTGCCGGCATCCGCGCCGGGCTTCGGTGCCGCGGCGGTGCACACCCTCTGGTCGGTGCTGCTGATCGCTCTTGCGTTCGGTACGCCGCTCATCGCCGTGCGCAGCCGCCTGTCGGCCGGCGCGCTGCTGGTGCTCGGCTCGTCCGTGGTGGCGGTGGGGTTGCTCGATGCGCTGGCGCGCAGCGATGCGCAGCAATCGGCACCCGGGCCGGTGTTCTGGTGCCAGCTGGTCGGCGCCTGGTTGCTGGCCTGGGCGGCGGTGGAGCAGTTGTCCCGGGTCGGCACTCGCAGTCCGTCGCTGCCCGCGCCACTGCGCGCGCCGCTGCGTCACGCGCTGGGGCTGCTGATGCCGTTGCTGTTCGGCACCTGGTTGCTGCTGCTGTGGGAATGCCTGGTACGCGGGCTGGACGTGCCGCAGGTGCTGTTGCCGCCACCGAGCATGATCGCCGAGCGTTTCGTGACCTCGCCGTCGATCCTGTGGGCGGATTTCCAGCAGACCTTCCTAAAATCGGTGCTGGTGGGGTGGGCGATCGGCTGCAGCGTCGGTTTCCTGATCGCCCTGGCGATCGATCGCTCACCGTTCCTGCAGCGCGGCCTGCTGCCGATCGGCAACCTGGCCTCGGCGCTGCCGATCGTCGGCCTGGCGCCGATCATGGTCATGTGGTTCGGGTTCGACTGGCCCTCCAAGGTGGCCGTGGTGGTGGTCATGACGTTCTTTCCGATGCTGGTCAACACCACCGCCGGGCTGGCCGCCACCGCCCCGATGCAGCGCGACCTGATGCGCACCTGGGGCGCCGACTACCGACAGACGCTGTGGCGCCTGCGCCTGCCCGCCGCCATGCCGTTCGTGTTCAACGCGCTGAAGATCAACTCGACGCTGGCCCTGATCGGCGCGATCGTGGCCGAGTTCTTCGGCACGCCGATCGTCGGCATGGGCTTTCGCATCTCCACCGAGGTCGGGCGCATGAACGTCGACATGGTGTGGGCCGAGATCGCGGTCGCCGCGGTGGCAGGCTCCCTGTTCTACGGCGTGCTGGCCCTGCTGGAACGCCGCATCACCCACTGGCACCCGTCGATGCGCGCCGGCGCGATCGGTTGATGCCTTCTTTCGTGAACGTCCACCCCTCGAGGATCATCATCATGCTCAAGACAAGAAGGATCGGTAGCGCATCACTGGTCGCCGCCGTGCTGTTCGGTTCGCTCGGCACCACCGTCGCGTCGGCGGCGGACGAGATCGCCCTGCAGCTCAAATGGGTGACCCAGGGTCAGTTCGCCGGCTACTACGTCGCCCAGGAGCAGGGCTTCTACGACGACATGGACCTGGACGTGACGATCAAGCCGGGCGGCCCGGACATCGCGCCGCCGCAGGTCATCGTCGGTGGCGGGGCGGACGTGATCGTGGACTGGATGCCCTCGGCGCTGGCCAGTCGCGAAAAGGGCGTGCCGCTGGTCAACATCGCCCAGCCGTTCGCGCGCAGCGGCATGATGCTGACCTGCCTGAAGGAGACCGGCATCACCTCGCCCGAGGACTTTCCCGGCCGTACGCTGGGCGTGTGGTTCTTCGGCAACGAGTACCCGTTCCTGTCCTGGATGAGCAGGCTGGGCATTCCGACCGAGGGTGGCGAGGACGGCGTGGAGGTGCTCAAGCAGGGCTTCAACGTCGATCCGCTGCTGCAGAAGCAGGCCGACTGCATCTCCACGATGACCTACAACGAGTACTGGCAGGTGATCGACGCCGGTCTGACCGCCGAGGAACTGGTGGTCTTCCCGTACGAGGACGAGGGCGTGTCCACGCTGGAGGACGGGCTGTACGTGCTGGAGGAGAACCTGGCGGACGAGGCGTTCGTGGACAAGATGGCGCGCTTCGTCGCCGCCTCCATGAAGGGCTGGGAATGGGCGCGCGAGAACCCGGAAGAGGCGGCCATGATCGTGCTCGACAACGATGCCAGCGGGGCGCAGACCGAAGAGCACCAGATCCGCATGGTCAGCGAGGTCAACAAGCTGACCGAAGGCTCCGACGGCAAGCTGGACCCCGAGGCCTACGAGCGCACCGTGCAGACGCTGCTGTCCGGCGGTTCGGATCCCGTCATCAGCGAGGCGCCCGAAGGGGCCTGGTCGCACGCGGTGATCGATCGCGCGCTCGCCCTGTAAGGTTGAGCATGCAGGGCCGGCATGTCGGGGCGGGCGGTGGCGTATGCTCCCCGTCCGCCCCGCCTGCAGGTCTTGCTGTGAGTTCGACCGTCGCGCGACACGCCGTTCCGATGGGCACGGTGGTCGCCATCCTCGTGCTGGCCTCCAGCACCAGCATCATGTCCACGGACATGTACTCGCCCAGCCTGCCGGACATGCAGGCGGAGTTCGATACCGACGCCACCCGCGTCCAGCTCACCATCAGCCTGAACATGCTGGCGTTCGGCCTCGCCCAACTGATCCACGGGCCGCTGTCCGATCGCTTCGGGCGCCGTCCGGTGCTGCTGGTGTCGCTGCTGTGGGTGGCGGTGCTGTCGCTGACCTGCGCGGCCGCCACCACCATCGATCAGCTGATCGTGGCGCGCGTGCTGCTGGGGCTGGCGGCCGCGGCCGAGGCGGTCATCGGCCTGGCGGTGCTCAAGGACCTGTACGACGAGACCGAGCAGATGCGTGCCATGGCGCTGCTCGGCATGGTGATCGCCGTCGCCCCGGCGGTGGCGCCGATCCTGGGCGGCTTCCTGCACGTGCGTTTCGGCTGGGAGAGCAACTTCGTCGTCATCGCCGGCCTGGCACTCGTCTCGTTCGCCTGCGTGTGGCGCCTGCTGCCCGAGTCCGCCGTGCCCGATCCGAACGCACTGCAGGTGCGCCGGATCGCCCGCGGTTACCTGGCCCTGCTGCGCAATGCGGATTTCTTGATCCACGCCGCCATGCTGGGCGTCGCGCTGGGCCTGATCTTCGTGTTCGTGACCGGTGCACCGTTCGTGCTGATCCAGAACCACGGCATCGCACCGGATCGCTTCGGCTGGTACCAGGCGGCGATCGTGGTGGCGTTCTTCTTCGGCAGTCTGTCGGCCTCCCGCCTGGCCGGACGCTGGGGCGGCGGGCGCCTGCTGAGTACCGGCATCGCGCTGATCCTGGCCGGCGCCTGCGTGCTGTGCGTCGTGCTGCTGCTGCCGCTGCCGGTGGAGACGCCGGTGCGGCTGACCGGTGCCTACTCGATCATGACATTCGGCATGGGATTGCTGTTCGCCGCCGCGCCCAGTCGCGCGCTGCGCTCGATCGAGGGGCAGGCGGGGACCGCGTCGGCGATGCTGTCGGGCATCGAGCAGATCATCGCCGGTTGCGCGGCCATCGCCATCAGCCTGCTGTTCGACGGCAGCTCCCGACCGATGGCCCTGGTGACGCTGTTCCTGGCGGTGTCGTTGCTGCTGCTGGCGCGCATCGCGCGACAGCTTTCACGCCCCGTGCCGACGGCCTGAACCGACAGGTTCTCCCGCCGAGCCGGCGTTCAGCGCGCTGCCAGACGCTCCATCGCAACGATCAATGCGCCCCCGGCCAGCGCCAGCAGCACCGCGACGAGCGTGCTCGCATCAACGGGCGGCAGGAACCAGTCGTACCCGGTGACCACCACCTTCGGCTCGTCACCGGCGCGTTCGATGCTGCGGGTGAGGGTCTGCTTCCAGGGCCAGATGACCACCAGGGAGCCGAGCACGAAGCCTGTCATCAGTGCCAGGGTGACGTCCTCGTGGCGCTCGAATATCCACTTCAGGGCGTGCGAGAAGACCACGATGCCGATCGCGCAACCCAGCGCGAACGGCACGAGAACCGGCAGCGCCAGGGCGCTGATCGCGCCCAGCACCAGGGCATAGTTGCCCATCAGGATCAGCACGAACGAGCCGGACAGACCGGGCAGGATCATGCTGGAGATCGCGACCATGCCGCACACGAACAGGTAGAGCGGTGCGGCGTTCTCGCTGGCCGGCGCCAGCACCGCGATCGAGACCGCGGCGGCGGTTCCCAGCACCAGTGCCAGCAGCCGGGACGCGGACCAGCGCGACACGCGCCGGGCCACGTAGCCGATCGAGATCAGGATCAGGCCGAAGAAGAAGGCCATCGTGGCCCGCTCGTGATGCTCCAGCAGCCACTCGAACGCCACCGCCAGCGACACCACGCTCAGGCCGACCCCGGCCATCAGCACGCTCAGCCAGCGGCCGTCCACCGCCTGCCAGAACCCCTTCAGATCCCCGGTGAGCAGGCGCCGCAGCGAGCCGGGGCCGATGCTGCCCAGGGCTGCGATCAGACGCTGGTAGACTCCGGTGACCAGCGCGATGGTGCCCCCGGAGACGCCGGGGATGACGTTGGCGGCGCCCATGGCGAGCCCCTTCAGGAACAGCGTGGCATCGGCGTTCACGGGTCGTCCTTCTGGAGGGAATCGATGATCGGTGCCAGCCAGGGCTTGTGGTTCCGGATCTCCTGATCGGACAGCCCGGCAAGTTCGTACGGCATCACCAGCCAGTCGTCGGTGCGGTGCACGTGAAAGTCCGGTGACTCGCCGGTGCGGTTGGCGCTCGGGCGGTGCCACACCACCGCCGAGCGGATGCGGTGCGGCGTGTTGTGCTTCAGCCGCGACGTCAGCCGCTGCGTCACGGCGCGCATCGTCAGGCCCGAGCCGAACACGTCGTCCACGATCAGCAGACCGTCCTCGCGGTTCAGCGTCTCCAGCAGATACTGCGTACCGTGCACGCGGATCTCTCGCTCCGGGTCGTCCACCATGCGTCCGTAGCTGTCCAGGCCCCGGTAGGAGGTACGCACCGCGATGTGGTCGGTGGCGATGCCCAGGTACTGCAGGCACTCCTGCACGTAGATCCCGACCGTGCTGCCGCCGCGCCACAGCCCGACGATGACGCTGGGACGGAAGTCGCTGTTCGCGATCGCCACGCCGAGTCGATAGGCATCCTGCAGCAGGTCGGACTCGGTGACGAATCGCTTGTCGAGAGGGGCGCTCATCCGGCGGAGTGTAGCGCGGGCGGGAGAGGCCGCGACCGGTATGCTGCACGCATGGCGCACAAGCTCTTTCTGGACGAGCAGACCCTGCTCGAGGACTCCTTCCGGCTGGCCGCGAAGGTCCATCGCTCGGGCTTTCGTCCCAGCTTCATCGTGGCGATCTGGCGCGGCGGCGCACCGGTGGGCATCGCGGTGCAGGAGCTGTTCGCCTGGAAGGGGGTGGTGGCGGACCACATCGCCATACGCACCTCCAGCTATCAGGACATCGACCGGCAGGCCAGCGTGGTCAAGGTGTACAGCCTGTCCTACCTGGTGAAGAAGATCCGCGCGGAGGATGACCTGCTGATCGTCGATGACGTGTTCGACACCGGTCGCAGCGTGCAGGCGGTCATCGACGAGCTGGCCCGGCTCACGCGCCGCAACATGCCGAACGATGTACGCATCGCCGTTCCGTACTACAAGCCCGAGCGACGTCAGGTAGCGCGCGAGCCGGACTACTGGCTACATGAAACGACGGACTGGATCAAGTTTCCGCACTCCCTGGAAGGGCTGAGCGCATCGGAGGTGCGCAAGCATCGACCCGCGCTGGCGGCGATACTCGACCGAGCGGACATCGGCAAGACGTCGTAGCGATCACGGACCGCGGTCGCCTTCGTTACGCTGCCACGGCCCGGTTCACAGATACGTCGGCCGGCGCTGTCGAGCCCGAAGTTCGGTGGGTACGATGATCGGCATCCGGCGCTCGATCATCCCGTGCGCCGATCTTCGAACCTCTGCATCGGATCATTCATGGCCGTGTCCACGGATCAGGCGAACATCGCGCCGATCGTCGAACTGTCCCGTTTCAGGCGCCGCACCCGTTGGCGCGACGGTGCCGTCGGCCGGAGCGCCGAGCTGCTGTCGATGCGCCGCGCCCTTTCCCACGAGGCGTCGATCGAGATCGACGATCTCGACACGCTGCTCGAACGGCTCGGCAAGCCGCACGGTGCGGCGCTGGTGCGGCGAGTGCGGGCGTTGCTCGATCACGAGTTCGGACGTCTGCGCGTGCATCGCGGCCCGCGGCATTTCATCGCCCGGCACCGCTCGATCGATGCGCTGGTCGCCGGGCTGCTGCGGGCACAGTTCCACACCCTGCAGTTCGAGCTGCCCCCACCCGATACGCCGATCGAGCGTGCCGAGCCCGGTCCCGTCACCTTGACCTGGGGCGTCGGCCGGTCCGGACCGGAGGCGGAGGGGGAGCGACTGAGACGGCGTCGAGAGAAGCGGCGGTCGCGGTGATGATGAAGCCGAGCCTCGAGCGACAGGAACCGGAAGCTTCCCGATGCGTCGACCTTGCCCGCCCGGCCGATCCAGGCAGGACCGATACCGGGGCATGAACGGATGCCGTCACCGTGTCCAGGCGCGAACGAGGCGGCCAAGCGAGGCGATCGGGATCATCGCGGACCGGCACGATCGCCTGCGCCCGGGAAGGCCTATATCCGTGCTATCCACCACCCGAAGGTGTCCGCCACCAGGTACCCCAGCCCGCACAGCACCAGCGCTGCGCTCCACCACGTCAGCCACACGCTGCGCCCGCGGCGAGCGAACAAGAACATCACCACGCCGAACACGATGCCGATCCACGCCGAGAGCGTGAGCATGGCGTGCATGCTCTCGCCGTAGGGTTGCTCGGCATCCGGTACCACCCCGTCGCGGTAGCGCATCAGTCGCTGTTCCACAGGCGGGCACGGCGCACCGCTCGCGCGTTCTGCATCAGCACCGCTTCGATGCGAACCACCAACACGCTCGCCGGTGACACGCCGTCGAGCATGAAGCGCTCCAGCACGTCGGTCTGCACCGTGAGTTCGGCACGGCCGCGCACGCGCAGCACGCGCTCCTCGCCACGGACCAGGAACAGCAATCCGATCCGCGGGTCGCTCATCAGCCGGGTCAACGTGTCGATGCGGTGATTGCCGAGCCGGTCCGGCAGCAGGAGCGTGCGCTCGTCGACGATGTGGAACAGCTCGCCGGGAGCGTCTCCGCGCGGCGAGCAGTCCAGCGTGTTCTGGCCCGCGCTGGCGAGCACCACGAAGCCGCAATCCTTCAGCCAGTCCCGGTGCGTCGCGTCCAGAGCGTTCGCCACCTTGTCGAGCGCGCGCGCGCTCGGTTGCCCGTAACGGGCGGCAAGCGCCTCTTGCGAGGTCAGCAGACTGGCAGGATCGAGCTCGAACATGGGCGCATCCGACGACGGAGGCGCAGGGTAGCGCGAGCGGCCGCGCTCAGGCGCCCATTTCACCTAACGGGCGTTGGCGCAGCGAGCGCCGGTAGTCGCGCACCGCGTCGGCCAGCGCGGCGGCCAGCGCGGTTCGGTAGGCCGGATCCGCCAGCCGCACGGCTTCATCAGGATTGCTCAGGCAGGTCAGCTCGACCAGCGCGCCCGGCACGAAGCTTCGGGTCAGCACGAACAGCGTCTCCCGTTTCACCCCGGCATCCAGCGCGGCCGAGTTGTTGCGCGCCACCTCGCCGTACACTCGCTCCTGTACCAGGCCCGCCAGCCGCGCCGAGCCTTCGGTCAACGTCGGGTCGATGCCCGCCGGTGCCGCGACCGGCCGGGCACTTTCCTGGCGCTGGAGCTCCAGGCTCTCGGCGATGTTCTCGGCGCCGGCGTAGTACGACTCGACCAGGGTCACCTCCTGCTGCGGCAGGTGATTGAAATGCAGCGACAGGACGAGATCGGCCTGGCTGGCTCGAATTCGCTGCACGCGCTGACGTCGCGACAGGCCTTCGTCGCCGTTGCGCGTCATCAGTACCGTGATGCCTTCGATCTCCGACAGGAAGCGATCGACCTGCTCGCCGATGTCCCGCGTCAGCTCCTTTTCCAGCAGGCCGTTGAAGGCCCTGGCGCCCTGATCGGTACCGCCATGACCCGGATCGATCATCACGACGAAGTCCT
>Ga0115029_1000682_pt1 | contig 30646 bp, 27 predicted proteins | sample SidtaG_3_FD_87297 | JGI IMG/M metagenome (GOLD analysis project Ga0115029, IMG submission 87297) | Marine algal microbial communities from Sidmouth, United Kingdom - Sidmouth_Asex1 metaG | ecosystem: Host-associated > Algae > Red algae > Unclassified | place: Sidmouth, United Kingdom | collected... | reverse complement strand
GACAGATACGGCGTTTGACGCGCTTCCCGCTGGCACTGTGCAAACGCTGCTGCAGCCGGAAAACAAGGGCGCTCTGACGAGCGTGCTGACCTATCATGTGGTCGCAGGGCGTGTGAGCGCTCACGATTTGATCGGCCTGATTCAGGCCGGCGATGGCCATGCCCGCATCACGACACTTGGCGGTGAAACGCTGATCGCTCGGCTCAACAACGGCAATGTCGTGCTGACCGACGGCGCAGGTCGTCAGGTGCTGGTGACGGCAACGGACATCAACACATCAAACGGCGTGATTCACGTGCTGGACCGAGTGCTGCTGCCAGGCTGAGCGTGACAACATCCCCCCCTGCGCCGCTCATCCCCCTCACTCTGGCGGCGCACCAAGGCCCCGTTCGGCATTTTGCCGGGCGGGGTTTTGCTTTTCGGGCTCGGGTGCGCGGCGTGGGCGCGGCTATTCCTGCGGTTCGCCGCCCTCTGCGCCCATGCCTTCGGGCGGCTGCGCTGGGACTTCGCCAGTCGGGTCCGTGCTAACCAATTGCGCAACGTGGGCGTAAACTTCCGCATTCTGGTTCATCTGATCCGCAACGGCAGGGTTCTGCTCGCCAACCTGGCGGAAGAACATGCTGGCGTCGTGAAGCATCTTGGCGGCGAGTTCGGCATTGGTTGGCATCATTGTCTCCTGTTGTGCCCGCTACGCAGTGCATACGGGACCCGGCGGCGAAGCTGGCTACTCAGCGCGTACCGTTATTGAAACCCAGAAGGGTTTTTCAGAATTCCGACAGATATGGGCCGGTGGGCGGGCGAAGTGCGGCGAGATTACGCCGCCTCTTCCTTTTGCTTGCCCTTCTTGCCGTCCATGACGCGGACGGGTTCCTTGCGGCCGCCGACGACATCTGCGTCAACTACCACTTCGGACACGCCTTCCATGCTGGGAAGATCGAACATGGTGTCGAGCAGGATACCTTCAACGATGGACCGCAGGCCGCGCGCACCGGTCTTGCGGGCAATGGCCCGCTTGGCGATGGCGATCAGGGCATCATCTGTGAAGGTGAGTTCCAAATCTTCCAGCTCGAACAGCTTGGCATATTGTTTCACCAGAGCATTCTTCGGCTCTTTCAAAATGGTGACCAGAGCGCTTTCATCCAGATCATGCAGGGTAGCGATCACTGGCAAACGGCCAACGAATTCCGGGATCAGGCCGAATTTCAGCAGATCTTCCGGCTCACATTTCTCCAGCATTTCGCCAATCTTGGCCTTGCTGGGCTCGTCCACATTGGCACCGAAGCCGATCGAACGTTTCTGCAAACGGTCACCGATGATCTTGTCCAGCCCGGCGAATGCGCCGCCGACGACGAACAGGATATTTGTGGTGTCGACTTGCAGGAATTCCTGCTGCGGATGCTTGCGCCCGCCCTGCGGCGGGACGGATGCGGTCGTGCCTTCCATCAGCTTTAGCAGCGCCTGCTGCACGCCTTCGCCCGAAACATCACGAGTGATGGAGGGGTTTTCAGCCTTGCGGGTAATCTTGTCGATTTCGTCGATATAGACGATGCCATGCTGCGCCTTTTCGACATTGTAGTCGGAAGACTGGAGCAGTTTCAGAATGATGTTCTCAACATCCTCACCCACGTAACCCGCTTCGGTCAGCGTGGTGGCATCCGCCATGGTGAAGGGCACATCAAGTGTCCGCGCCAGCGTTTGCGCCAGCAGCGTCTTACCCGAACCAGTAGGGCCGACGAGCAGGATATTGGACTTGGCCAATTCAACTTCGTCATTGCCCTTGCCGGTATGCTGAAGGCGCTTGTAGTGATTGTGAACCGCCACGGAGAGGACGCGCTTGGCGCGATCCTGACCGATGACATAATCGTTCAACGTGTCGCAAATGTCCTGCGGAGTGGGTACGCCGCCATCCTTGCGCCCGCTAAGGCCGCTTTTGGCCTCTTCGCGGATAATGTCATTGCACAGTTCCACACATTCATCACAGATGAACACTGTGGGGCCAGCGATGAGCTTACGCACTTCATGCTGCGACTTCCCGCAGAAGCTGCAGTACAGGGTGCTCTTGCTATCGGATCCGCTCAACTTCGTCATAATCCTTAAATCCAGTGCGACTCGGCGCCGTTATGCGCAAGGCGCGGGAATCAGCTACTCACCGTAGGGCAGCATGACACAATTTCAATCATGTCATAGCTAGCATACACGGGTTGCTCCATCCTGAAGGGGCAGGGTTGCCAAAATGCTACAATTCGCGCGGCCCGGTGCAAAAAGACGAAGCTTTACGCATCGGGCGCGCGATAATTGTCAGGAATCTTTGTCTGGTGCGCCGCCAGAGCCGGTTGGCTCCTTGCCTTCTTCATCCTTCGGCCGGTGCGCAAAAACCTTATCGACAAGGCCAAACGTCTTCGCTTCTTCCGCTTCAAGGAAGGTGTCGCGGTCCATCGCCTTTTCAATGTCGTCGAGGCTTTGGCCGGTATATTCCACATAAAGGTCGTTCAGACGCTTGCGAATACGCAGGATTTCCTTGGCCTGAATTTCAATATCGGATGCCATGCCACGCGCGCCGCCGCTGGGCTGGTGGACCATGATGCGGGCATTGGGCAGGGCAACCCGCATGCCGGGTTCACCCGCTGCAAGCAGGAAAGACCCCATCGAGGCGGCTTGACCGATGCAAACGGTGCGAACCTTGGGTTTGATGTACTGCATGGTGTCATGGATCGCCATGCCAGCCGTCACTACGCCGCCGGGCGAATTGATATACATGCTGATATCATTGCTGTTTTCACTTTCGAGGAACAGCAGCTGGGCGACGATCAGGCTCGCCATGTTGTCTTCCACTTGACCCGTCACGAACACGATGCGTTCGCGCAGCAAGCGGCTGAAAATGTCGAAGCTGCGTTCGCCGCGACTGGTCGATTCGACAACAACAGGCACAAGTGCGCCGGTCATGGGGTCGGTGGTAAATTGGTCTTTGTTGTCGCCGAACAGGTCGAACATGCGCAGGCTTCCTCTCGTGTCGCTGATAGTGCGCCTATGTCGCCCCCAAAGCGCCCAAGTTCAAGAGGCAGCTTTAACGCAATGGTGAATCCTCTGATCGGCAAGCAATTGCCTTTGGTCGAATCGGGCAAGCGGCAAGGCTTGGTTTCCTGTGTGACTACAACGATTACAAATGTCATTGCGGGATGGGGAATATTTTGCGGAACCTTCTTTTCACGGCCGCTGCTGCGGCTCTAACTGCTGGCCTGCCTGCTCAGGCGCTGGCCCAAGAAAGTAGCGCTGCAGAGATTGTCGCGCTGCCAGAGGCGCAAGCAGCGGATAATGGGCGGCGCAGCGTTGGGCGCGGTGCAGAGGCCGGGGGAGATGCATTTGTCTTCGATCCGCAAGGCATTGTGGTCGAAACCCGCGACATCCGGATGCAATGCATCGCTAATCAGCCGCGCATATCCGGAAATGCGCAGTGGACCAGCCCCGGCGAAACAATCGTCAATTTCAATGCCAATTATCGGCGTGCCTACGAGAATTACCGCGACAATCAGCAGCGCGATTTAGCCACTGTCGGTGCAGCCGATCTTCAATTTTCGCTTGAGCGGGGATTTCTAACGGTATTGCCAGTGGGCGGGGCTGCGGCCAGTAAGGCGAGCATGAATCATTGCCTACCTTTTTTCGTTGCGTTTGCTTCTGTACTTCCTGCTTCGGCTGCTGCTCAGCATCAGGCTGTGCCGCCGGTTACCCAGGCTGACCCGAATGCGTCAGTTATTTACGACGCGCGTGGCAATGCGGAGGTAAATCTTGAGCGTATAGAAGCGCTTGATCACGAACTCAATTCTGTGATCGCTCACCATCCTGAAGCCGCCGACGACGCTTCCATTATCAATGGCGCTAGCCTTCTGGCGGGCCGTACGGTGCTAATCAAAGACAATATCGAAACGCGTGAATTGCCCACAACCGCAGGCAGTCTCGCCCTCGAAGATAACGACACTGGCCGCGATGCGCCCCTGATCGCCCGTTTGCGCGACAGTGGCGGCGTGGTGCTGGGCAAGACCAACCTTAGCGAGTGGGCCAACTTCCGCTCGTCCGAAAGCACGAGTGGGTGGAGCGCTGTGGGCGGCATCACCCGCAACCCCTACGCCACCGATCGCAATTCCTGCGGATCATCCAGCGGCAGCGGCGCGGCCGTTGCGGCGGGCTTCAGTTGGGCGGCCATCGGCACGGAGACCGACGGGTCGATCACTTGCCCTGCCAGTCTCAACGGTGTGGTTGGTTTCAAACCCAGCGTCGGCCTTGTCAGCCAAACGCATATCGTTCCGATCAGCGCCAGCCAGGACACAGCCGGTCCGATGGCGCGCAGCGTGGCGGATGCGGCAATGTTGCTCACGGCAATCGCAGGTCCGGACTACGGCATCCTTGGCCCCGGTGATTTGCAGTACGATTTTACGCAAGGGGTAGAAACCGCGTCGCTCGAAGGCGTACGCATTGGCGTTTTGCGGGATCGTTGCGGCAGCTACGCGCCGCTTTGCGCAGTTTATCAGCAGGCCGTTGCTGACCTAGAGGCGGCAGGCGCGGTGCTGGTGGATGTGACCTATCAGGGCGATCCGACAATGGGCCGCGATGAATACACCGTCCTGCTGTATGAATTTCGCGAAGGTATCAACGCCTATCTGGCAGGTTCTCCCGCTGACATTCCGGTGCGCTCGCTGGATGATTTGATCGCGTTTAACAACGCCAATGCGGAAACGGAGATGCGCTGGTTCGGCCAAGACATCTTCGAACTCGCCGCGCAGACAACCGATCAGGAAGCCTATGAGGCCGCACGCGCCAACAGCTTCAATCTCGCCGGGCCTGAAGGCATCGACGCCATGCTGGCAGAACATGAAGTCGCTTTCCTGATTGCGCCGACACGCGGCCCCGCATGGACGACTGATCTTGTGAATGGCGACAATTTCCGCGGCGGCATCGGCATTGGCTCGCTCGCCGCGATTGCTGGCTATCCGCATTTGACTGTGCCCATGGGCCATATCGAAGGATTGCCTGTGGGCCTCTCTTTCATCGGCGCGAACGGGCGCGATCATGCCATTCTACAGGCGGGTGCGGCTTATGAACGGTCGCGCAGTCACGATCTTGCTCAGCCGCGTTTCGCGCCTTGGGAACCTTCGCCGACTGCCGAGAGTAATTAACGGGTCGCCTTGCTGACTCGGCGGCTTTCTTCTAGCCGCTCGCTTACAATCGCCGGAACTGGACCAGACTTGCATATTCGCCGCTCTCACACGGGACTGCTGGCGCTGGCTGCCGTTTTGGCAGGCCAGCCAGCCATTGCCCATGCGCAGGATGAAGGCGGCGAGCTTGCGATACCCGAAGCCGTGAGTGTGCAGGAAGAAGCGCCTGAAACCCGAGCAATGGCCCGGGAAGTTTTCACCGCCGCAGATTTCGCCCGCTTCGCACCGCGCAACGCGCTCGACCTGATAGAGCAAATTCCCGGCTTCGACGTCGACGACGGAGGTAGCGGTGGACGCGGATTTGGCCAAGCCTCAGAAAACCTGCTGATCAATGGCGAGCGGGTATCGAGCAAATCCACCAGCACAGCTGATCTGCTGTCGCGCATATCGGTGGAAAATGTCGTGCGGATCGAAGTGGTTGACGGCGCAATGCTCGACATTCCCGGCCTGTCTGGCCGCGTGGCCAACATCATTGTGGTGCAGGGTGCTGTCTCGGGCCAATTCCGCTGGCGCCCTGAGTGGAACACGCTGAGCGCGCCAGCGCAGTGGTTTGAAGGCGAAATTTCGCTAACCGGCAGCATGGGCGGTGTGGATTATACGCTGGCGTTGGAAAACCGGGATTTTGCCCGTGGCCGGATCGGCCCATCCATCATCACCGGTGCAGATGGGGTCGTAGACGCGCGGATCAATGAAGCGTCGAACCTCTTCAACAGGCCCGATATCAGCGGCTTTTTCAGCTTTGACATCGCACCGGAAGTTGCGGTCAATCTGAACCTGACTGGCGGTATTGAAATCTTCAATGCTGAAGAATTGGAGTTTCGCAAGGCGGACAGCCCGCTGCCGCCACTCTCCCAGCGGTTCGATACCGACAGCGACGAATGGTTTTATGAAATTGGCGGTGACATCACCTTCCCCGTTGGCCCCGGAGAGCTGAAGCTGATCGCGCTGGAAAGTTATGACCACCGCGACCGTACTTCCGTTTCTTTCCTCGACACAGCGGGCCTGCCCACTAGCGGAACGCAGTTCATCCGCGTGGCCGATGAAGGCGAACGGATCGGGCGCGGCGAATACAGTTGGGGCATGTGGGGTGCAGATTTTCAGCTTTCGGCAGAGGCCGCGTTCAACCGGCTGGATCAGGTCGGCAGGTTGTTCGACTATGATTCTGCCTCCGAAAGTTTCAGCGAAGTTGATTTTCCCGGCGGTGCAGGCGGCGTGCGGGAAGACCGTTATGAAGCTTCGCTTTCGGTGGGCTTCGCGCTGACTGACAACCTTTCCATCCAACTTGTTGGCGGCGGCGAATATGCGCAGATTGCGCAAACAGGGGCCGCCGCACGCTCCCGGACATTCCAGCGGCCCAAGGGCTCTGTCGGGATTGCATGGGCGCCTGCCGATGGGCTGGATATCAATTTTGAAGTTGCGCGCCGCGTGGGGCAGCTTTCCTTCGGCGATTTTCTGGCCAGTGTGGACTTGTCCGATGAACAGGAAAACGCCGGGAACAGCGACTTGCGCCCGCAACAAAACTGGGATGTGACGCTGGAAGTCTCCAAGAATTTTGGCGATTTCGGCTCTGCCACGCTGACGCTGTTTGACGAACAAATTGAAGATCTTGTGCTGATTTTGCCAGTGGCAGGCGGCGGAGAAGCGCGGGGCAATATCGACACGTCACGGCGCACGGGTGCCAATTTGCTCGGCACGCTGCAATTCGCGCCGTTGGGCCTTGCAGGGGCGCAACTGGAAGTCTCGCTCAGGTGGGAGACTTCGGAACTGATCGATCCTGTGACGCTGACCGAGCGGCGCTTTGACGGGAATGACCCGTTCGAAGTCAGTCTGGATTTCCGCCATGACATTCCCAGCACAGAGTGGGCCTATGGCTGGTTCTTTCAGGACACCGAACGCGCACCATTTTTCCGCGTCGAGCAGGAGGCGTTCGAATTTGGCCCCAGCACATTTGGCGCGCTGTTCATTGAGCATAAGGATGTGTTCGGCGCGACGGCCAATGTGCGATTGGGCAATATCTTCAATGGCGGCGAAACTCTGCTTCGCACCGTATTCGACGGGCCGCGCGGCAGTTCGCCTGTGCTGTTCACCGAAGACCGCCGCCGGGATCGCGGGCAGACGATTACTCTTACATTGACCGGCAGCTTTTAGGCACAAAAAAGAGCCCCCGCAGCCTGCGCTGAGAGGGCTCTTTTTGATCGCTTGGCTGCCAGCTTACTTTTTGGCAGGCGCTTTCTTAGCGGCAGGCTTCTTTGCAGGAGCCTTCTTCGCCGGGGCTTTCTTTGCCGCGGGCTTGGCATTAGCTTTCTTGGCCGGAGCCTTTTTAGCTGGTGCCTTCTTGGCGGCTGGCTTTGCGGCGGCTTTCTTGGCCGGAGCTTTCTCGTCAGCAGCTTTCTTCGCAGGCGCCTTCTTTTTCGCAGGCGTCTTTTCCGCTGCAGGCTTTTTCTTGGCCGGAGCCTTTTTCTTTGCCGGAGCGGGCGCAGCTTCTTCCGCTTCGATTGCAGCTTCCAGTTCCTCGCGCGTTACATCACGCTCGGTGACTTCAGCTTTCTCGAACAGGAAATCGACGACCTTGTCTTCGTACAGAGGTGCGCGAAGCTGAGCCTGAGCCATTGGCTCGTTACGGACATACTCCATGAACCGGTCACGGTCTTCCGGGCGATACTGCTGAGCAGCCTGCTGGATCAGCATCTGCATTTCTTGCTGGCTGATTTCGACGTCATTGGCCTGGCCAATTTCGGAAAGCAGCAGGCCAAGACGCACGCGGCGTTCGGCAATGCGCTTGTAGTCATCCTTGTCGGCTTCGATTTCCTTCATCGCTGCATCAGGATCGTCTTCCTTGGCAGCTTCCTGCGTCAGCTGGTTCCAGATTTGGTCGAATTCGGCATCAACCATGGACGGCGGAACATCGAAGTCATGATCAGCAGCCAACGTGTCGAGCAGCTGACGCTTCATCTGTGTGCGGGTAAGACCGGCGCTTTCCTGCTCGATCTGTCCTTTGACCAGTTCCTTCAGCTTATCGATGCCTTCAAGGCCAAGTTGCTTGGCAAAGTCATCATCAATCTTGGTTTCGGCTTCGACCTTCACCTGCTTTACCGTGACGTCGAATTCGGCGTCCTTCGCGGCGAGGTGGGTTGCCTGATAATCAGCAGGGAACGTCACCTTGATCGTTTTGGTATCGCCGGTTTTCACGCCAACAAGCTGTTCTTCAAAGCCGGGAATGAACTGACCTGAACCGATCACGAGCGGGGCATCTTCTGCTTTGCCGCCTTCGAATTCGATACCGTCAACGCGGCCCACGAAATCGACGATCAGTTGGTTGCCATCGGCAGCCTTCTTGGTCTTTGGCGCGTCTTTATAGCTCTTCTGGCCCTCGGCAATTTTGCCCAAGGCTTCGTCAAGCTGATCGTCGCTGACAGGAACATTGAGCTTTTCCAGCTTCATTCCGTCAATCGAAGGGGCCTCGATCTCGGGCAGCACTTCAACTTCGACGGTCAGTTCGGCATCTTTGCCCTGCTCATAACCTTCGCCCATTTCGACCTTCGGCTGAAGGGCAGGGCGCAGCTTCTTTTCGCGCAGCAGGTTTTCAACTGATTCGCGCAGCGTGTTGTTCAGCACATCGGCATGCATCGCCTCACCGTGCATCTTGCGCACGAGGTTGGCGGGAACCTTGCCCGGGCGGAAGCCGGGCATCCGCACTTGCGGAGCGACTTTTTTGATTTCTGCTTCGACGCGCGCATCGATATCCTTTGCAGGAATTTTCAGCGTGTAGGCGCGCTTGAGGCCTTCATTAGTGTTTTCGACGATTTCCATGTCCAGCCTTTATATCTCTCTCAAACGGTTCGACTTTGGCGGTAACGACCAGTGCCGCGCCTGTACGGATACAGGGCGAACTGGTGCGGGCGAAGGGACTCGAACCCCCACATCTTGCGATACTGGTACCTAAAACCAGCGCGTCTACCAATTCCGCCACGCCCGCAGCCAAGCGAACCCGCAAGCACAGAGCCTGCGGAACGAAGCGCCGCCCTTAGAAGGGGCGGCGCAAAAGGGCAAGGCGCAGTGTGGGTTGAATGGCCATTCCGATTGATTTTTGCGTCCGCACGGTTAGTGGCCTTGCCTCATGAGCGAACATGAAACCCCAAGCGCGCCGGAAAACGGCACCGACACTCCGCCCGATCACCTCTCCATCGATCCGCGCAGCAAGCACTTCAATGCTGATCTGCTGCAACGCGGCGTTGCGATCCGATTCAAAGGGCGCGAACGAGTCGATATTGAAGAATATTCGATTTCCGAAGGCTGGGTCCGCGTGCAAGCCGGCAAGACGGTAGATCGCAGAGGCCGCCCGTTGACGATCAAGCTGAACGGACCAGTCGAGGCATGGTTCGAAGATCTGGGCGAAGACGCGCCCGTCGCTAAAAAAGACTAGAGCGAACAAGCGGTGCGCATCCCATTGGGGCGCGCCGCCGTTCTTCAATCACACAACCGGGCTGTTGGGATCGTCCTTTTCGCCTGTGTGTTTCCCGGTCATCCGCAGCACTGTGTAACCCAGCACTGCAGAGATCAATGAGCCCAAGAGAACACCGATTTTGGCTTCGTCGCGCAACAAGCGCGCAGCTTCGTCCGTGCCGGTGAAGGCCAACTCGCCGATAAACAGGCTCATCGTGAAGCCGATACCGCAAAGAATCGTCACGCCCCAGATTTCGGCCCAGCTGCAGCCCGGCGGTTTGGACACGATCTTCAGTTTCACGAGCGCAAACACCGTGGCAAAGATGCCTACCTGTTTGCCGAGCACCAGGCCCGCCCCAACTGCCAGGGGCAGCGGTGCCAGCAGTTCATCCATACCAATGCCCGATATATCCACGCCTGCATTGGCAAAGCCAAATATCGGCACGACCATATAGGCGTTCCACGGTACTAGCGAATGCTCCATGTCTTCCAACATGCAACCACCGTTCTTGCCGTACATCGGGATAGCCAGCGCCGCCAAAACGCCTGCAATGGTCGCATGAACACCTGAATACAGGACGCAATACCACAGCACGATACTGAGCAGCACATAGGGCGCCATATGCATGACCCGCATCTTGTTCAGCACGAACATCAGACCCAGCACTACGGCGGATGCGGCGAGGAACATCATTTTGATTTCTTCGGTATAGAAAATCGCGATGATTGTTACCGCGCCAATATCGTCCACAATGGCGACGGTCAGCAGGAACAGGCGCAGCGGCGGAGGAACGCGCGTGCCGAGCAAGCCGACCACGCCCATGGCAAAGGCAATATCCGTTGCAGCCGGAATGGCCCAGCCGCGGATTAGCTCTGGCTCTCCGCCAGCGATCAGCATGTAGACCGCCGCAGGAGCGGCCATACCCGCAGCCGCTGCCACGATGGGCAAAGTGCGCGCCTTGGGATCAGCCAGATTGCCGCGATATATCTCTCGCTTCACTTCCAACCCGACGACGAAGAAGAAGATCACCATTAAACCATCATTCACCCAGAGGTGGATGGTGTTGAGATAGAAAGTCTCTTTCGGCCAAAGATAGCCGTTGAACAGTTCAAAATAGGCAGGCGCTACGCCTGAATTGGCCACCACCAGCGCCACAATGGCCACTGCGATGAGCAGGATGCCTTCAAATGCATCGGCCTTGAACAGGGCGGTGAAGTTGCGGACAGCGGACTTGAGAATAGAGGGTTCGGCCATGGGGGATGTCCCTTTCCGAAAGTGCCGATCATTTCAAGTGCTGAGGCGCTTGTAAGCTCACTTTGCCGAAAAAACACACCGGGCATGTCACATTCACGTTGCAAATCCTTCCTTAGGTACAGATACCTACCGCTAAACGGGGAAGGTTGGGGGCTGACACATGGATTTGGCGGATTGGTCTGCTTTAGAGTGGCTGGCGCTGATCGAGTATGAGCTGCTGCTGTTTGCAGGCTTTTTCTTCCTGCTTGGCGCGCTTGACGAATTCGCAATGGATGCAATCTGGCTTTGGTTGCGGGCCACCGGGCGCAGCAAATCCCACACAGTAACGCGCGCTGATGTGCAACATCGCCGCCTTTCTGGAACAGTCGCCGTGTTCATTCCGGCTTGGCAGGAAGCGCAGGTTATCGGCCAGACGTTGAAGCACGCGCGCAAGGCGTGGTTGCAGAATAATCTGATCTTTTACCTCGGCTTTTATCGTAATGACCCCGCCAGCCTACAGGCCGCGCTTGCCGCGGCTGCTGGCGATCCTCGCGTCCGGCTGGTGGTGCATGATCGGGAGGGGCCATCGACCAAAGCTGACTGTCTCAACCGACTTTATTGCGCCATGGAACAGGACGAATCACGGCGCGGCAGACCAGTGCGCACGGTCGTGCTGCACGATGCAGAGGACATGGTTGATCCCGCCGCGCTCGGACTGATCGACCGCGCCATCGACGATTGCGAATTTGTGCAATTGCCGGTTTTGCCGCTTCCTCATCCTGCGTCGCCTTGGGTGGGCAGCCATTATTGCGAAGAATTTGCCGAATCGCACGGTAAGGCAATGGTCGTGCGCGATGCTTTGGGCGCTGGTATTCCGGCAGCGGGTGTCGGCTGTGCTTTCCGCCGAAGCTTGCTGGCAAAGATGGTGCCCGCAGGCGATCCTGAAACGGGTGAAGCAGGGCCATTCTCCGGCCTGTCCTTAACGGAAGATTACGAGCTTGGCCTGATGGTTTCTGCAGCAGGCGGCCGGTCTCGCTTCCTGCGCGTGCGCGGAGACGATGGCCAGTTGATCGCTACGCGTTCTTACTTCCCGCCAACCCTTGCAAGCGCTGTTCGGCAGAAGTCGCGCTGGGTACACGGAATTGCCTTTCAAGGCTGGGACCGGCTCGGCTGGAGCGGCACTCTGGTAGAAAACTGGATGCGGATGCGCGATCGCCGCGGGCCACTGTCGGCTGTTGTTCTTCTGATAGGGTACAGCCTGCTTGTGGTCGCTGTTGGCCTGACGGCACTGGACTTTGCCGGTTATGACAGACCGTGGGAGCCGACACCGCTGCTGCTGGCATTGCTTGGCATCAACATGGCGGCGTTCGTTTGGCGCGCAGTCATGCGATTTGCTTTCACCACAAGAGAATATGGCGTGATGGAGGGATTGCACGCCATTCTTCGTATTCCGCTGTCGAACATCATCGCGATCATGGCCGGAAGGCGCGCCATGTTTGCGTATGGCAGGACTTTGCGCGGAGCCGATCTGGAATGGGACAAGACCGCGCATCACGACCACCCCGCGCTGCCGCACGATCTTTCGCCTGCAGCCGGGCACGCCGCATGAGGCAAGCTGCGATCATGTCATCGGCGCGTCGCGGCGGCGCTTTGCTTACCCTTGGCGGCGTTCTGGCACTGTGGCTGCTGGTGCGTGTTGCCGTCTGGCAACCTCCCTTTGCACCGGCGTCACTGACCGTCTTGCCATTGGGCGCGCCGCAACTTGCCGAGACGGCCAACCCCGTTAAACCCGCGCAAGCCACATCGGAAAACGCCGGGACTCAGCGCTTGGCGCCGTACGCCCGACCTGCCGAGCCGGTTTGGCATATGCCGTCGCTCTCGCCCCGTATCGACCCGCCCCGAATCGACGCGCCCCGAATCGACGCGCTTCGTATCGACGCGCCCCGGATCGAGGCACCGATACCGGTCACGCCGGTCGCCTATTCGCAGTTTCGTGCTGGTGGTTCCGCTGTGTCACGGCGCGGGTTTGCCGGTGCGAACGTTCTTGCTGCACATGCCTACCTGCTGAGCGCCGGGTACCGCAGCTCTGGCCGCATGCCGCAGCAATCGGATCGCGGCGCCACCTTTGCAGGGAACACGCGAGCATCCGGGTTGCCCGTGCCAGTCTACGCACCGCGTGCAGCAGAGGCGATGCGAGAGGCGCAGGGACCATCGCGCTGGGCCATGGATGCCTGGGCTCTGTGGCGGCAAAGCAATGATACGCCGCTGCTTTCGGGCAGACCAAGCTATGGCCGGAGCCAGATCGGTGCTGTCATGCGGTACAATCTTGCGCCTTCGAGCGGTCACGCTCCGCAAGTGCATCTGCGCGCCAGCGCAGCGATCGAAGGACGGAACGAACGCGAAGTCGCGCTTGGCGCATCGGCCCGTCCTATACCCGGCATTCCCGTGCGTCTGGCGGCAGAAGCGCGGGTCAGCGAAACGGATCGCCGGACAGAGCCACGCGCAGCAGCGTATGTGGTCAGCGAGTTCCCCCCTGTTGATTTGCCAGCCGGAATGACCGGAGAGGCCTATGTCCAGGGCGGCTACGTTACAGGCGATTTTGCCACGCCATTTGTCGATGGGCAGGCGCGCATCACGCGGGAGCTGGCGGGCACTGACAATTTCCAATTGTCGGCTGGCGCTGGCGCATGGGGCGGCGCGCAGGATGATGCACAGCGGCTTGATGTCGGGCCAAGCGCAGGTGTGAACTTCCGCATAGGTCCGGCCCGTGGGCGTGTATCGGCAGATTACCGCTTTCGTGTGGCAGGCGCTGCGGAGCCTTCTAGTGGCCCTGCGCTCACACTATCCGCCGGATTTTAGGCACGCATCGTCATTCGCCTTCTATCCCGGCTCTGCTTGGGTTAGGCGAAGCATATGGATGTTTACCTTCCCATTGCCAATCTTGCGGTCGACGGGCTGGTTATTATCCTGCTTGGGCTGGCAACGGGGATATTGTCCGGCGTATTCGGCGTGGGCGGCGGCTTCCTGACAACGCCATTGCTGATCTTTTATGGCATCCCGCCAACGGTGGCTGCTGCCTCTGCTGCGACGCAGGTGACGGGCGCAAGTGTTTCGGGCGTTTTTGCGCATAGCCGCAACAAGGGCGTCGATTACGAGATCGGGCTTGTCATCGTGGCGGGAGGTATGCTGGGCGCCTTGCTGGGAGCGGGCCTCTTCAATGTACTGCGCGCGCTCGGCCAGATCGATACGGTCATCAACATCCTGTACGTTGTGCTTCTGGGTACGATCGGCGGACTGATGCTGCGCGAGGCTTTGCAGGCGCTGGGCCTAGTCGCAGTAAAGGGCGATCAGACCCGCGCGGCCAAGCGCCGCCACCATCCATGGATTGCGGCGCTGCCATATCGCTGGCGCTTTTACCGCTCGGGCCTTTACATCTCACCCATCGGACCATTGGTTCTTGGTCTGATCGTGGGTGTACTGACAATGCTGATGGGTGTTGGCGGCGGTTTCATCCTGGTGCCTGCCATGCTCTACATCCTTGGCATGAGCGCGAAAGTTGTGGTCGGCACCAGCCTGTTCAACATCCTGTTCATCACCATGCTGGTGACAATGGTTCACGCGTTCACCACGCGCGCCGTCGACATCGTTCTGGCAGGCCTGCTTCTGCTCGGTTCAGTGACGGGCGCGCAATTCGGTACGAAGATCGCGCAATTTGCAAAGCCTGAACATTTGCGCCTCGGCCTCGGTCTGATCGTTGTCGTGATCGCGCTGCGGATGGCCTACGGACTGACGGTAACGCCCGATGAAGTGTATTCAGTGGTGCCGCTATGATCCGGCGTTTTTTCAGCTTGCTGTGCTTTGCCGCGCTCGCTTTAACCGGCGTTGCCCCGGCAGCGGGGCAAAGCCGCGATCCTATCTTGGTGCCCGATATCTCCGAACACGATATCGTGCTGCGGCAAGGCTTTACCGGAGCTGATCTCCTGCTGTTCGGCGTCATCCTTGATCCCGGCGGCGGCCGTATGCAAAGCGAATACGATGTGGTCGTGGTGCTGAAAGGCCCGTCAGAGGAAATTCGCTTGCGCGAAAAAGAGCGGCTTCTTGGCACAATCTGGGTCAATGCCGACAGCACCGCCTACCGGTCCGTGCCAAGCTTCTACGCCGTCGCCAGTTCCCGCCCCATTGCCGAAATCGTCGATGAGCGGACCGCTGCCATTTACGAACTTGGCTTGCCCTATCTCCAGCTTTCGCCGACCGGCTCAATCGACCCGGAAGAACAGGCGCGTTTTTCGGCTGGACTGGTTGATCTGCGGGAACGGCAGGGACTTTATGCGCAATATGATAACGGCGTAACGGTAAGCGAAGGCGTGCTGTACCGCGCACGCTTGCCCATCCCCTCAAATGTGATCCCGGGCCGCTATGTGGCCGAAACCTTTGCCATTGCCGATGGCCGCGTCATCACTTCTGCCACGTCCGAAGTTGATGTGCGCAAAGAGGGGTTTGAAGGTGTTATCGCGGAAGAGGCGGTGGACAATTCCTTCTTCTACGGATTGTTCGCCGTGGCGTTATCGGTTTTCATGGGGTGGGCGGCAGGACGGCTTTTCGCGCTTGTTTGATACCGCTGTCAGCGGCGTAATTGACGCGATCTTAACCTTGTCCGCGCTAGGTGATCAGGCACTTTAACAGCCCTGTGAGCCGTTTATGACCGATATGCATGGAAGCCCAATCGCTGACGCGACCCCCGTGGACCAGTCGAATTTGGGGAATTCTGAAGATCAGGCGCGCGATCTGCGTGAAGCCCAAAGCGTCGAATGCGCTCGCCAGCCTATTGGCGTGGTGCTGGAAATCGCGGGCTCAGGCTCTGCCATTGCGCTGGACCTTGAACGCCTCAATGAATGCATGGCTGACATTGATCCCTCGATCGCCTTGGCTGGTCAGGTCGGTTCACAGATCAAGATTAAAACCAATGACGGCTGGCTGCTCGCATCAGTGCGCAACCAACGACAGGACCGCCGCGGGGATGGCAATTCCATTGTCGCCAACATCGATTTTCTGGGTGAGGGCCTTGAAGAACGGCTGACCGGCAAAATTCACAGCTTCCGCCGCGGTGTCACGCGTTACCCGATTCCGGGCGCATTGGTTTTCCCGGCGACTTCGGAAGATTTGCGCCAGATTTATGCATCTGACGGGCGCAGCGCCATTCAGATCGGTACGGTCTACCCCACCAGCGATATCCGTGCGGGCATGTATATCGATGCCATGCTGGGCAAGCACTTTGCGCTGCTCGGATCAACTGGTACGGGTAAATCGACCAGTGCCGCCCTGATCCTGCACCGCATCTGTCAGGCCGCGCCGCAGGGCCATATCCTGATGATTGACCCGCATGGCGAATACTCCGCCGCGTTCCGTAACACGGGCCAAATCTTTGACGTTTCCAACTTGCAAATGCCGTACTGGCTGATGAATTTTGAAGAGCATTGCGAAGTGATCCTCAAATCCAGTGGCAATGATCTGCAAAATGATCGCGATATTCTCGCTAAATGTCTGCTTGCGGCCCGCGCAAAGAACCGTTTGGCCGAGCAATTGGGCAAGATCACGGTCGATTCGCCAATTCCTTATCTGCTGTCTGACCTGACTGGCATGATTCAGGATGAGATGGGCAAGCTGGACAAAGCTACCAACACCGCGCCCTATATGCGCATCAAGACCAAGGTCGATGAGCTGAAGTCCGATCCGCGTTACCAGTTCATGTTTTCTGGCATGTTGGTCAGCGATACGATGGCTGATTTCATCGGCAAGATTTTCCGCATGCCATCGGGTGGCAAGCCGATTTCGATTATCGACGTGTCTGGCGTTCCATCGGACATTACCAGCACGGTGGTGGCCGTTCTCAGCCGTCTTGTGTTCGACTTTGCGATCTGGGGCCGGAACGAAAAAACCAGCCCGATCCTGCTCGTTTGTGAAGAGGCGCACCGTTATGTGCCCAATGAACGCAATGCAGACGGTAACTCGGTTGGCACCGTTCTCAGCCGTATCGCCAAGGAAGGCCGTAAATACGGGATTTCGCTTGGCCTAATTACGCAAAGACCATCCGACCTTGCCGAAGGCGTGCTTTCGCAATGCGGTACGATCATTTCCATGCGTCTGAACAACGACCGAGATCAGGCTTTCGTGAAAGCGGCCATGCCCGAAGGTGCGCGCGGCTTCCTCGACAGTATTCCGGCGCTACGCAACCGTGAGTGTATTGTTTGCGGTGAAGGTGTTTCAATTCCTATCCGCGTCAGCTTCGACAACCTCGAAGAAAGCAAGCGTCCGGCATCCGAAGACCCGAGCTTCGTGGATCTGTGGAACACCGGTGGCGGTGAAGAGGACATGGTCAAACGCACCGTCCAACGCTGGCGCGCTCAAGGCAGTTAAGTTCCGCGGCTATCCCCGAACAGGTGGATATGCAGCCGATCACTCATGCGGAAGCCGTTATCCAGACATAGCGGCACGAGCCATTCCTCGCGCTCGCGGAGCACTGTGCTTGTCGTGCCTTCGGGCATCAAAAAGATCCGGCTGGCCGGGATCGCATGGGTTCGGGCGAGGGCCTGCACTTCCGCCACATCATCCGGCTCTGCAATCACGAATTTGAACCATGCACGCGGATCGGTGGCCCAGCGGTCCAGCATGTCGGGCTTTAGCGCCAGTTCCGCAGGATTGCCGCTGTGCGCCAGTTTGGGACTGACATTGTATTGATCGACCCGCACGTCCATCCGCGCTGGCGGATCGACTGTGCCGTTCGTTTCTATCTCCACCGTCATGTCCGGCAGATGCTCCAGCATGTCCGCCAGTCTGCCCGCTTGCATCAGCGGTTCACCGCCCGTGATGACAAGGCGGCTCTGGCCGAGCGCAGCAATGCGCGCCGCGACATCCTCGGTCTTCAGCGAAAGCTGATTGGCAGTGCGCGTGAACGTCTTGCCATCGCGGTGCGGGCGCTCATCACCGTCAAAATGCCAGGTATAGGCCGTGTCGCACCACACGCAGGCAAGGTTGCAGCGCGAAAGGCGCACGAAAGCGACCGGCATTCCGGCAGAAGGGCCTTCGCCCTGAATGCTGGCGAAGATTTCCGGCCCGCCAGTGTCATCTGTGGCGAGGACTAGAGGCACGTCATCCCAGCCGTGTCAGCGCGTCGTTCAGCCGCGCCATTTCGCCTGTGTGATGCGCCAGATCTTCGCGCGCCTTTTCTACCGCTTCAGGCTTCGCACGGTCCACGAAATTGGCATTGCCAAGCCGCCCTTCGAGCGACTTTGCCTCTTTCTGTGATGCTTCGAGAGCCTTCTGGAGCCGCGCCCGTTCTGCGTCGATATCAATCACGCCTGCAAGCGGCACGATGAACACATCATCTCCGGCTACAACCTGCATCGCTGCGCCTTCTGGGGCTTCGGAAAACTCAACCGGTGTAAGGCGTGCAAGCCGCTCGATCGCAGCTGCACTGCGTTCGATTACACTGCGCGCCAGATCGGAAGGAGCGGGGCAGAAAGCGGGCAATTTCTCGCCCGGCGAAATGCCCAATTCATTGCGCGCGCCTCTGGTCGCGGTGGTCAGCGCAATGGTCCAGTTGATGGCATCGGTGGCCTGCTTGCTCACTTCGGCTCGTGGGTCGGGCCATTTCGCCTCAATCAGATCGTAACTGCGATCCCCTTGCGAATGCCAAAGCTCTTCGGTCACGAAGGGCATGAAGGGATGCAGCATGACGAGAATCTGGTCGAGCGCCCATCCGGCCACTGCGCGGGTTTCCACCGCTGCCGGGCTGTCTGCGTCGCCTGAGCCGTCTTGGCCGAACACAGGCTTGATCAATTCCAGATACCAGTCGCAAAAGCGCGACCATGCGAACTGGTAGATGGTGTTGGAGGCCGCGTCGAAGCGCAGGTCTGCCATCGCGGCTTCCAGCGCTTCAACGGTTTGTTGCACTTCGCCGATGATCCACTGGTTCGCGGCAAGCTTCGCCACGGGAGCCTTGATCGTGGTGCTTTTGCCAATGCCGTTAGATTGGCAGAAGCGAGTGGCGTTCCACAGCTTGGTGGCGAAGTTGCGGTAACCCTCAACCCGCTTTTCATCCATTTTGATGTCGCGGCCCTGACTTTCCATGGATGCCATGAAAAAGCGCAGCGCATCGGCGCCGTACTGGTCAATCAGGCCGAGCGGATCGACGACATTGCCCTTCGACTTGGACATTTTGGAGCCGTCTGCCGCGCGCACAAGGCCGTGCAGATAGAGCTTGGGCCACGGGGCCATATCCATGTTGAAATACCCGGCCATCATCATGCGCGCATCCCAGAAGAACAGGATATCAAAGCCGCTGATCAGCAGATCATTGGGGTAGTGTTTTTCCAGAAGCGCGGTGTCGTCCGGCCAGCCGAGCGTGGCGAAGGGCCACAGGGCGGAGGAAAACCATGTGTCGAGCACATCTTCGTCGCGGGTAAGAGAAGCGCCGCCTGCTTTTGCCTTCGCTTCCTCCTCGGTTTCAGCGACGAACACATTGCCCTCAGCGTCATACCAAGCCGGAATCCGGTGCCCCCACCACAGCTGGCGAGACACGCACCACGGCTGAATGTTTTCCATCCAGTTGAAGAAGGTCTTTTCCCAAGTCTTTGGGACGATCTCGATCTCGCCGGACTTCACAGCCTCAATCGGTTTTTTCGCCAGCGTTTCGGCATCGACATACCATTGGTCGGTCAGCCACGGCTCGATCACCACGCCGCCGCGATCACCGAATGGTGTAGCAATCGTGCGCGGTTCGGCGTCGAGTTCGACCTCTTCGCCCTTTTTGGTTTTGGTAATGTGCGGCACAAGATGGCCGCTTTCCTTGAGCATCGCCACAACGCGCGTCCGCGCATCGAAGCGGTCCATGCCCACCAGTTCTTCTGGGATCAGTCCGTCTGAAACCTGACACACCCGCGCTTCCGCATCGAGCATGTTGAGCATGTCTGCGGGCGCAATACCGGCGCGTTTGCCCACGTCGAAATCGTTGAAGTCATGCCCGGGCGTGATCTTCACTGCGCCGCTTCCAATTTCAGGATCGGCATGTTCGTCAAATACGATAGGGATTTCGCGGCCCGTGATGGGCAGCTTCACCTTTGCGCCGCGCTCTACCAGAGCCTTGTAACGGTCATCATCGGGGTGCACCGCCACGGCCATATCGGCCAGCATGGTCTCGGGCCGCGTCGTGGACACGCGAATATCGCCGCTGCCATCGGCCAGCGGATAGATGAAGGTCCAGAAAGATCCCTTCACGTCCTGCGTCTCGACTTCAAGATCGCTGATCGCAGTCTTCAGCTTCGGGTCCCAGTTCACCAGCCGCTTGTCGCGGTAAATCAGCCCGTCATTGTGCAGATCGACGAATACCTTCAGCACGGCCTTGGTGAAGTGATCGTCCATCGTAAACTGCTCGCGGCTCCAGTCCATCGAACAGCCAAGGCGGCGCAGCTGCTTGGTGATCGTGCCGCCGCTTGTCGCTTTCCAATCCCACACTTTCTGAACGAATTCTTCGCGGGTGTAATTGGTGCGCTTGTCCTGCCGCTCTTCCAGCTGACGCTCGACGACCATCTGCGTGGCGATGCCAGCATGGTCCATGCCCACCACCCACAGCGCATCCTTGCCGCGCAGCCGTTCGTAACGGATGACGATATCCTGCAAGGTATTGTCCAGCGCGTGGCCGATATGCAGGCTGCCGGTGACGTTGGGCGGCGGGTTCACAATGGTGAAGGCTTCTGCATCCGGGCGTTCTGGCCGGAAGCTGCCGTTTTCTTCCCAGTGGGAATACCATTTCGCCTCAATCGCGGCGGGATCAAAAGTTGTTGAAAGCTCTTTGGTCATTTTGGTTCGCTTATGCTCGCATGCGGGCCGCTGCCGCCTAATCAAGAGCCACCTTTGCCAGCGCCTTATCCCAAGGGCAACACGCGAAAATCTTGCGAGTGCGCGCAATTGCTCGCATAGAATGCCCCGATGCGAGAATGGGCCGAGCACAGCGTGGAAGAACGCGGGGGACGGGTGACCGTTTCCATCACCGGGCCATTGGTGGTTTCCGGCATTGGCGAGCTTGATCCGCAGCTGCGCGATTTCGATGGTTCTGTGCAGGTCATCGATATTTCGGGTGCAAGCCGTGTCGATACCGTAGGCGCGTGGATCGTTCACCGTTTTGCAGAGCAGCATGACGCAGAAATCATCGGCGCCAGCGAGGCGGCAGAAGTGCTGCTTGAGGCTGTCGAAGAATGTTCCAGCACCGCCGACATCACCCCGCCGCGGCCCTATGTTTTTGGCCGGGTTGCCGAGGAACTTGGCAAGAAGGTCATTGATTTTGGCTATGGTGCGCGCCGGAACATCGGTTTTTTGGGGGCAATCTTACTTGCGCTCTTTTCGGTCATACTTCGCCCCAAGCGCTTCCGTTTGAAAGCACTTGTGCGTCAAATGGAACTTATCGGAATTTCGTCGCTACCGATTGTAGGTTTGATGAGCTTTCTGATCGGGATCGTGATCGCCCAGCAGGGCGCGGTACAATTGCAGCAATTCGGCGCGGAAACGCTCACCGTCAATCTCGTCGGGCGTATCACATTGCGCGAATTGGGCGTGTTGATGACGGCGATCATGGTTGCGGGCCGATCCGGCTCCGCCTTCGCGGCGCAAATCGGCACGATGCAGCTGACAGAGGAAATCGACGCGATGCGCACTATCGGGGTCTCTCCGATGGAAGCGCTGGTGCTACCGCGCATACTGGCGGCTGTTATCATGATGCCGCTGCTCGGCTTCTTTGCGTCGGTTGTGACCATCATCGGCGGCGCAGTGATTGGCGATGTCATGTTGGGTATTCCGTTTTGGACATTTCTCGCCCGAATCCAGGAAGTGGTGCCGATGTACGACTTTTATGTTGGCATGGTGAAGGCGCCGGTATTTGGTCTCATCATCGCTCTGGCCGGATGTTACCAAGGCATGCAGGTCAAAGGCAGCGCCGAAGAAGTGGGTCTGCGCACCACACAGGCTGTCGTGCAGGCGATTTTCATGGTGTTCGTGCTGGATGCCTTTTTCGCGGTGTTCTTCACAGAGGTGGGCTGGGCATGAGCGATGATCCCAAAGATGCCGTGCCCGAACAGCACGAGGAATTCGAAGGCGCCTATCCGATCCGCATCCGGGGGCTGACCAATGCCTTTGGTGATTTTGTGGTGCATGATGCGCTTGATCTGGACGTTAGGCGCGGCGAGATTATCGGCGTCGTGGGCGGATCGGGCACAGGCAAGTCCGTTTTGATGCGCTCCATCATCGGGCTGCAATTCCCCCGTGAAGGGGACATTGAAGTCTTCGGCAAGAACATCACCGAAGCAGAACCCGACGAAGAAATCGGTGTGCGGAACCGCTGGGGCGTTTTGTTTCAGGGCGGCGCGCTGTTTTCCACTCTGACTGTGGCAGAGAATGTGCAGGTGCCGATCAAGCAGTTTTATCCCGAACTTTCGCAAGAGCTGCTGAATGAAATTGCGCGCTACAAAACCGTTTTGACGGGCTTGCCTGCCGAAGCAGCTAGCAAGTTCCCCAGCGAATTGTCTGGCGGCATGAAAAAACGCGCCGGACTTGCCCGCGCGCTGGCGCTTGATCCGGAACTTCTGTTTCTGGATGAGCCAACGGCGGGTCTTGATCCTATTGGCGCTGCCAATTTTGATGAACTGACCCGTGAACTGACCGATACGCTGGGCCTTACGGTGTTTTTGATCACTCACGATCTGGACACGCTCTACGCCATTTGTGACCGTGTGGCCGTGCTGGCAGACAAGAAAGTGATTGCGGTCGGCACCATCCCCGAACTGCTTGAAACCGATCATCCCTGGATACAGGAATATTTCAACGGACCGCGCAGCCGCGCCGCCGCAAAGTCGCATGAAGGTGCGGATGACCGCCGGAAAGCATTGGACAAGCCGCAGGCCGGGGGGGCATAGAACAAGACAATGGAAACACGCGCCAATCATGTCTGGGTCGGGGCCGTTACCCTGCTGTTGCTGGCAGGAGCGGCGGTATTTTTCGTTTGGCTTGCGCGGCTGAGCGAAGGCACTGTCCAAGAATACGACATCTTTTTTGAACAATCTGTGGGCGGGGTCGCAACCGGGTCTGTTGTCACCTATTCGGGCGTACCCGTGGGCCAAGTCAGCGATATTTCGATTTGGGACAAAGACCCGGAATTTGTGAAAGTTCGCATCCGCATTGAAGATGACACGCGCATTCTTGTCGGGACAGAGGCCAGCGTTTCCGCCAGCTTTACCGGCGTATCCAATATTTCACTCGCGGGCGGGCGCAGCGATCAGCCAGCCATCAGCTGCGAAACGACTGCATGTTTGGAAGGCGATGTGCCAGTCATCCCGCCAGCACCTGGAGCGATTGGCGAAATTCTCGCCAGCGCGCCGCTTTTGCTGCAACGCCTTGCCACGCTGACAGACCGGCTGACACGCGTGCTGGATGATGAAAACCAAAATTCGATCGCTGGCATTTTGAGCAATACGGACGCGATCAGCGGGGAGCTGGCACGCACTTCGCCTGAAATTGAACGGACGCTGCAGGAATTGCAGGGCACGCTTAACCAGTCGACTGCAACATTGGCGGCGTTTGAACAAACCTTGGGGTCCGTTAACGGGCTGGTCGAGAACGACGGCGCTGCGCTTACCGCAGACCTTCAGGCCACGCTCGGGTCCGCCAGAGAGGCCGCGGCTGCGCTTGAAACCTCGCTTGCCACTGTTGAGCCGCTGACCCGTCAATTGTCGCAAGAAACCTTGCCAGCTGCCACAGCCACGATGCGCGACTTGCGTGTAACCAGTGAAAGCCTCCGCAACATGACGGAGCGGCTGGAAAATGAAGGCGCAGGATCGCTCATCGGCGGGCCGGCGTTGCCGGATTACGAGCCATGAGAGTAACCACCATGCGCCACCACACCAAAAGTTCTGCGTTTGCGGCTCTTGCTGCGCTTGGCCTGCTGTCAGGCTGCATCAGTCTTGGGGCCGAACCGCCAGAGCAGTTGCTGACGCTTACCTCTGCCGCCAGCGTTCCTGCTGGCTCCGCGACAGAGGGGCAAGCAAGTGCTGCGATGTCAGTGCAGGTGCCGGGCGTGTCGCAGCGGCTTAACGTCAACCGCATTCCGGTAATCACTTCTGACAGTACGCTGGCATATCTTGTCGATGCGTTCTGGGTGGAAAAGCCCGCGCAATTGTTCCGCAATGTGCTTGCCGAAACGATCCGCGCCAAAGGTAATCGCCTCGTCGCCAATGGTGGAGAGCTGGAATATGTTGCGCAAACGCAGCTCGCCGGACAGCTTGCCGCGATGGATTATGATGCCGTCAATGGCAGCGTTGTGGTGCGTTATGACGCGGTGCTGAGATTGCCCGATGGCCGCATCCTGACGCGCCGTTTTGAAGAAACCGTCAGCGGCGTCATGCCAGAAGCCACTGCCGTCGGCGCTGCTATGAATGAAGCGGCCAACACCGTCGCCGATCAGGTCGCGGAGTGGGTCGGCTAGGCCCGCGCTGCGGCGGCGAATTCAGCCGCTTTTTCGAACGCTTCCAATCTTTGCGCACGGACCGTTTCGGCCTGCGTATCCCAGCCCCATAGTTCGGCCTGCCAGTCTTCCTCCGCATTGGCGGCTGCAAACAATGCGGGCACATCTGCGCCGTCTTCCAGCACTGCCAGTGGCACAATCAAGGATGCGGCAAGCGACGCATTTGTAAGAAGGGCAGCCAAGGTGAAATCATCTTCGCTTTCCAATCGTTCACGCAAGGCCGCGATTGTCTCATCAGATTGTACGCGGTGAACGATACCGCTGACGCGGGTAAATTGAATGGCATGGCGTGCCTCGCAGGCTTTCACCAAAGGCTCCCACAAATCCTGCTGACGCTTATAGAGCGGCTGATCAGGGTCGGCGCGGTAGCACAGCGTATCGGTGCCCGCGTAATCGAGAAGTTTTTCAATCACGGCTGCGCGGTCGGGCCGGATAATGTCCAGGGCAAAATCGGCTAGGTCGCGGAAAACGAAGCTGCGCGGGTCGATTTTTTCTCCCTGCGCGCGCCATTCTGCGGCGAGCAATTCGGCCATTGCCTGCGTCGGCACAAGCTGCTGCCCGCCCAACTGCGTGCGGATCGGGCGCGCATCAAGCGATACCTGCCAAGCACCCTCGACCTGGGTGACGGACACTCTTTCGTAAAACCGCTTCATTCAGGGGGGGATTTCCAGCGCCGCGCAATCATTACTGGCAGGAAAAAGAACGCGAACAGGCCGATCAGCAGCAGGCCAATGCCCAGTACCGGAGGGCCCGATACCGCATCGCTCAGGATGACCATGCCGCCCAGAATGAACAGCAGGCCGCCCGCGCGGATCAGTTGCAACATTGCCCATCGCGCCTTTGCGGGATCATCGCTGTGATCAGCCATTGAGCAGCGCCTCCAGCTCATTTGTATCATCTGCCACGCCCAGAGCCCCCGCATCGAGCAATTCGTCAGACTCGTGATAGCCCCAACTAACGCCCATCGCCCGCGTGCCAGCAGCAGCGGCCATTTGCATGTCATAGACGGTATCGCCGATCATTACCGTATTGGCGGCATCGGCCAATACATCGTCCATCGCTGCCTGCAACATGGCCGGGTGCGGCTTGGATGGATGGCGATCCGCTGTGTGAGTTGCCGCGAACAGATCGCTCAGGCCATTGGTGGTGAGCGTTGCGGCAAGGCCGCGGTCCGATTTTCCGGTGGCCACGGCGAGTGTCCAGTCATCCGCATGAAGGCGGCGGAGCAGGTCCACAATTCCGTCAAACAATGGCTCCCGCAGCGATCCGTCCTCTCTCGATTGGCGGAAGGCGGCTTTGTAGGCAGCAACTGCTGTATTGAGCTGATCGGCAGAGGCATCTGGCGCAAGTTGGCGTACGGCCTGTGGCAAACTTAGCCCGACTATCCGGCGCACCTGCGCACGGGACGGGGCGGCCAGACTTGCCTCTGCAAAGGCGACTTCCATGGCATTGCAAACACCCGCTTGCCCGTCAGTCAGCGTGCCATCGCAATCGAATACGGCGAGCCTGATAGCGCTCATTTGCGAGGGCCCTTCCGCTTTGCTGGAGGTTTGCGCACACCCCGCTTCTTCCCGCCTTCATCAATGCGCGCGCGGCGCTCTCCACGGCGGGCCTTGCGATACTGTTTGGCATGAGCCTTGGCCGCCTGCTTTTTCTCAGCGCGATTGCGCTCTGGCGGGGGCGTGGCGATAGGCCCTGCATCGCTCAGGCCGATGTCGAACCCCAGATGCTCCATGCTCTGCGCAAAATGTTCCGGTAGATCGGCAGTCACATCAAGTGTTTCATCCTTGGGCGCGTCAATGATCAGGCGGCGTGCATGAAGGTGCATCTTGCGGCTGACGCTGCCGGTAAGAAACGCGTCCTGCCCGCCGTATTTTCCATCTCCCACAATGGGATGGCCGATGGCTGCCATATGCACGCGCAATTGGTGCGTGCGTCCGGTGAAGGGCTGCATTTCGACCCATGCCGCCGCATTGCCCGCCCGTTCTACCACGCGGTACACGGTGCGCGCCGGCTGACCTTCTTCCGTATCGACATGCATTTTTTCGCCGCCGGTGCCCGGCTGTTTCGAAAGCGGCGCGTCGATGGTGCCTTCGTGGAGCTCGGGAACGCCGACGACGAGCGCCCAATAGATCTTCTTGGCACTGCGTCCGGAAAAGCGTTTCGAGAAGAACGCCGCGCTGCCAGCCGAGCGCGCGACGAGCAGAACGCCGGAAGTATCCTTGTCCAGCCGGTGCACAAGGCGCGGGCGTGGTTCGTCCTCGCCAGCATAGGCGTCCAGCAGGCCATCGACATGGCGCGTGGTTTTCGTGCCGCCTTGCGTGGCCAGGCCAGGAGGCTTGTTAATCACCAGTGCGGACTTGGTGCGGGTGATCAGCATGGATTCCGCCATTGCTTCCTCGTCCGCTGTCAGATCCTTGCGTTCACGCAAAGTGCGCTTGCGATCTTCGCCGCCGGGAGGAACCCGCAAAACCTGCCCCTCTGTCAGCCGATCATCGACCTTGGCACGCTTGCCATCCACGCGGATTTGGCCAGTTCGCGCCCAGCGACTGACTGTGCCAAAGCCAATTTTGGGCAAATGGCGTTTGAACCAGCGGTCCAGCCGGACACCTTCATCGTCCGCATCTACGGTGAATTGGCGAACTTGATCGTTGGCTTGAGAGTTGTTGGCGTCAGTCATGAAAACATCCTCGTCAGGGCGAGTCCGAATACAAATCCGGTGACGCCCAGCCCGACAGAAAGCATCAGATAAATTGCCGCCATGCCGATTTGTCCGCGCTGAACCAGCATTGCGAGTTCAAGGCTGAAAGCACTGAACGTTGTGAAGCCGCCCAGAAAACCGACACCCAGCAGAAGCCGCAGCCCTTCGGCATTTTCAGGGGCACTGCGAACCAGCCAGCCGGCCAGCAATCCCATCAGTAAGCTGCCCAACGCATTCACGGCCAGCGTGGCAAAGGGGAACACATTTACAACCGGCGCGCCCATCCAAGCGGTCATCAACCGGCCAAGATGATAACGCGCCAGCGCACCCAGTCCGCCGCCAAGGGCGACAGAGAGGGAGGCATAAAGTTGCGGGGTGGCATTGGACATGGCGCGCCTCTTAGACGCTGGAGAGCCCATGCGGAACCCGAAAGGCGCGTCTCTGCTTGCTTTTGATAGATGATTCGCATATCTGCGCTGGCAGTGAGCCGATCCGAATGCGGATTCGGCGCAATTGTCTTTTGCAAATATACGGTGCACCCCGCGCCTTGATCCGCGGGCTCTGATCGTTTTGAGATATTGAAGGTAGTTCAGTTTTATGCAGATCATCGTCCGCGATAACAATGTCGAACAGGCTCTCCGCGCGCTTAAGAAGAAGCTGCAGCGTGAAGGCGTGTATCGCGAGATGAAGCTGCGCCGCCACTACGAAAAGCCAAGCGAAAAGCGCGCCCGTGAAAAGGCTGCTGCTGTGCGCCGCGCTCGTAAACTGGACCGTAAGCGGATGGAGCGTGACGGCATCCGGTAACACGGTTTACTGATAACAGGATTGTCGAGCTTGAAAGCTGGGCAATGCTAAGCCAAAGGGGCGTGGAGATTACTTTCCGCGCCCCTTTGCTTTGCCCAAAGCACTTTCGGGACCATTTTGCAGGACCATACTCAATGACTGAAGTCACTCGCGTACCGTTGCAGCCGATCGCCAAGGGATCTTTGTTGAAGCTTTGGCTTGGCGTGCTTGCCGCATTGCTGGTCGCCGCTGCGATTGCTTGGGCAGCCATGCCCAAGGGACTGACAGTCGATACGATTACCGCAGGCGAAGGGCCAAGTCCGACGGCGGAAGATGTGGTTTTCCTGCGATATACCGGGCGCCTTGAAGACGGGACCGTGTTCGATCAAACCGAAGAGGGTGGCTGGCCCGTGCCCGGTATCCTGCCAGACGGCGCTGCATTGCCTTTGGGGCAGATGATCCCCGGCTTTACGGAAGCGGTTTTGCAGATGCAGAAAGGCGGCATCTACGAAGTCTTCATTCCAGCTGATCGGGGCTACGGCGAGGATGTGCCACCCGATGGCCCGATCCCGCCAAATGCTGATTTGTATTTCAACATCCAGCTGATTGATTTCATGCCGGAGGAAGAGGCCCAGCAGAAATACATGACCATGATGCAGGTCCTTCAGGAAGCCCAGGGCGCTGAAGGCGCACCGGGAGCACCGGGCGCTCCGGGACCGGGCGAGGCTCCGCAGCCGATCCCGCAGCCAGCACCTTAACAACTCCGCGAATGGGGATAGGTTGATGGCCGACGGCATTGAAGACGACACCATCCCTTCCAGTCATAACTCGCTGGAAGACTGGCCGCTGCGGCCTTGGATATTGGCAGCCATTGGCGCGCTTGCCGGTCTTGGTGTTTATGAACTGCTTGATGGCTTCACGGCGGAGCCGTGGCGCGCCGCGCTGGCGGCACTCCTGTTTTTTGGCGCCGCCGCCGCTGGCTTTGTTCTTCGCCCGCAAAATCTAACGGGAACGGCGGCGTTTGCTCTGGGTGTTGGCGCGGTGATGGCCGGGATCGCCTATCTTGCGGTAAATGCAGGAGATAGCCGTGCTGGCGAGGAATTTGCCTTCGCAGCGGGTGTATTCTTCTCGATCCTAGCCATCCCGTTGTTTCAGGCTGACTTCCATCGAAAGCGCTGGGCCACGCCCTATGCTGAAACCCATTTCCATGTGTGGACCGATGCGGTCAGCGCAGGAGGGGCGTTTCTATTCATGGGGCTAAGCTGGGCGCTGCTGTGGCTCCTCCACGAATTGTTCAGCTTGATCGGCATTGAGGTAATCGAGGAGCTGATCGACACTGGCTGGTTCGGCGCGATGTTTGCTGGTGCAACATTCGGCGCGGCGCTTGGTGTTCTGCGCAATCAGCTTGGCATTATCGGCACATTGCAGCGCGTGGTGATGTTGGTTTTTGCCTTGCTGGCTGTGCCTTTCGCCCTTGCGATTCTCATCTTCCTTGTGATCCTGATTTTTTCCGGTGGCGGAGCATTGTGGCAAGCAACCGACAGCGCCACGCCGCTCCTGCTCACCTGCGCAGTAGGATGCTTCATCCTGACCAATGCCGTGGTCCGCGATGATGACGAACATCGCAGCGGCAGCGTGGTTATGCAGGCAGCGGCTTTGGTGCTGGCAGTATGTATCCTGCCGCTGACGGTGTTCGCCGCCATCAGCATGGGCATTCGGATTGATCAATACGGTCTGGCACCGGAACGCATCTGGGCGCTGATCGCAATTATTATCTCCACAGCTTATGGGCTTGCCTATTGGGCTGGACTGGCCCGCGGGCGGTTGGCTGCATGGAGCGACTATCTGCGCCGGGCGAATCTGCAACTGGCGGTAGTGACATGTGGCATCGCACTGTTTCTGGCGCTGCCCGTGCTGGATTTTGGAGGGATTTCTGCAAAGAACCAAATTGCGCGCCTTGAGGCGGGCAAGCTCGCTTTGGAAGAATTCGACTTTACCGCTTTGCGCTGGGATTTTGGCGATGCCGGACGCGAAGCGCTCACAGAAATGAGCGCAGGCGAGGGCGAGCAGGCGGAACTGGCCGCAGAGGCGTTGGCGCAGGAAGAGCGTCCCGGATATTGGGAACAGGAACGGCGCGAGCAGAATTTTGCCTTGCGCGTTCAAGGCGATGACGAAGATGTGCGCGCCTTCGTGCTGGAAAAGCTGGTCGAAGAACCATGGGCGTGCCGCGAAACCTGCCTCGCCTTGGAGATCGGCCGGAACGATAGCGGGCAACGGATGATCGCGCTGGTCCACCGCGACGTCTTTTATGTTTACACCATGGAAGACGCTTCGGCGCCTGCTTCCGATGTCGATGTGCTGGATGAAAGTCCGGCCCGGGCGTTCTTGCGCGAGGATTCAGTGGTGGAAGTGCAAACGCGGCCGCAGCGCTATCTCGTGATTGATGGTGTGCCCATGAACAACCACCTTCCAGATGATGACGGGAATACGGACGTAGCAATCGAAATACCAAGCTCCGAATAGCTTGAAGCCGCTCGCACTCGCCGCTATCGCAAAACCATGTCCGTTACCCGAGAAGAAGTGGCGAAAATCGCCCAGTTGGCACGCATAAAAATGGGCGAGGGCGACCTCGACCATCTCGTGCCCGAATTCAACAAGATCCTGGAATGGGTCGAGCAGTTGGGAGAGGTCGACACCGCCGGTGTCGAACCGAT
>Ga0115029_1000670_pt1 | contig 31409 bp, 28 predicted proteins | sample SidtaG_3_FD_87297 | JGI IMG/M metagenome (GOLD analysis project Ga0115029, IMG submission 87297) | Marine algal microbial communities from Sidmouth, United Kingdom - Sidmouth_Asex1 metaG | ecosystem: Host-associated > Algae > Red algae > Unclassified | place: Sidmouth, United Kingdom | collected... | reverse complement strand
CCGATGGCGCTCACGTCGCCGCGGTCGATTTCCAGTACGTCGGTGTCGGTGTGGGCACCCGCGACCTTGCCTATCTGCTGGGCAGCTGCCTGTGCGAGGACACCCTGGCCCTGCACCACGATCGCCTGCTGGATCGGTACGACCGGCTGCTGATCGCCGAACTGGCCCGAAGACGGCCGTCGATCGACGGCGTGGCGGTCGCGGCCGAATGGCGGGCCCTGCACGCGGTTGCCTGGGCTGACTTCCAGCGTTTCCTGTACGGGTGGTCGCCCGGTCACGCAAAGCTCACCGGGCATGCGCAGCGCCTGACCGATCAGGCGCTGCGCGAGTTGAAGCGCGCGTAGAGGACGACCCTCGTACGCTTCGGGCGCCTCGGGCGCCTCAGGCGTCCTCGCCGGTCTCGTTGTGCGCACCGATGAACCAGGCATCCTTGTCCACCACACGGCTGATTTCGGTGAACAGGTCGGCGGTGTCCTCGTCACCGGCCTCGCCGGCCGCCTCGATCGCCTCGCGCAGCCGGGCACCGAATCCCATGAACCGGGTCTTGAGCGCATCGACGTGCACGCGCTGGTTCTGGGCCTCGACCGGATAGGCATCGAGCGATGAACCGGAAGCCACCACCTGGGAGGTTCCCCTGGCCTGACCGCCGAGGATGACGCAGCGCTCGGCGATCGTGTCGGCGTTCTCGCGCATGCGATCGGCCACCGTGTCGAGCAGCTCGTGAATGCCGATGAAGGAGGTGCCCTTGATGTTCCAGTGCGCCTGCTTGACGGCCAGCGTCAGGTCGATCGCATCGGTCAGCCGCTCGTTGAGCAGCTCGATCATCGAATGGCGGGCGTTGTCTTCCAGGTTGCTGACGAAGGCGGTAGGCATGAGATTTCTCCTTGAGTGTGATCGTCATGGAGGCGATCGTGCCCTCCTGACAGGCACGCACCCTACGACCTGCGATACCGCTTGCGTGACTTCTGGAAAGGATTGCTCGCCCGTTCGCCGCCCTGGTGTCGCGTTTCGGGACAGAGGCGGGGGCCGGACGTGGCATCGTGCATCACCCTGCTGGATGTCGTGCGCATGTCGGCCAGAGAGTTGATCGAGTTCATCGCCCTGGCCGCCATCTGGGGCGCCTCGTTCCTGTTCATGCGGATCGCCGCGCCGGAACTCGGCCCGGTGCCGCTGATGCTGCTGCGCTGCGGCATCGGGGCGATCACCTTGTTGCCCGCGCTCTGGTTGCGCGGCGCATGGCCTGCGCTACGCGCCGCGGCGTTGCCGATCGCGTTGATCGGCGTCATCAATTCGGCCATTCCGTTCGTGCTGCTGGGCATGGCCAGCCTGGTGCTCGCCGCGGGCACCACGTCGATCCTGAACGGGCTCGCCCCGCTGTGGAGCGCAGCGATCGCCTTCGCCGTGTTCGGGGACCGATTGACGCGCTGGCAAGTGGTCGGGTTGCTGCTGGGCATCGGCGGCGTGGTGCTCCTGTCCGGCACCGGCGCCGCGCCCGGCGAGCAGGTGGACACCGGCGCGCTGCTGCTGGCCTTCGGCGCCGCGGTGGGCGCGACCCTGGCGTACGGATTCGGCGCGAACCTGACGCGAGCGCGCCTGCGCGGCGTGGACCCGCTGGCAGTCGCCGCCGGCAGTCAGCTGTCGGCCAGCGCCGTGCTGCTGCTGCCCGCCCTGCTGCTGTGGCCCGAAGCGCCATCCGCGGGCCCCGGCGTCCCGGCCATCGTGCTCGGACTCTCGGTGCTGGCCCTGGGCACCGTGTGCACCGGCTTCGCCTACCTGCTGTTCTTCCGGTTGATCGCCAGCCTGGGGGCGACCCGCGCGGTGTCGGTCACGTTCGTGATTCCGGTGTTCGGGCTCGGGTGGGGAGCCCTGCTGCTGGGCGAGACGATCGACCGATGGACGCTGGCCGGCGCCGCGGTGATCCTGCTGGGCACCGCACTGGCGACCGGCACCCTCAAGCCGCGGGGCCGCTCGGTGTAGGATCGGCGACTCTCACCGACGCAAAAGGATTTGCGCATGAACGACCTGTCCCGCACCCTGCTGGCGCTCGCCTGGAGTTCCAGCCTGCTGTTGATGGCCTGCGACCCGGTTCCGGCAGAGACACCGGATGCTGCGGATACGCCGGAGCGGACGGACCCGCCGGATCGAGCGGGCCTGCCGGATCGGACAGGCCCGCCGGATCCGCCTGACCCGATGACCCCTCCGGTCGGTCGCCTCGGCATCCTGAGCATCGAGTCCGGAGAATCGCCCGAATCGCCGGGCCCCTGGGTCCACGCCGCGGTCGTCGCGGTCAACGCGACCACCGCAGAACGGGACGGTACCGGCAAGGCATCGCTGGCCGCTCTGCTCGACACCTCCGGTGATCGCTGCTGGCCTCGCGAGTCGGCGGACGCACCCATCGCCCCGCTGAGTGCCGCCTCGTTCGGCGAAAGCTTGATCATCGATGCACCGGGTGGAACCCGTGCCACGCTGCGCCGCTACGACGGTGACGGGTTCACCGGCTACGCCGCCGCCGGACGCGACATCGGAAGCGAACGGCTGTCCGGTGCCACGCTGAGCATCAGCGGCGATCCGCGCCCCCGGGCGATGGGGATCACGCTACCCGACGCGGCCGATCCTCCGACAGCGACACTGTCCGAGCTGCCGGCCGAGCTACCGGCCGAGCCGGCGCTGCCGCGCCCGGACGCCGGCAACGCCCGGTCCCGGACCCTGTCCTGGTCCCCGGTCGCACGTGCTCCGGAAGCGGTCCCGGATGCCCGGAACCGGATCGTGATCGAGCTGACGATCGGGGGGACGCCATGGCGGTGCGAGGTGGACGACGACGGCGAACTCGCCCTGGACGCTGCACTGCTCGCACCGGCGCAGGACGCCACCGATGCGAGCGTTCGAGTGCAACGTATCGCCCGCCTCACCCGGACGATCTACCCGCTCGGCGATGACCTGCTGCTGCTACGACGCCTGAGCAACGGATCGTTCGCCCGATGAGGGGTACCGAGGCGTCGAACCGGGACGGGAGGCCGATACGTCAGTCGGCGGCGAGCAGGCCGTCGAACTTCGCGTCGGCCTGTTCGATGAAGCCGGGGATATCCTGCTCCCACCGTCCCTGCACGCCATCGTCGAAGTTCAGGTACAGCTTGTCGTCCAGGATGGTGAAGTTCTCCGGTTCGATCTTCACCAGGCCATCCTTGGCGACGCCGTAGGCGCAGTAGCCACCGTACTGCGGAGCGTACCTGGCCGGGTCGGCATCGAACAGCGTCTTGTTCTCGTCGCTGGCGAACCGCCACGTCGCGCCCATGTACTCGCTGGTGATGCCCTCTTCACCCTCGACCGGTCGGCCTTCCGTCCAGTAGGCCACCGTGTCGTAGCCGCGAATGGCCGTGCCGGATTCCTTGAAGCCGAACAGCCCCTTCTCCAGTGTGTTGACGGGCTCGGCGGCATGGGCGATGCCCGAGCCGAGCAGCGCCAGGAGGGACAGGGCAGGCAAGAGACGGCGAAGGAGAGTCTTCATGGCAACGGGTACCCGCTTGATGTATGGAGACCGTCAGACGGCACGGTGACCATTGCGTTCCACGGGTTGCCTTACTTCGCCGACAAGTCTTCGACGGCAAGTCTTCGACGGCAAGTCTTCGACGGCAAGTCTTCGACGCCGGGGATTCGACGACGGGCTCTCGCCCGTCAGGGCATCGCGTCCAGGTCCGCCCCTTCCTTCTCGACCGGCATCAGGTCCTCGCGCGACAGGCCGAGGATCAGCACCAGCAGGCTGGCCACGAAGATCGACGAGTACGTGCCGATGAACACACCGACCAGCAATGCCAGCGCGAAGCCGTGAATGATCTGCCCGCCCAGGAAGAACAGCGACAGCAGCACCAGTATCGTGGTGCCCGAGGTGATCACGGTGCGGGTGAGCGTCTGGTTGATCGAGGCGTTCATGATCTCGGCCGGCGTGCCGCGACGCATGGTGAGGAAGTTCTCGCGGATACGGTCGAACACCACGATCGTATCGTTCAGCGAGTAACCGATCACCGCCAGCAGGGCCGCCAGCACGGTCAGGTCGAACTCGATGCCGAACAGGGCGAACAGTCCGACGGTGATCAGCACATCGTGCACCAGGGCTGCCACCGAGCCGACCGAGAACTTCTTTTCGAAGCGGAACCAGATGTAGACGACGATGCCGAACAGCGCGATCAGCACCGCCAGTCCGCCGGTCTCGCGCAGCTCCTCGCCCACCTGCGGGCCGACGAACTCCACGCGGCGCATCTCGATCGGCGCATCGCTGGTGACTTCCAGCGCCTCGAGCACCTGGTCCGACACTTCCGCATCGGACACGCCCTCCTGCGGGGCGAGCCGGATCAGCACGTCGGTGCTGGTGCCGAAGGTCTGCACCTGGCTGTCCTGCACGCCGGTGTCGGCCAGCGTCTGGCGCACCAGGTTCAGATCCGGCGCCTGCTCGTAGCCGACCTCGATGGTGTAGCCACCGGTGAAATCGATGCCGAAGTTCAGGCCGCGAAACAGGATCGCCAGGATGGCGACCGTCAGCAGCGTGCCGGACACGCCCAGCGCCAGGCGCTGCATGCCCATGAAGTCGAACTTGGTGTCGTAGATCAGCGTTTTCATCGAATCGGCCTCGCGCGTCCAGGTGGTCCGTCAGATCGGCAGCGTCTTGCGACGCTTGCCGCCGTACAGCGCATTGACGATGACGCGCGAGCCGAAGATGGCGGTGAACATCGACGTCAGGATGCCGATGCACAGCGTGATGGCGAACCCCTTGATCGGCCCGGTGCCCAGGCTGAACAGCACCACCGCCGCCAGCAACGTGGTGACGTTGGCATCCGCGATGGTGGAGAAGGCCTTGTCGTAGCCTGCCGAGATGGCGGTCTGCACCGGCGATCCGGCGCGCAGTTCCTCGCGGATGCGCTCGAAGATCAGCACGTTGGCATCGACCGCCATGCCCACCGTGAGCACGATGCCGGCGATGCCGGGCAAGGTCAGCGTGGCCTGCATGACCGACAGCACCGCCAGCATCAGCACCACGTTGGTGACCAGCGCAAAGCCTGCGATCAGGCCGAACACGCGGTAGTAGACGCCCATGAACACCAGCACCAGCGCCAGCCCGACGATGGCGGACAGGAAGCCCTGGCGGATGTTGTCCTTGCCCAGGCTCGGCCCCACGGTGCGCTCCTCGACGATGCGCACCGGCGCCTTCAGGGCACCGGCGCGCAGCAGCAGCGCCAGGTCGGTGGCTTCCTGCGAGCCCAGGCCGGTGGTCTGGAAGCGATGGCTGAGCACGTCGCGGATGGTGGCGGCCGAGACGACGTCCTCGACCTTGGTGACCGTCTCGACCGGCTCGCCATCGACCATCTCCATGTCGATGCGATCCTCGATGTAGACCACCGCCATCAGGTTGCCGACGTTGTCCTGGGTGACCTCGCGCATGCGCCGGGCACCGACGTTGTCCAGGTTCACGAACACCGCCGGGGTGCCGCTCTGCTGGTCCAGGCCGGCCGAGGCCCCCTTGATCTGGTCACCGGTGACGATGATGTCGCGGCTGAGCAGGATCGGGCTGCCGTCGCGCTCGCGGTACAGCCGGGCACCGGCCGGGATGTCGCCGCGCTCGGCGGCCGCCCACGCGGTCCGGTCACCGACCGCCAGCCGGTATTCCAGCGTGGCGGTGGCGCCCAGGATCTCCTTGGCGCGCGCGGTGTCCTGCACGCCGGGCAGCTGCACCACGATGCGGTCCAGGCCCTGCTGCTGGATCACCGGCTCCGAGACGCCCAGCTCGTTGACCCGGTTGCGCAACGTGGTGATGTTCTGCTGCAGCGCGCTGCGCCGTTCCTCGGCGGCGGCCTGCTCGGACAGGTTGGCCTCTATCCAGGCGAACTCGCCATCCTCGCGGGTGGTGAATTCGAGGGTATCGAAGAAGCCGCCGGAGCTGTCGTTCTCACGGAACACTTCCAGCATCCGATCGCGGTCGGCAACCTGGCGAAAGCGTGCCGTCAGCACGCCGTCGTCGTGCTGGATGTTGGTGCCGCGGATGCGCGCGCTGCGCACCTCGCGCTTCCAGTCGGCCACGTAGCGCTCCTCGGCCGAATCGATCGCGGCGACCATGTCCACCTCCATCAGGAAGTGCACGCCGCCGCGCAGGTCAAGGCCCAGGAACACCGGCTCGCCGATGGCGCGCAGCCAGGCCGGGCTGGCCGACACCAGGTTCAGCGCGGTGGTGTAGTCGTTGCGATCCAGCTCGGCGGCGATCAGGTCGCGGGCGCGCAACTGCTCGTCCTCGTCGTTGAACAGCACCAGCAGGCGTTCCGAACCGTCGAGGGTCTCGGTGCGCACCTCGGCGTCGAAGCCTTCGCGCTGGATCAACGCGCGCACCGTGCCGACGGTGCCGGCATCGACCTCGGCGTCGCGCCCGGAGATCTGCACCGCCGGATCGCTGCCGAACACGTTCGGCAGCGCGTACAGCGCGCCCGCCACCAGGACCGCCGCCAGCAGCAGGGTCTTCCACAGGACATTGCTGTTATTCATGAGCGACGATCATCGAAGGACCCGGGAGAAGTGATGGGGAACGGCTGGTGGTGGACGACCGGTCGTATGTCAGAGCGCCTTCAGCGTGCCGGCCGGCAACAGGGCCGCGACCGATTGCTTCTGCACGTTGACCTCGACGTTCTCGGCCACGCGCACGCTCAGATAGGCATCGCCGACCTTGACGATGGTGCCGCCCAGCCCGCCGTTGGTAACGACCTCGTCACCCTTGGAAAGTGCCGCGACCATCGCCCGATGCTCCTTCAGGCGCTTCTGCTGCGGACGGATCATCAAGAAGAAGAAGACGACCAGCAGAAGCAACGGCAGTGCCAGGCTGATCAGGCCGCCGCCGGCCGGTGCACCGGCCTGGGCGTGGGCATTCGAGATGAAGAAATCCATGAACTGACTCCGGGTGAGGTGACGTGATGCAACCCGCGATCATACAGGCTGTACCGTCCCGCTCTCACCCGATCGGCGCATCGCCCTCGGCCCGACGCGCGGCGAAGTCGAGCGTGAAGCGCTGGAAGGTGCCGGCCTCGATCGCCTGACGGATACCTGACATCAGGTGCTGGTAGTAGTGCAGGTTGTGCAGCGTGTTCAGGCGTGCGCCCAGGATCTCGTTGCACTTCATCAGGTGATAGAGATAGGCACGGCTGTAGTGACGACAGGTATAGCAGCCGCAGTGCTCGTCGATCGGTCGGGTGTCGGCGCGAAAGCGGGCGTTCTTCAGCCGCAGGTCACCGAACGGGGTGAACAGGTAGCCGTTGCGCGCGTTGCGGGTCGGCAGCACGCAGTCGAACATGTCGATGCCGCGAGCCACCGCGGCCACGATGTCTTCGGGCTTGCCCACCCCCATCAGGTAGCGCGGGCTGTCGGGCGGCAGGTGCGGCAGCGTCTCGTCCAGCACGCGGTTGCGGGTCTCCATGTCCTCGCCCACCGCCAGCCCGCCCACCGCGTAGCCGGGGAAGCCGATGTTCACCAGCGCCTGCGCGCTTTGGGCGCGAAGGTCCGCGTGCATGCCGCCCTGCACGATCCCGAACAGCGCGTTCGGGTTCTCCAGCGCATCGAACGCCTCGCGGCAACGCGCCGCCCAGCGCATCGACAGCGTCATGGACGCTTCGGCCTGCTCATGGGTGGCCGGATGCGCGGTGCACTCGTCGAACGCCATGGCGATGTCGGAGCCCAGGTCGCTCTGGATGCGCATCGATTCCTCCGGGCTCAGGAACACCTCGTCGCCGTTGACCGGCGAGCGAAAGCGCACGCCGCGCTCGTCGATCTTCCTCAGCTTGGCAAGGCTCCACACCTGGAAGCCGCCCGAGTCGGTCAGGATCGGGCCGTCCCAGTGCATGAAGTCGTGCAGGTCGCCGTGCGCCTTGATGATCTCGGTACCCGGGCGCAGCCACAGGTGGAAGGTGTTGCCCAACAGGATCTCGGCGCCGACCTGGCGCACTTCCTCGGGCGTCACCGACTTGACCGTGCCGTAGGTGCCCACCGGCATGAACACCGGCGTCTCCACCGTGCCGCGCTCGAAGTGCAGCCGACCGCGGCGGGCCGCGCCGTCGTCGCACAGCCGCTCGTAGCGGAAGGATCGGGTGACGGCGCTCATTCGACGGTGCTCATTCGTTCGGCAGGATCAGCATCGCGTCACCGTAGCTGAAGAAGCGGTAGCGCATGGCCACCGCCTCGCGGTAGGCGGCCAGCATGCGCTCTCTGCCGGCCAGCGCGGACACCAGCATCAGCAGCGTGGAGCGCGGCAGGTGGAAATTGGTCAACAGCGCATCGACGACGTGAAAGCGCGAACCGGGTGTCAGGAACAGCCGCGTCTCACCCTGCATCGGCGCCAGTTCACCCTCCACCGCGGCACTCTCCAGCGCACGCACGGACGTGGTACCGACCGCGACGACGCGCCCGCCGGCGGCGCGGGTGGCGAGGATCTCCTGCACCACCGTCTCGCTGACGGTGGCGCGTTCGGCGTGCATCACGTGCTGCGCCGGATCGTCGACCCGGATCGGCTGGAAGGTGCCGGCGCCCACGTGCAGCGTGATGCGCGAGCTGTCGATGCCGGTACCCGCCAGCGCGTCCAGCAGCGCCTGATCGAAGTGCAGTCCGGCGGTGGGCGCGGCCACCGCGCCGGGTTCGCGCGCGTAGACGGTCTGATAGCGCTCGGCATCGGCCGCCTCGGGTGCACGTTCGATGTAGGGCGGCAGCGGGATCGCCCCGTGCGCCTGCAGGTAGTCGGGCAGCGAGCCGTCGCTGCGCACGGTGTACAGCTCGCCGTCGCGGCCTGTCACCTCCAGCTCCAGGGTGGCAGGACCGTCGACCGCCTCCAGCACCAGCCGGGTGCCCGGCTTCGGGCTCTTGCTGGCGCGGATGCGGGCGGTGGCCTGTCCGTCCGGTCCGAACCGTTCCAGCATGAACTCGATCCGCCCGCCGGAGGCCTTGCGCCCGAACGCGCGCGCCGGCACCACGCGGGTGTCGTTGAACACCAGCCGATCACCCGATCGAAGCAGTGCCGGCAGATCGCGCATGCCCCGATGCTCGTTCGCCGCGGGGCGCACCACCAGCAGCCGGCTGTCCGAGCGCACCGCCGGTGGCGCCTGCGCGATCAGTTCGTCGGGAAGTTCGTAGTCGAAGTCCGCTACACTGTACGGACCTGGCGGGGTGGTGGAATGGGTAGACACGTCGGATTCAAAATCCGATTCCGGAGACGGAGTGGGGGTTCAAGTCCCCCCCTCGCTACCAGGAATCCTGTTCGGGAAGCGTCGCTGGCCGCATCGCATGAACGATGCTCGGGCAACGGCCGCGGGCGGGCAGCCTAACGCGTTCGTCCCCGCAGCGGCACGCTAGGCAGCCGTCGAGCGCAGCACGCCCACCAGCTGGTCCTCCTTGATCGGCTTGACCAGATAGCCTCGCACCCGGTAGCGGCTGGCGGTCTGCTGGTCGTTGGGATTGTCGGAGGTGGACAGGATGAAGATCGGCACATCCGCCAGCGCCTCGTCGTCGGCGATCGCCTCCAGGAACTCGAAGCCGGTCATCCTCGGCATGTTCAGATCGAGCACGATCACGTAGGGCGGCGCCAGTCGTGGTGGATCGCACGGGGTGCGCAGGAGCGCCAGCGCCTCCTCGCCGTTGCCGGCGCGCACGATCGGCAGATCGATCGACAGCCTGCGCATCAGTCGCTGCACGACCATCACGTCGATGTCGTTATCCTCGATGAGCAGCAAGGTCAGGTTCGGATCGATGTTCAAGACGTTTCTCCTAGCATGCGTTGCGTAGACTCTCGACCGGCCAGGTGAAACGAAAGGCGGCACCCTGGCCGGGCGTGGATTCGACACCGACCTGCCCTCCGAGCAGCTCCACCGACTTCCTGACGATCGACAGCCCGATGCCGCTGCTCTTCATGTCCCCGGAGAGCTGCAGCGTGGTGAAGGTCTGGAAGATGCGCTGGTGGTGGCACGCCTTGATTCCCGGTCCGTCATCGCGGACCTGGAAGGCGTAGAAGGCGCCCTGTCGCTGCACGGATACGCGCACGCGCGCGCGCAGCGGGTCGTGGTGATACTTGAACGCGTTGCCGATCAGGTTGGAGAAAACCTGACCCAGTCGCACCGCGTGCGTCTCGAATACCGGCAGGTCCGCGCTGACGAGAAGTCGATCGCCGGACACGTTCAGCGAACGGCCGATGTCCTCGATCAGGCGGCGCACGTCCACCCGGGACAGTGGTTCGTCGAGCACGCCGACGCTGGAATAGTCCAGGATGCCGGTGATCAGCGCCTGCCCCTTCAAGGCCTGTGCGTCGAGCCGGTCCAGGTTCGCGGCGATCTCCGGATCCGCCTCGCCGGAGGCCAGGTAATCGCCCAGGTCCTCCTTCAGAAAATCGGTCAGGTCCTGGATGCCGCGAATCGGTGTCTTCAGATCGTGCGAGACGATGTGCGCATAGTTCTGCAGCTCGGCATTGGTATCGCTCAGCGCCTGCGCGTGCCGCGCCAGATCCCCGGTCATCTGCTCGGCCAGCGCCAGCACGCGCCGGTTCGAGCGGCTCATCAGCAGGAACAGCCCCAGCAGCATCGCATCGATGGTCAGTCCGCTGACCAGCACCACCAACGGCTCGTCGATCGCTATCGAGCCGCCGACGGCCGTCGGGCCGCGGAAGTCGAACGTCCAGACGCGACCGTACATCCGCACGCTGCGCGTGGCGGCGCGCACCGACTCCTGCCCGGTCGACTCGTCTCGGTCGAGCTCGTCGTACAGGGTCTCGTCACCGTCGTGAATCGAGAACTGCACGTCGCGGCCCTGGGGATCGAGCGTGCCGGCGATCAGGCGCTCGACGATCAACGGTGCATAGACCAGCCCCCGAAACCGCGACTCGCGCACGCTCGGATCATGGACCCGGTCGGACAGGTCGGCACTCGGCGCATCGTAGTACGGGGCGTAGAACAGGAAACCGGGCGTCTTGCCCGCATCCTGCACCAGCTCGATCGGCCCGCTCACCTGGGTGGTGCCGAGACGCCGCGCACGCAGGGCCGCGCTGCGGCGATGCTTCTCGAAGGCCACGTCCAGACCGATCGCCGCCGCGTTGGCGGGTTCGGGCTCGATGTAGGTGATCGGCAGCCGAAAATCGAGACCATGCTGCGGTTGGATCGAGAACCCGGGACGCTCCTGTCGAGCCTGCGCCACGAAGCGGTCGATCCGATCGGGTTCCAGGTGGAAGATCACGCCGATTCCACTGATTCCCGGATAGCGTTCGAGCAGCTGCAGGTTGTCCGCGTAGCGCTTCCACCGGGCACGCGTGACGGCTCCGTCGATGGCCATGATGGAGGCGACCCCGGACAGCAGGGCATCCTCGTAGTGGGCCATGCGCTCGCGCATCAGATCGATCACCTGAGCGACCTGGCGGTCGAACTCGCGCTCGGCGCGCTGCTCGAGCAGCGAACGCGAGGTATTCCAGGCGAACACCGTGATGATCACCGATCCGGCCACGATCGCCCAGTGCATCCAGTGCAGCCGGCCGTGCCCGCGCAGCTTCGACTGACGGCGCTGCAGCTCGTCCAGATCCAGCGCGGAGGCGGGCGCGGACGAACGTGCCGCGCTGGAACCTTCCCCGCAGGGACGACGCTCGCCGCTCAGCGCCTCGCTGGTCGACGGCGTCCTTGCATCGTTCGACGTGTCCATGCCCGCTTAACGGCCGACGTGGACCGATCGTTAATCGCGACGAAGCGTTTCGCCCTCGCCGTGCCGCGTACCACACCCGGGCTGCTGGCCTCAGCCCAGCTTGGCAGGCCTGGCCACCGGCTCCAGCGCATCGATCACGCTCAGCAGGTGCGGCCGGTGGGTCGTCATCTCGGCGCGCGTCAGGCCGTCCATCTCGTGCGGGAACACCAGCCACTCCTCGGTTTCGTGAGCGCAGAAATGGGGGGCGAAGTCGGTCCGGTTGCGTCCCGGCTTGAAGTAGGCGGTGGCGACGCGGATATCGTGCGGGCAGTTCTTGCGACAACGCTTCTTCAGCCGGTTGATCACCGCCTTGACCGACAGACCGGTATCGAACACGTCATCGACGATCAGCAGGCTGTCCTCGGCGTTCATCGACTTGATCAGGTAGCTCAGCCCGTGCACCCGCACCGGCGAACTGCGACGCTCGTCCAGGCCGCTGTAGGAGGAGGTGCGGATGGAGATGTGATCGGTCTCGATGCCGTAGAAGTCGAGCAGCTCCTGGACCATGATGCCGACCGGCGTGCCACCGCGCCACACGCCGACGATGTAGTTCGGCCTGAAGCCGCTCTCGATGATCTGCCGGCCGAGCTCGAGCGAGTCCTCGAGCAGTTGCTGGGCGCTGATGAAGCGTTTGGCGTCGTCGCTCATGTCGTGTCTCATGCCCTGTCCGGGGCGGCGTCGTGAGTCGTGTGCGGGCCGTCCGGATCGGCACGCCGGGCCAGCGCACGCCGGATGTCTTCCGCCACCGCGGCCAGGGCGGCGGCCGGATCGGCGGCGGCGATGATCGGGCGGCCGATGACCAGGTGATCGCTGCCCGCCGCGATGGCCTCGGCCGGCGTGACGATGCGGCGCTGGTCGTCCACGGCACTGCCGGCCGGCCGGATGCCGGGCGTGACCAGCAGGAAGCCGTCCGGCACCAGCGGGCGCAGGGCGAGACACTCGGCGGCCGAGCACACCACACCGTCCAGGCCCGAGGCCGCGCTCAGGCGCACCAGCCGTTCCACCTGGTCGGCCGGCGAATCGTGGACGCCGGTCGCCGCCAGATCCTCGGCGGTGTGACTGGTCAGCACCGTGACGCCGATCAGCAAGGGCTGCCCGCTCGTGCGCTCCGGCTGGCGGGCGATCGCCTCGCGGGCCGCGTCCAGCATGCGCGGTCCGCCACTGGCGTGCACGTTCACCATCCACACGCCCAGCGAGGCGGCCGCGGCGACCGCGCCGGCCACGGTGTGGGGAATGTCGTGGAATTTCAGGTCCAGGAACACCTCGAACCCGCGACGCTGGACGCGTTCGACCATCGCCGGACCCGCCAGCGTGAACAGCTGCTTGCCGATCTTGAGTCGGGTCAGCGCCGGATCCAGCCGATCCACGAGCGCGTCGACGGCGGCAGGATCGGGCAGGTCCAGCCCGACGATCAGCCGTGGTTCGCGATCCTTGTCCGGCCCGCTCACTCGCCTTCGACTCCGATGATGGTGCTGACGGTGTCCCATTGGCCACAGCTGGGGCAGCGCCAGTGCAGCACGTTGCCACGAAACCCGCAGTGCGCGCACAGGTAGGCAGGCTTGTCCTCGACCACCCGATCGAGCATGGCGACCACGATGGCGACCTTCTCCGGCTCCTTGGTGCGCGGCGAATCGACCTGGTCGCGTGCCCAGTCGCGCAACGCCCGCAACGAGGGGCGCCTCACGATCTGGTCCTTGAAGAATCGGTTGGCCGCCGTCGTGCCCTCGCGCGCCTCGATCACCTCGCGCGCATGCTTGATGACCGTGTAGGCGTTCCGGCGCTTGCGAAGGCCCTCCAGATAGGCTTCCAGCGCGGCCTTGTCGTCCTGCGCCGCGAAGGCGGCGAAGCGCTGCTCGATGAAGTCGGGCAGCAGATCCGGACGAGCCGCCTCGACCGCCTCGAAGTGCGCCAGCGCCTCGCCCGGCCGCTGCCGCTCGAGCGCGCGGCGGGCGCGCATCAGGTGGGCCCTGCCGTGGTCGGGATCGTGCTCCAGCGCACGATCGAGCAGCGCATCCGCCGCGTCGCGATCCCCGTTCCGGCTCGCCTCGTCGGCCTGTTCGCAACGGTAGTGCGCCAGGCGGGCGGGCGTGATGCGGGTGAGCGCGTCCGCGGACGCATCGCCCCCCGGGGGTCCGGCGGCGATCCGCGCCAGCCATTCGTGCGCCACCGTGCCCGCCTGGGCCCAGTCGTGTTCGCTTTCATGCAGTTCGAGCAGCGCCAGGTAGGCCTCGTCGACCCGCTCGCCCCGCTCGATCAGCACCCGGAAGACGGCCTGCGACCGGTCCAGCAATCCGGCGGACTCGTAGTCGCGCGCCAGCTCGTAGCGGGCGTCCGCCCGCACGCCGTCCGGCAGCTCGCCGTGCGCCAGCAGGGATTCGTGCAGCAGGATGGCGCGCTCGGTATCACCGCGGCGGCGAAAGAGGTTGCCCAGCGCGATGTGGGTCTCGGCCGTGTCCCGATCGACGATCGGGCGTCCGCTGTCCGGATCGACGTTGCGACCGGCCAACCCGTCGAGCAGATCCTCGGCGTCCTCGTCCACGGCCGCCCGGTCGTTGAACAGCTCCGACAGGCCTTGATGAAAATTGCGCGTGTGTTCCCAGAACGCTTCGGGCCGGGCCGATTCGGCTCGCCGTCCGGCCAACCAGCCCGCTCCGGCCGCTACCGGCAGCAGCAGCCAGAGCATCACCAGCATCAGGTGCGCACGTCGTCGCTTGCGCCTTCGGGCGCGACCGATGCGATCGCTGTGGAGGGGCCCTCATCCCCACCCGCTTCCACGTCATCCGGATCCGCTTGCAAGCGCGGACGCGGGGAGCCGTCCAGCACGTTCACCCGTTCGCGCAGCTCCTTGCCGGGCTTGAAATGGGGAACGAACTTGCCGCGCAACGCGACCGCGTCGCCGGACTTGGGGTTTCGGCCCATGCGCGCGCCGCGAAAGTGCAGCGAGAAGCTGCCGAAGCCGCGAATCTCGATACGCTCACCGCCGGCGAGCTCCTGGCTCATCTTCTCGAGCAGGCTCTTGACGGCCAGCTCCACATCCTTTTGCGCCAGGTGACTCTGATCGCGGGCCAGCCGCTCGATCAGGTCCGACTTGGTCAGACTGGCATCCGCACCGGCTGCCGCCGATTCTTCCGGCTCCGTGTCGTCCGATCGTTGAGCCATCGTTCCCAGTCGTATCAGCACGCCACCGGTCAAGGGGCGGTGTCCGGACGTGGTGCCCGGAACCGCCCCGCCCATCAACTCAGCCCTTGTCCAGGTTGCCGAGCTGCTCCTTCATCAGGTCGCCCAGCGTGGTCGGCGCAGAGGAGGCTTCCTCGGCCGCGACCTGCTGGTTGTACTCCTGCATGGCCTCGCTTTCCTCGGCGTAGTCCTTCGCCTTGATGGACAGGCTGAGCATGCGCGACTTGCGATCCTGACCGACGAACTTGGCCTCGATCTCGTCGCCGATCTTCAGGCGCTGACGAACGTCCTCGACGCGCTCGCGATCGATCTCGTTGGCGCGCAGCATGCCCTCGACCCCGTCGCCCAGTTCGATGACCGCATGGCGCTGCTCCAGCTCCTTGACGGTACCGGTGACGATGCTGCCGCGCGGGTTGTCCGCCACCCACTGACCGAACGGATCGCGATCGATCTGCTTGACGCCCAGCGAGATGCGCTCGCGCTCCGGGTCCACGGCCAGCACGACCGCATCGATCTCGTCGCCCTTCTTGTAGTTGTGCACCGCCTGGTCGCCTTCCTCGTTCCAGGACAGGTCGGACAGGTGGATGAGACCGTCGATGCCGCCTTCCAGGCCGATGAAGATGCCGAAGTCGGTGATCGACTTGATGGTGCCGCGCACCCGGTCGCCCTTCTTGAACGTCTCGGAGAAATCGTCCCAGGGGTTGGGCTTGCACTGCTTGATGCCCAGCGAGATGCGGCGACGCTCCTGATCGATGTCCAGGATCATCACCTCGACCTCGTCACCCAGCGCGACGACCTTGTTGGGGTTGACGTTGCGGTTGGTCCAGTCCATCTCGGACACGTGCACCAGGCCTTCGACGCCTTCCTCGATCTCCACGAAGCAGCCGTAGTCGGCGATGTTGGTGACCTTGCCGAAGATGCGGCTGTGCTCCGGGTAGCGGCGCACCAGATCGACCCACGGATCCTCGCCCAGCTGCTTGAGGCCCAGCGAGACGCGGTTGCGCTCGCGATCGAACTTGAGCACCTTGATCTGCATTTCCTGGCCGACTTCGACCACCTCGGACGGATGCTTGACGCGCTTCCACGCCATGTCGGTGATGTGCAGCAGGCCGTCGATGCCGCCCAGGTCCAGGAACGCGCCGTAGTCGGTCAGGTTCTTGACGATGCCCATGACGGTCTGGCCTTCCTGCAGGTTGGCCAAGAGCTTCTCGCGCTCTTCCGAGTATTCGGACTCCACGACCGCACGACGCGAGACGACCACGTTGTTGCGGCGCTGGTCCAGCTTGATGACCTTGAACTCCAGCTCCTTGCCTTCCAGGTAGCTGGTGTCGCGCACCGGCCGCACGTCGACGAGCGAGCCCGGGAGGAATGCGCGGATGCCCGCCACCTCGACCGTGAAGCCGCCCTTGACCTTGCCGGTGATGGCACCGGTGATGATCTCGTCCTCTTCCTGAGCGTTCTCGAGCAGGGTCCAGCTGCGCGCGCGGCGCGCCTTCTCGTGCGACAGGCGGGTCTCGCCGAAACCGTCCTCGACGGAATCCAGGGCCACCTCGACGCTGTCGCCGATGGTGATGTTGTGCTCGCCGTCCTCACCGATGAACTCCTCGATGGGTACCGCGCCTTCGGACTTGAGTCCGGCGTTGACGATGACGAAATCGCCGGTGATGTCGACAACCGTTCCCATGAGGATGGAACCGGCTTTCATCTTGGTCTGGGCGATGCTCTCTTCGAAGAGCTCCGCGAATGATTCGGACATTAAGTGAGGGCCTGTTGATGGATGAACACGACGGTATCCTGCCGACGCGACGTGATGAGGTTCAGGGCCCGGGCATCATGCGCCGGGTGACGGGAACGGACGGGAAAGAGCGAGCAGGGACGATCGTGCAGCAGGCACGACAGGCACGAATCGAACCCCGGGCGCGCCCCGCAAGGAGCGCCGGACCCCGCTTTCGGCCTGACCCGACGGCCCGACGAACGTCGAGCCGACACGCCGTCTCGGCGCGCAGCCTGAGGAGTGTAGCGGCGATCCCCTTTTCTATCAACCACTTGGCGGAATGAAACGCACGATTCGCTCGACCACTTCATCGATGCCCAGCTGGCTTGAATCGATGCGCAGCGCATCCGGCATCTGCGACAGCGGGGCGATGGAACGACCCGAGTCGCGCGCATCCCGTGCCTCGATCTCCTGCGTGACGGCGCTGGCGTCGTGTTCGATGCCGGCGGCGGCGAGCTGCTTGATCCTGCGCTCGGCCCGGGTGGTGACCGAGGCGGTCAGGAAGACCTTGAGCGTGGCATCCGGGAACACCACGCTGCCCATGTCGCGCCCGTCGGCGATCAGTCCCGGGGCCTTCCGGAATTCCCTTTGCGCCTCCAGCAATCGCGCCCTGACGCCTACCATGGTGGCGACCCGGCTGGCCGCATCGGCGGTGCGCTCGGTGCGCAGCTCGTCGGTCACGTCACGTCCGGCCAGCCAGACGCGCACACCGGTGTCGGTCGGCTCGAACCGCGCCTGGAAATCGTCGAAGGCGGCCACCACGGCCGACTCGTCGTCCAGGTCGGCACCGCTGTCGAGCGCGTGCAGGGCCGCGGCACGATAGACCGCACCCGAGTCCAGCAGCGCCCAGCCGAGCCTGTCGGCCAGGCGCTGCGCCACCGTGCCCTTGCCGGCCCCGGACGGTCCGTCGATCGTTATCACCGGTATCGCGTTCACCGCCAGCGCGCTCATCGGGACGCCCCGCCGTCGCTCGCGGCCATTTCGCGAATCCCCAGTCCGACGCCGGCCGCCAGCGTGGCAAAGCCGGGGAACGAGGTCGTGACGTTGTCCACGTCCAGCACCGTGATCGGTCCGTCGGCGATCAGCGCGGCGATCGCGAAGGCCATGGCGGTGCGGTGATCGCCGCAGGCATCGGCCTGCCCGCCCGTCAGCCGTCCGCCCTCGATGCGTGCACCGTCGCGCGTTCCCTCGATGCCGGCGCCCAGCGCGGCCAGCCCCTGCACCATGACCTCGATGCGGTCGGTCTCCTTCACGCGCAGCTCCTCGGCACCGGTGACGAGGGTGCTGCCGGAGGCACCGGCGGCGGCGACGAACAGCGCCGGAAACTCGTCGATGGCCAGCGAGACGAGCTCGCCCGGCACCTCGATGCCGTGCAATCCGCCACCCGACACGTGCAGGTCGGCCACCGGCTCGCCACCCTGGGTGCGCTCGTTGCGCACCTCGATGCGCCCGCCCATCAGCTGCAGGATGGCGATCACGCCGGTACGCGTCGGATTCATGCCGACCCCTTCGATCACCAGCGACGCGCCGGCCGGCGACAGGCAGCCACCGACCAGGAAGAAGGCCGCGCTGGAGATGTCGCCCGGCACGGTCAGCGACGTGGCGCGCAGCGATTGCCCGCCGACCAGCGATGCGCTCAGCCCGTCCACGCGAACGTCCACGCCGAAGCCTGCGAGCATGCGCTCGGTATGATCGCGCGTGACCGCGGGCTCGTGCACCGTGGTGGTGCCGCTGGCATGCAGGCCGGCCAGCAGCACCGCCGACTTGACCTGCGCACTGGCCATCGGGCAGACGTACTCGATGCCGTGCAACGCGTGACCGGCTCGCACCGACAACGGCGGGCGCCCCCGCGGTGCGGTGTCGATGGCGGCGCCCATCGTGCCGAGCGGATCGACGATGCGCGCCATCGGCCGCCCGCTCAGCGAACCGTCGCCGGTCAGCGTGATCGGCAGGCCGAGCCCTGCCAGCAGACCGGTCAACAGGCGCATGGCGGTGCCGGAGTTGCCCAGGTACACAGCGTGCCCCGGCGGTACCAGCGCGCCGGTGCCACGCCCTTCGATCCGCACCTCGCCCGGTCCGCCGCGCTCGATCGGCACGCCCAGCGCGCGAAACGCCTCGAGCGTGTGCAGGCTGTCCTCGCCTTCCAGGAACCCGGCCACCTCGGTGACGCCGGTGGCGATGGCGCCGAACATGATCGAGCGGTGCGACATCGACTTGTCGCCCGGCACGCGCAGGGCGCCCTCGAGCGCGCGCGACGGCGCGACGTGGAAAACCCGTTCGCCCCGGACGTGATCCGGAACGGCGGCAGCATGCGAGGTGTCGGCGATCATCGCCGCAGTATCGCAGAGCGCCGGGGCCACGGGCGCAACCGATGGGCATCCCGATAGACTGCCCGCCCCGCCTGCCCCACCAAGACGCGCACGACATGGACGGTTTCATCCTATCGACCCGAGCCTACCTGGAGGCGTTTCTCGCCTTCGAGTACAGCAACCAGACCCTGGTGGCGCTCGGACTCTTCCTGGTGCTCGTGGGCATCCTCAAGATCCTCAAGAGCAGCCTGGTACTGATCGTCTGGGTGGCGCTGTCAGCACTGGGCGCAAGCTCGATCGCCTACGGCATGAACCGCGGTGACATCGACCTGCCGTTCCCGGGCCAGCACGGCGACCCGTGGATCGACCGGCTCGGCATCACCGCCGGTGCCAGCGCCGAAGCGCTGGCCCGGGCCTGCCTGGGACTGCGAGGCGGCTGATGCGAAGACGGTGCTCAACGCCGCGGCCGTCCCGGTCGACAACCGCCCGCGTGCCGCCCGGCCCACCTGCTGGAAGTAGCGGTTCTTCGCACCGCGCAGCGATCCGGACGGGTGCGCGCAGACGATGACCAGCGTGTCGCCGAGGCGCCCGACGATCGCGGCCGCATCACCGCTCACGCCCGGCAACGGCAACGGGACCGCGTGCTCCAGCACCGAGCGCAACGCGTCGCGCTCGGCCCAGGCCATGCACACCAGCACCGCCGGCCGGTGCGCGCGGACCCGCCGACACAGTCCGTCCAGCCGCCCGGCCAGGTACAGCGTCCGGTAGCGCGCCTTGGTCTCGAACGGATTGAACGGCGTGGAGTCGTCGAACGGCACCCGGTCGTAGATCCAGTCGCCGGCACCGCGGCACGGCAAGGGGTAGAGGCTCATCAGGCAGGTCGGCCCCGCCGGTGCACCGTGTGCCCGACCTTGCAGCACCCTCAGCTGTTCGTTGCCCGGAGACTGCCCGCACAGCCCGCCCAGCACCCTCAACTGCTGGGACCACACCGGGTGCAGCAACGCCCGGGCATCGTCCTCGCCCAGGTAGCGTCGGCAGTCGGGCGGCGGCGAGGCGGTCGGGCCGCACAGGTAGCCGCCCACCGGTCGGCCACGCCGCTGCCACTCTCGCAGCCGCCGGGCGATTTCCTCCCGCGTGATCCGGCCACCCTCCTCCACGTCCAGGAACCAGACCGGGCTGTCCAGGTCGCCGTAGTGGTGAAGGCGTCCGGCGTAGTCGCGCAGCAGGGCGTGATCGATGTTCGGGCCATCGCCGTTCGAGCCGTTGGCGGACGAGCCGGGGGCGGACGAGCTGCTGGTGCTCGGCATGGCAGGGCTTCCCTTCAACCGTGTGGACCGAGGTGGCGGCGCGGCGCGGTTCCGTCTGTCACCAACTTCCGGGCGCGTAACGGTTGTTGACGTTCGAGAAAACGACGCGAGCGGCGCTGCACGGCAGGAATTACAAGAACGCGGTACCGTACGGTTCGAGACAAGGTTCTCAGTTTTCGCCCGTAGCGACCAGATTCAGAGCACATCAGCCGATCCCGACCCGAACCGCGTTGACCACTTCGAGCATGCCATCAGCTTCGGTGCCCCCCTCGACCTCGGTCATGCCGGCCTACCCGATCGATCGCGAGCGGTGCCTGCACGACGCCACCGTCGCGATGATGCGCAGCCGCAGCCTGACGGAGGTGTGCGAGCGGATCATCTCCACCGTGATCGCGCTCAGCCACGCGCACACCGCGACGATCATGCTGACGCACGAGACCGGCGAGTACCTGGAATGCGTGGCGGCGGGTGGCCGACGGGGGGGCGAGTACCTGGGGACACGACGCGATGCCGGCCAGGGGCTCAGCGGCACGACCTGGTCCGCCGGCGTGCCACGCTTCGTCGAGGACGCCAGCGACGTGGACACCCACGGCCGATGGCACGAGCCGACGCAGGCCTACCTCTACCCGCTCGGCAACGGGCGCGGCGTCATCGCGGCGTTCGCCGGACGGATCGACGGGGACCTGCGCGCGGACATCGAACGCCTGACCCGGATCGGCGAATTGTCCTGTGCCTCGATCCACAACGTCCGCGCCGCGGAAGCGGTCGGCAGGGCGCTATCGCGCACGCACGCGCTGGGCGAGGTGAGTCGACAGCTGTTCGAGATCGACAACGCCACCGAGGCCTGTGACGCCGCCTGCCGCATGCTGCTGGCGGCGGCCGACATCATGCGGGCCAGCAGCTTCCTGATCGATGCGTCCGGCCGGCTGGTGCCGCACGTGTCGTGGCGGATGGGCCCTGCGGGCATCGAGGCGGGCGCGCGCATACCGGCCGAGCTGGTGCGATTCTCCATCGCGCAGCGTGCGGTCGACAGCGCCTCGTCGGTGCAGGTGTTGCGTGAAGAGATGCACGCACCGCACTCCACCCGCCTGGAAACGGCATTGAGCCAACAGAACATCGGCGCCGCGATGGCCCTGCCGCTACTCAAGGCCGGCACCCCCGTCGGTGCGATCGTGGTGACCCGTCACCGGGCTCGCAGGAACCTGACGGCTGCGGAGATCGACGTGTGCCGGACCGTGGTCAATCAACTGTCCACCACGCTGGAGCGCGCCGACCTGGCGCGGGAACTGGAGCACCGCGCCTGGCACGACGGGCTGACCGGCTTGCCGAACCGTTCGCGCTTCGAGACCACGCTGGGCGAGCTGCTGGTTCGCGACCGGCCGGAAGTGGCCGTGCTGTTCATCGATCTGGACGGCTTCAAGCGCATCAACGACACGCTGGGGCACGCCCGCGGCGATGCGTTGCTCGAGCACGTGGCCCGCCGCCTGCAATCGGTCATCAAGCGCTCCGACCTGCTCGCCAGGATGGGAGGCGACGAGTTCGCCATCCTGCTTCGCGAGAACCATGGCGCGACGGCCGTGGCCGAACGGGTGCTGAACGCGTTGCGCACACCGTTCGACCTGGGCGGCGAGCGCGTGCGCATCGGGGCCAGCCTGGGCTTGTGCCGCTGCCCGAGCGACGGGGACTCGGTCGACACGTTGCTGCGGCACGCCGATGTGGCGATGTACCACGCCAAGCACGCGCGGGGAGGTGGACTGGTCCGCTTCACCCGCGAGCTGGCGCGTGCCGCGCACGAGCGCGAGGCGCTGGAATCGGAACTGGAGCGTGCGCTCGTGCACCGGCAGTTCGAGCTCGCCTATCAGCCGCAGGTGGCCTGTCGGGACGGGCGGGTGGCGGGGCTGGAGGCGCTTATCCGCTGGCACCACCCGGAACGCGGCCTGGTCCGGCCGGCGGACTTCATCCCGGTCGCCGAGACCAGCGACCTGATCAATCGCATCGGCGCCTGGGTGATCGAGGAGGCGGCCGGGCGCCTGGGCGCGTGGAGGGGCACGCCGCTGGACGGCATTCGCCTGTCGATCAACATCGCCGCCTCGCAGTTCCAGCAAGCGGACTTCGTGGAATCGGTGCTGGACACGCTGACCCGGCACGGGACGGCACCCGAGCTGCTGGAACTGGAAGTGACCGAGCGGGTGGTAATGCGCGACATCGCCGACGTGGCGGACCGTCTGCAACGATTGCGCGCGGCCGGGCTGCGCATCGCCATCGACGACTTCGGCACCGGCTATTCGTCGCTGAGCTACCTGCAGGACCTGCCGCTGGACGTACTGAAGATCGACCGAGCCTTCGTCACCCACCTGCAGCCGCATGGCGAGAACGACCAGACGCTGGTCAACACCATCCTGCTGCTCGGCTCCAGCCTCGGCCTGGGCAGCGTGGCGGAAGGGGTCGAGACCCGCGCGCAGGCCGAGGCGCTCGCGAACCTGGGCTGCGACCTGATCCAGGGCGATTTCCACTCGGTGCCGGTGTTCGAGCCCGCCCTGATCGACGCGGTGCGACGCATCGAGCGCAGCGCCCGCCCCGCCCGGTCGGATGACCATGACGAGACGTCGACGAACGCCTGCCGCGCTTCGGCAGCGTCGAGATAGCACCGACGTACCATTCGTCTGCGAAGATGACGCTCCCCGACACGAACGGACGCCCGTCGTCCGATGGAGGAGCGGCATGACGAACGTGCAAACCCTGCGAACCCGGCCGACCGGATCGATCGGCAAGGCAGCACCGCCCGGCACCTTGATTCTGACGGCATTGTTCGCCGGCACGCTCACGGCCTGCGTCGTTCCTGCCGGAACCGACGGCCACGGGGCCGCCCTTGACAAGCCGCTGGCCGCTTCCGACGCGGGGACGCCCGCCACGGGGACCGCGAACGACTCGCTGGTGGCGACCGGGCTCCCGCGCCTTGATCGGGCGCTCGATCTGCGGATCTGCCCGGGCGGCGTCTCCAACCCGCCCGAGTCCATCGACGCCAGCATCGCCCGTCGCTCCGCCATGGCCTGCGTCAACGGCGTCGAGGTTCACGTGGCGCCCGCACCCGGGGCCTGCCTGTCCTCGGGCTTCGGTCCGCGGGCGAGCCGGCAGCACCGGGGCATCGACTACCACAGCCGCCCGGCCGTGGACGTAGTGGCCGCCGCCGCCGGCGTCGTGCGCGAGAGCGTGTACCGCGACAAGGATCTCGGGCACTGGGTCATCATCGATCACGGCGACGGCGTCTACACCGGCTACGGCCACCTGGCCGAGAAGATGGAGCAGATTCATCGCGGGGCCACGGTGGAGGCCGGTCAGACGCTCGGCCTGATGGGGCGCAGCGGTCGGGGCACCGACGCCGTGCACCTGCACTACGAGGTGCGCCACGGCGAGTACGACACGCCCAGGCGCTGGTGGGGGCTGACGTCCGTCGATCCGTTCGTCCACCCCGGGTCCTGCGTGGCCGACGGCTGACGCCACCACCACCCGAGTCACGGTCGCGACGAGGGACTGGCCGGCCAGGCTTTGACAACCGAGGCGTCGGCGGCCGACTCGGGTCCCGAACCCTGATCGGGGCTTCCTAGCCTGCAAACCCCCGGCGCGCGGTGCGCGCCCGCTCGAACGTCGCCTCGATCGCCTGGGCATCCCCCTCGGCGATCGCTCTTCTCAATCGGGACACGTGCCCCTCGAGCGAATCCATCGCGCCGAGCAGCGCGTCGCGGTTGGTCAGGCAGATGTCTCGCCACATGACAGGATCGCTGGCGGCGATGCGCGTGAAGTCGCGAAACCCGCCGGCCGCGTAGCGAAAGATCTCCTCGGCTTCCTGCTGCCGGGCCAGCGCATCCACCAGCGCGAACGCGATCACGTGCGGCAGGTGGCTGGTGGCGGCCAGCACCCGGTCGTGCCGTTCCGGCGACAGGCACTCCACCTCGGCGCCGGCCGCCTGCCACAGCTCGCCGACCGCCTGCACCGCCTGCGGTTCGGTCTCCGGCAGCGGCGTCAGCAGCACGCGCCGCCCCCGGTACAGCGTCGGGTCGGCCGCCGCCATGCCGCTCATCTCGCGACCGGCCACCGGGTGGCCCGGCACCACCCGCGCCAGCGAGCCGAGGGTGATCCGTGCATCAGCGACGAAGCAGCCCTTGACGCTGCCGGCATCGCTGATGATCGCCCGATGATCGAGCGTGCCGTCGGTCCGGGCGGCGTGCAGCTCGGCCAGCGCCTCGCGCATCGCCTGCATCGGCACGCACAGCAGCACCAGATCGGCACCGGCCACGCCGGCGCGCGTGCCGACCACCGCCCGATCGACGGTGCCCAGTGCCAGGGCCTGCCGCTGCGATGCCTCGCTGCGCACCACCGCGACGATCTCGGCCGGGTGCCCGGCCGCCTTCAGCGCGGCGGCCAGCGAGGCGCCGATCAGCCCGAACCCGACGATGGCGAGTCGGCGGATCGGGGCCGGGGCCGGGGCCGGGGCCGGGGCCGGGGTCGGGGTCGGGGCGGGGATCGCGGCGTGCGTCGGGGTGGGGGCAGAGGTGGCGTCCGCGGCATCGGTCGCGATCGGGTCATCGGTCGTCGTCATAACACGCAGCCTACACCGGGCGGCGCGGCAACACGGCGACGCGGCGATGCATCGGAACGCCCGGAAGGCTGGGGTAACATCGGCGGGCGCCGCGCCACGAGCGCTCTTCCCCGTACCCGCCCGTACCCGACATGGACCAACGCATGATTCCCGGACCTCTTCGCTCCCTGGCCACCGCTGCCGCCCGGACCGTCACCCAAGTCGGCCGAGTCGGTCGGGTCGGCCTTGTCGTGCTGGCAGGCACCGCCGTGATCGCGCCGGCGCACGCGCAGAACGTGCCGAAGGTGGCCGGCATCCACGCCTCCCCGGTCGAGAACGCCTGGAACTCGCGCCTGCACGAAGCCATGCAGGAAGCGGCCGCCGACGGCAGCATCGAGTACGTGTTCTCCGAAGGGGTGTCGGGCAGCGACTACGCGCGCGCCATGCGCGAGTACGCCGAGCAGGGCGTGGACCTGGTGATCGGCGAGTCCTACGCGGTCGAACGCGAAGCGCGCCAGGTGGCCGCGGACTACCCCGACATCGCGTTCGTGATGGGCTCCAGCGGGGCGCCGTCCGGCGGCAACTTCGGCACCTTCGGCACCTGGAACCACGAAGGCGCGTATCTGGCCGGCATGCTGGCGGGCGCGATGACCGAGAGCGACGTGGTCGGCTCGGTCGGCGCCATCCCGATCCCGGAGGTGAACATGCTGATCAACGCGTTCGAGGCCGGCGTGGTGGAGGTCAACCCGGAGGCGAAGCACCTGGTGTCCTTCATCGGCACCTTCTTCGATCCGCCCAAGGCGCGCGAGGCAGGGCTTGCGCAGATCGATGCCGGCGCCGACATCCTGTTCGGCGAGCGCATCGGCACCGCGGATGCGGCCAAGGAGCGCGGCATCCGCTCGATCGGATCGCTGATCGACTACACCGAGCGCTACCCGGACACCGTGTTCGCCAACGCCATGTGGTACTTCCGGCCGATCCTGGACGCCGCCGTCGCCGACGTCAGCGCCGGCGAGCCGGTGGGGCGCAGCTACACCGCCTACGGACTGATGGTGGAAGGCGGCAGCGACATCCTGTTCGACGACAGCGTGCCGCCCGCCGAGGCGGTCAGCGCCATGCAGGCGCGCCGCGACGAGATCATCAGCGGCGACTTCGAGGTGGTGCAGGACATGGAAGATCCGTCCTGAGGCGCCCTGGCCCGGCCGTCCCTCGACTGGCCGCCCCCTGTCCGAGCACGGCGTTCCGGTGACCGGTCTTCCGGCCTCCCGGCACGATGCGCAGGCGCTGGCCAGCCGTATCGGCCACGACGGCACCCGTGCGCTGGCCGCCCTGGAGGCCTCGATCGAGGCGGCCCGAACGCACGCCTCGCTCGGCGCCATCAGCTGGCTGGAGGCGGAGCCGGCACGGCGACGTGCCGAGGCGGCGGCGCGGTGCACGCGTTCGCCCTTCGCCGGCGTGCCGACGCTTGCCAAGGATCTGGGCGGCCCGTTCCGGTCATTGCCGGTGCGGGCCGGATCGCGTGCGGTGCCGCCGGAGGCGGCGAACGAGTCGACGCTGGGTTCGCGGCTGCGCTCGGCCGGACTCAACGCGTTCGGGCTCACCACGGTGCCCGAGTTCGGTCTGTCGCTCGGCTGCGAGCCGGCGGCCGGGCCGATCGCCCGCAATCCGCTGGACCCCACCCGCACGCCCGGCGGCTCGTCGGGCGGTGCGGCGGCGGCGGTGGCGAGCGGCATCGTCGCGATCGCGCACGCCACCGATGCCGGCGGCTCGATCCGGGTGCCGGCGGCCTGCTGCGGCCTGTTCGGGATCAAGCCCTCGCGCGGCGTGGTGCCCGGCGGTCCAGACTTCGGCAACCTGCTCGGCGGGCTCGCCTCCGAGTCCCTGCTGTGCCGCTCGACGCGCGATCTGAGCCACGCCTTCGACGCCATCGCCGGCGGCGACGGCCCCTTCCCCGAGCCTGCCCTGCCCCCCGCTCTCGATACGCCACGCATCGGTCTGCTGTTGCCGCCGGACGGCATCGACGAGCAGCGGCTGGCGGTGCTCGAAGCCGCCGCCCTCGCCCTGTCCGCCGAGCCGATACGGATCGACTCGCGCCGGGTCGCGCCGTTGCTGAGCGACAGCGCCGAGGTGTTCGATCGGCTGATCAGCGCGAACCTGGCCACCCTGTGCGAGACGCTGTCGCTGGACGAGTCGCTGATGGAGCCGCTGAGCCGGGCGGTCGCCGCACGCGGGCGCGCGATGAGCATCGCACGCTTGTGGACCGCGTTCGATCTGATGGCGCGCGTGGCGAACCGCAGCGCGGCCCTGTTCGACGAGATCGACGTGCTGGTGCTGCCGATGCTGTCGCGCTCGCCACCGCCGCTCGGGCATTTTCCGACCGATCACGAGGAGGTCGAGACGCACTGGGAGCGGCTGCGCCGGTTCGCGCCGAACGCCACCTGGGCCAACGTGTCCGGCTGTCCCGCGCTCAGCCTGCCGTTCGGCAGCGATGCCGACGGCCTGCCGTTGCCGCTGCAGCTGATGGCGCGAGTGGGGGCCGACCGGACGTTGCTGCGCACCGCCAAGCGACTCGACGACGAGGGACGCTGGCAGCAGCGCTTCCCGGTGGCCGGCATGCCGAGCGATGTCTGAACGAGCGATGCCCGGAATCGGGTCGGGGGTCGAGTTCGAAGCCGACGGGCCGGTGCTCGAACTGACCGGCATCACCAAGCGCTTCGGCGAGACGCTGGCCAATGACGGAATTTCGCTGACGCTGGCGCGCGGCGAGGTGCTGGCCCTGCTGGGCGAGAACGGCGCCGGCAAGACCACGCTGATGAGCATCCTGTTCGGGCACTACACCCCCGATGCCGGCACCGTGCGGGTCAAGGGCCGGACACTTGCGCCGGGCCGCCCGCGCGCCGCCATCGCCGCAGGCGTGGGCATGGTGCACCAGCATTTCTCGCTGGCCGCGAACCTGAGCGTGCTGGAGAACGTCATGACCGGCACCGAGTCGCTGTGGTCGTGGCGTTCGGCACGCGCCGATGCGCGCCGACGCCTGGACCACATCGCCACCCGGTTCGGCCTGCAGGTGGCGCCGGACGCGCTGGTGGCGGACCTGTCGGTGGGCGAGCGCCAGCGGGTGGAGATCCTGAAGGCGCTGTACAACGATGCGGACATCCTGATCCTGGACGAGCCGACCGCGGTGCTGACCGATCAGGAGGCCGAGCGCCTGTTCGCCACGCTGCGCGACATGCGCGCGCAAGGGCTGTCGATCGTGTTCATCTCCCACAAGCTGGACCAGGTGCTGGCCGCCGCCGACCGCATCACCGTCATCCGCGGCGGGCGCGTGGTGGCCGAGCGGCAGGCTGCCGCCACCGACAAGGCGGAGTTGGCCGAGCTGATGGTCGGGCGCACCATCGAACGACCGGTGCGCGCCGCCTCCTGCCCCGGTGCGACGGTGCTGCAGGCCCGCGGTGTGAGCGTGGACACGGTGCTGCACGAGCTGGACTTTTCGCTGCGCGCCGGCGAGCTGCTGGGCATCATCGGCGTGTCCGGCAACGGGCAATCGGCGCTGGGGCAGTTGCTGTGCGGGGTGCGACGTGCCCGCGCCGGCACGCTGACCCTGTTCGATGCGCCGTTCCCGCAAGGGGATGTCGATGCGCTGGTGACCCTCGGCGTCGGCCGGGTGCCGGAGGATCGTGGCAGCGACGGCGCGATCGCCGACATGAGCGTGTGGGAGAACGCCGTGCTGGAACGTGCATCGCACCCGCCGTTCCAGCGCGCAGGCTTCGTGCAGGCGGATGCTGCGCGCCGCCATGCCGCGGAGCTGATCGAGCGGTTCAACGTACGCGGCGGCGGCCCGGATCACCGTATCCAGCTGCTGTCCGGCGGCAACATCCAGAAGCTGATCCTGGGGCGCAGCCTGGTGGGCGAGCCGCGGCTGCTGATCGCCGCGCAGCCCACTCGGGGACTGGACGAAGGCGCCATCGCGGCGGTGCACGAACGGTTGCTGGAGGCGCGCGCCAACGGAGCCGCCGTGTTGCTGATCTCCGAGGACCTGGACGAGGTGATGCGCCTGAGCGACCGGATCCAGGCCATCGTCAAGGGACGCCTGTCGGATTCGATCGATACCGGGCAGGCCGACGCGCGTACGCTGGGGCTGATGATGTCCGGCGCATCGATCGACGGGGTCACGCATGCGGTTTGAACGTCGGGTCGAGCGTCCGTTGTGGCTGGCGTTGGCCGCCCCGTTGATGGCGGTGCTCGGTGCCATGATCCTGTCCGCCGGGCTGATCCGGTTGGCCGGTGTACCGGCGCTGGACGCGTTCGGCGAGATCCTGAGCAACGCGTTCGGCTCGCGCCTGGCGATCACCGAGACGCTGACGCGCGCCACGCCGCTGATGCTGACCGGCCTGGCCGCCGCGGTGGCGTTCCGCGCGCGCATCTGGAACATCGGCGCCGAGGGCCAGCTGTACATCGGCGCCCTGACCGTCGCCGCACTCGGCACCACGATGACCGGCTGGCCGGCCGCGATGGCCATCCCGATGCTGATGCTGGGCGGCGCGCTGGCGGGTGCCCTGCTGCTGTTGCTGCCGTTGCTGCTCAGGTTGAGATTCGGAGTCGACGAGGTGGTGACCACGTTGCTGCTGAACTTCATTGCCGTGCTGTTCGTGTCGCTGATGATCGAAGGCGCGCTGAAGGATCCGATGGCGTTCGGCTGGCCGCAGTCGATGCCGGTGCCGATCGAGGCCGAGCTGCCGAAGCTGGTCGAGCGCACCCGGCTGCACATCGGCCTGCTGATCGCGATCGTGCTGGCGGTTCTCGTCTACGTGCTGCAATCGCGCACGCTGTTCGGGCTGCGCTCGCGCGCGGTCGGTCTGAACCCCGACGGGGCCCGGTTCGCAGGCGTGGCGATCGGTCGCACGCTGATCGTGACCGGCTGCCTGTCCGGTGCGCTGGCGGGGCTGGCCGGCGCCATCGAAGTCATGGGCGTGAAGGGCTACGTGACCACCGACCTGTCGCCCGGCTACGGCTACACCGGCATCCTGGTGGCCATGCTGGCAGCGCTGCACCCGCTGGGCGTGGTGGCCGCATCCCTGTTCGCCGCCACCTTGTTCGTCGGTGCGGACGGCATGAGCCGCGCGCTGGGGGTACCGACCTACATCGCCGACGTGACCGTGGCGCTGTCGCTGCTGACCATGCTGGTGGCCCTCTTCTTTACCCAGTACCGGGTGCGACGCTGATGGACATCATCGAGATCCTGGCCACCACCGGCCTGTGGGCCGCCGTGCTGCGCATCGCCACCCCGCTGATCTTCGGCACGCTGGGCGCGCTGCTGTGCGAGCGCGCCGGCGTGCTGAACCTCGGCATCGAAGGCATCATGACGTTCGGCGCCATGATCGGCTGGCTGACCGTGTTCCAGGGCGCGGACCTGTGGACAGGCGTGGCCGCCGCCTTCGCCGCCGGTATGGTGTTCGGCCTGCTGCACGCCGGCATGACCGTGAACCTCGGCCTGTCGCAGCACGTCACCGGGCTGGGCATCACGCTGTTCGCCTCCTCGGTCGCCTACTACCTGTTCCGGCTGGCCGTGCCAGTGGCCGGCACCCCGCCGACGATCGAACCGTTCGCACCGATCGCGGTGCCGCTGCTGTCGTCGGTACCGTTCCTGGGCGTGGTGCTGTCCAGCCAGACGGCGCCGACCTGGCTGGCCGTGTTCACCGCATTGATCATGGGCTGGGTGCTGTTCCGCACCCCGCTGGGGCTGGCGATCCGCATGAGCGGCGAGAATCCGGAGGCAGCCGAGGCGCAGGGGGTGGATCCGGTGCGCATCCGCATCGGCTGCGTGATGGTGGGCAGCGGACTGATGGCGGTGGGTGGGGCGTTTCTGACCTTGTCGGCGTTCAACAGCTTCTTTCCGACCATGGTGCAGGGGCGCGGCTGGGTGTGCATCGCGCTGGTGGTGTTCGCATCCTGGCGGCCGGGGCGGGCGTTGTTCGGAGCGTTGCTGTTCGCGTTGTTCGATGCGTATCAGTTGCGCCTGCAGACGGTGCTGGGTGGGGTGGTGCCATATCAATTGTTCCTGATGGTGCCGTACGTGTTGTCGATCGTTGCGCTGGTGGTGATGGCACGGCGGGCGCGCGTGCCGCAGGCGTTGATGAAGCCTTATATCAAGGGAGAGCGGTAGGGGGTCGGATCGGGATGGGGTTCGGTGTGTGCGCTTCGAGAGCTGCTCTCGACCGGTCCCGATCACCCGTGACGTTCGCTGCGCCGGATCGGGTTGAAGGCCGGTCGCGGCGCTCTACTGGCGGCGCTCGGAGAATTGCTATCGGCGGGCGCCAGAGTATCACCGAGTCGGCGCTATCCCAATAGTGAAGAGTCGTCTTTTCCGCGATAGCGCGCCGGATCACTTACGCCAACCGCTTGACTGAGCCGGTGCATGCAGTATTGCCAGAGCCGGGCACTGGCAGTACGGTATAATCGAGCGGCATGCGGAGTGCTCGATATCAAATAGGCAAGAGTCGGGATATCCGCGATAGTGCCGAGTCGGTCTAATACTTGTT
>Ga0115029_1000669_pt1 | contig 31417 bp, 27 predicted proteins | sample SidtaG_3_FD_87297 | JGI IMG/M metagenome (GOLD analysis project Ga0115029, IMG submission 87297) | Marine algal microbial communities from Sidmouth, United Kingdom - Sidmouth_Asex1 metaG | ecosystem: Host-associated > Algae > Red algae > Unclassified | place: Sidmouth, United Kingdom | collected... | reverse complement strand
CAATGAGGAGATAATAAAAAAATACCTCCGGAACCAAGGGAGAACAAAGTATACAGAGTTGCACCGAAATCAGCTCAAATTATTTTGATACCCCGACGGCTCTGCCTCGGGGTAGTTCATTGTCGAACCGGTTTTGACGTAAAGTAAGACACTAAGGTAGCTATTAGGGCCAAAAAGGCAAACAAATATCCTTCTCCGTCGGTAATATAATGTGCGAAAAACGCCAGAAGGGTATCGAAAAAGAAACCGGCGTATGCCCATTCTTTTAACCAAGATGAAAAATCGCCCCAAATCGCTACAAGTCCTAGAATTTTGGCAATCGCTAAAGGATATACCAGATAGGTGGGATAGCCAAAGTGCTCGAAGAAGCCCGAAATCATTTCGTGATTGATAAAATAATTGAATACGGAAAACAACATTATTGCTGTAAGTAGAAACGTGGAGACGTAGTAAATAATTTTTTGAGTTTTCATTTAAGGAGTTGTTTGCAATCCGGAAATAAAATAATCTAGGGTGTTGAAAAAGTTGAAAAAAAAAGACCGTTTATCCGTTTAGGGGAAAAACAGTCTTTTAATCAATATCAATACAGTTTGTAATTACCTTACGAAAACCTTCGCTCGATAAGCAGCATAAAACGTTCGGTATATTCCTCTTTGCCGACCCAGTGCTTGTAGTCCGGCTTTACCATATTTTCAATAAATGAAATCGATCGCTCATGGCTATCGATAGTATTTAGTTGCGAAAGCACACGGTTATAATCTTCGGTACTCCCGTTGAAAAGGTGCTTGACAAAGGCCAAACGATTGTTCAGATCGACTTTCAGTTCTTTATTGGTCAGTTTATCGTTCAGCGATTTTGTAGCGCTTCCAATTTTTTGGGCCTCGCCGTTCTGGGGCATAAACAGTTCTTTATCATTTTTCATATAGTCCGGTTTTGCCAAAAATTCGGCCAAGACTTCATCAACAGGTGTCTCAGTATCGCTGGGCATTTCAGAAACCATATCTTTGATAGTATCGATTCCGGGGATCATGATGTCTTCTTCATGTGGATTACTTTCCGGTACCGAAGAGTTTGCACTAAGTACAGCTGTGGCCATTTTCTCGAATTTTGCCGCTATGACATTTTTAGAAACATCGATTTCGATATCGTTCAGCTTTTCTTCTATAAACTTCAGTACCGCCAACTTTTCGTACAAATCTTTAGAAGCATTGTATAAATCGTCAAGGTTGTTCATATCTCGGGATGTAATAATATCCGTTGACAACTTCCGAAGTTCTTCCTTCAATTTTTTCTTCATGGTCAATATTTTGTTATGCTTAGAGGCTGTTTCGAAATATGTTATTAGAATTTTTATAGGTCAGTTTTGCGTTCTTTTAGGCAATCCCGATAACTATCGGGGCTAGCGCTATAGCTACGGTATAAAATTTTAACGAAGAAGGGTGCAAAAATGGGCATAAAAAAATAATTGACGTGTTTCAAAGCAGCCTCTTTAATTGGTATAAAAAGGTATGGCTATCTTTGTTAACTTTAATCCTTATCAATAAAAGAACGGAAAACAGGATGTTTTCGTCTAAAATTACAAAATGTTTCTCGAAAACACTGTTAATCATAAAGAACAATTCGGGTGGATCGAGGTCATCTGCGGGTCGATGTTTTCTGGTAAAACCGAAGAACTCATTAGAAGATTAAGGCGCGCCAAATTTGCCAAACAGAAAGTTGAAATCTTCAAACCCATGGTCGATGTTCGTTATGACGACGATAAAGTCGTTTCACACGATGCCAATGAAATACGTTCTACACCCGTACCCGCTGCCGCGAATATTAGAATATTAGGAGATACCTGTGATGTTGTCGGTATTGACGAAGCACAATTTTTCGATGACGAAATCATAACCGTTTGCAATGACCTTGCGAACAAAGGCGTGCGTGTGGTCGTTGCCGGACTCGATATGGATTTTAAGGGAAACCCCTTCGGCCCTATGCCCGCCCTGATGGCCACCGCAGAATATGTCACCAAGGTGCACGCCATATGCACCCGAACGGGAAATCTGGCGAATTACAGTTTTCGAAAGTCGAGCAATGACGATTTGGTACTACTCGGAGAGACAGGCGAATATGAACCCTTAAGTCGCGCGGCCTTTTACAAGGCCATGCTTAAAGAAAGGGTAAAGCTTATCGATGTAGATAGCGAAGAACTCACAGTAAAAGCTAAAAAACGAAATGCCCAGTGAACGAATTTAGCAATCGTACCGATCTGGCCAGGGAGACCGTCTTAGAAATCGATTTGGGCGCGCTGAAGCACAACTACACGCATTTACGGTCAAAATTAAAGAAAGAAACCAAGTTTTTGGGTGTTGTAAAGGCTTTTGCTTATGGAAGCGATGCCGTACAGATAGCCAAAAAATTGGAAGTTTTGGGAATCGACTATTTTGCCGTTGCCTACGTTGATGAAGGTATCGCTTTACGAAAGTCGGGTATCAAAACACCCATTCTGGTGCTACATCCGCTACCTGCCAGTTTTGAAAAGCTCATCAAGCACTGTTTAGAACCCAGTCTCTATTCTCCGAAAATATTGGACGAGTTTTTGAAAACTGCTCAAAAAGGGGGTCAAAAACATTATCCCGTTCATTTAAAATTTAATACCGGCCTTAATCGATTGGGTTTTTCGGAAAATGATGTCGAATTTATAAGTGCTAAATTGAATCAAAGAGACGAAATAAGGGTGGTATCCATTTTTTCCCATCTCGCAGCTTCCGAAGATTTGAACGAAAAACAGTTTACGAAAAATCAGATTGGCAGTTTTCAGAAAATATCCAAAGAAATTACCGAAAAATTTAGCCACAAGCCTTTTCGCCATCTGTTGAATACCTCGGGAATCATCAATTATCCCGAAGCGCAGTTCGATATGGTACGTTCTGGAATCGGCCTTTACGGTTTTGGCAACGAGTCTAAGGTCGATGCAGAATTAAAACCGGTAGCTACCTTAAAAACGGTCATTTCGCAACTACATAAAATAGAACCTGGTGAAAGTGTGGGCTATAATAGGGGTTTCGTTTCTAATGGCCCTAGAATTACTGCTACTTTGCCAGTGGGTCACGCCGACGGTATCGGTAGGCAATATGGAAATGGTAACGCATATGTTACGATTGGGGGCAAAAAGACCTACGTGGTCGGCAATATCTGTATGGATATGATTATGGTCGATGTAACTGGTATTGATTGTAAAGCGGGAGATGAGGTAATCATCTTTGGTGCGGACCAGACAGCGGAGCATATGGCAAAAGGTGCGAATACCATATCTTATGAGTTGCTAACGGGTATTTCGCAACGCGTAAAGCGGATTATAAGGGACGAATAAGTGTTCTTTAACATTTTTTTAGCAAATTTTTTTTTCACTACTTTTGTTGTGCATTGAATTGCACGCTAAATAATTAACCATTTAAAAAACACTAATCATGTTAAAAGAATTTAAAGATTTTATTATGACGGGCAATGTCATAGACTTTGCCGTTGCCGTTATCTTGGCAGGTGCGGTCGGCCTTGTTGTAAACGGATTTGTTGCCGATATCATAATGCCGGTAGTAGGTCACTTTGCAGGCGGAATTGACTTTTCACAAATGAAAATTGTATTGGACGAAGCGGTAGTAGGTGCTGACGGTACAATAGCAACTCCAGAAAATGCAATTCGTTGGGGTGCATGGGTGAACACTATTGTGAACCTTATTATCGTTGGTTTTGTAATGTTCATAATCGTGAAGGCTTACAACAAGACAAAAGCTCCGGCACCGGAACCAGCTCCTGCAGGTCCGACAGCGGAAGATTTACTTGCAGAGATTCGAGACGAATTGAAAAAGCAGAAATAAATTTTTTTGTTCCCGTTTTTACCGGAATGGTGCCGCTGCACTACCTAATAATGTAAACCACCAAGGGAATATCGCAATTCCGTTGGTGGTTCTCTTTTAATGAGATAGTATTTTTATAAAAAATACGTCATCGAATTAAACTTGAGCTTGGTTACTGAGCCTGCCGAAGTATGTCGAAAGATCCGCTAAGATAAAATCTCATTATGTTATTTTTATAACAAATTGTTATATTTTGATTAAACCTATTTCGTAGGTTTGTCCGATCATACCCATTGCACTACATTTGCTCTTCTAAATTATAAAAAATGAAAGTAGCTGTTGTTGGCGCCACTGGTATGGTAGGCGAAGTGATGTTAAAAGTTTTAGCCGAACGTAATTTTCGAATTACCGATTTGCTTTTGGTCGCTTCCGAACGTTCTGTGGGCAAGAAGTTGTTGTATAATGGTAAGGAGTATATCGTTGTTGGTCTCGAAGATGCCGTAGCGGCTAAGCCTGATATCGCAATATTTTCTGCCGGAGGCGATACCTCTTTAGAATGGGCGCCAAAATTTGCAGATGCAGGTACTACGGTAATCGATAATTCTTCTGCATGGCGCATGGATGCATCCAAAAAATTGGTCGTACCCGAAATCAATGCCAACGCATTGACCAAAAACGATAAAATTATCGCCAACCCGAACTGTTCTACGATACAACTGGTCATGGCACTGGCTCCATTGCACGCAAAATATAAAATGAAACGTGTGGTCATATCAACATACCAATCGGTATCTGGAACGGGTGTAAAAGCAGTGCGCCAATTGGAAAATGAGATTGCCGGAATAGACGGAGAAATGGCTTACCCGTATCCCATTGCTAGAAATGCCTTGCCACATTGCGACGTGTTCTTAGAAAACGGCTATACCAAAGAAGAAATGAAACTGGCGCGTGAACCCCAAAAAATATTGGATGACAGAACGTTTTCCATAAGTGCCACCGCTGTGCGCATTCCAACGGCGGGAGGACATTCGGAATCGGTAAATGTAGAGTTTGTGAACGACTTTGACTTGAACGAGGTGCGTCATATTTTAAATGATACTCCGGGTGTAACGGTGCAAGACAATCCCGATACAAATACCTACCCGATGCCGATCTATGCACATGATAAAGATGAGGTTTTTGTGGGCCGTATTCGTCGCGACGAGAGCCAGCGTAATACATTGAATATGTGGATCGTTTCCGATAACCTGCGAAAAGGAGCGGCAACGAATGCCGTGCAAATCGCTGAATATTTAGTGAAAAACCAACTTGTATAAAAATTTAAATTCCAAGTGCCAAACCCTAAACCCCAAATTCCAAAAAGCAAAGTATAGGGCAACGCGCTGAGCAGCTTTATCGTCCAACTTCATGTAACCCAATTCATCGACCGGTGGTCCGAACCACTTTTGGTGAAAGAATTTTTCCATCTTTTTTAGAGTTTGGCGCTTAGAATCTGGAATTTTGACCGTAGGGGTATTCGCGACCATATAGTTTGCTGATTTTCAAAAATTTAAGTTAAATCCTACGTGCACGCTATTTTCCATAGTTTTTTTTATGGTATTTTTGGTCGATTTCAATTGTAAATCCCATGAAAAAAATCGCCTTAGTAGTGCTAACCACGACTATTGTTTTTTCCTGTAAAACAGAATCAAAAAAAGAAGCTATAACCGTGATTTACCCGACAACAGCCAAAGTCGATACCGTCGATACTTATTTCGGAACTCAGGTCAAAGATTCTTACAGATGGCTCGAAGACGATAGAAGTAAGGAGACCGAAGCTTGGGTGAAGGAACAGAATAAGGTTACTTTCGGATATCTCGAAAAGATTCCTTTTCGTAATGAGTTAAAGAATCGGTTGGAAAAACTTTGGAACTATGAAAAGTTAGGATCTCCTTTTAAGGAAGGCGATTATACATACTTCTATAAAAATGATGGCCTTCAAGATCAATATGTTGTCTATCGTAAAAAAGATGAGGAGAAAGACGAGGTTTTTCTAGACCCTAACACGTTTTCTGAAGATGGCACAACCTCGTTAGCAGGGTTGAGCTTCACCAAAGATGGCTCGCTCGTGGCATATATGATTTCCGAAGGAGGTAGTGATTGGCGTAAGGGTATTGTTATGAACACTGAGACCATGGAAATCATAGAAGATACCTTGGTGGATATAAAATTCAGTGGAATTTCGTGGAAAGGAAATGAAGGGTTTTACTATTCGAGTTACGATAAACCCGAAGGAAGCGAACTGTCAGCCAAGACCGATCAGCATAAGGTATACTTTCATAAATTAGGAACTTCACAAAAAAAAGACCAATTGGTATATGGAGGTAGGCCTAACGAGAAACATCGGTATATCGGTGTCTCTGTCACTGAAGACCAAAAGTATTTGGTGCTGTCTGCAGCTACTTCTACATCGGGTAACAAACTATTTCTTAAAGACCTGACCGACCTGAACGGTTTATTGGTGCCGATAGTCGAAGACACGGAATCGGATAACTATATTATCGAAAACGTCGGCTCGAAACTATATATTGTAACAAACAAGGATGCTCCGAACCAAAAAATAGTTACGGTCGATGCTTCGAATCCGACCCCTGAAAATTGGAAAGATTTTATTTCCGAAACGGAAAACGTACTTTCTCCTAATACCGGTGGAGGCTATTTTTTCGCGGAATATATGGTCGATGCTCTAAGTAAAGTGTTACAGTATGATTATGATGGCAAACTTGTTCGAGAAGTAAAACTTCCGGGGGTTGGAAGTGCTTCGGGGTTCGGGGGAAAAAAAGAGGATAAGGAATTCTATTTTTCCTTTACCAATTATATTATTCCGGGGTCATCTTATAAATACAATGTTGAAACTGGAGAATATACATCCTATTGGAAACCCGAAATCGACTTTGACCGCGAAGATTACGAAAGCAATCAAGTTTTTTATACTTCAAAGGATGGAACAAAAATCCCCATGATTATTACCCACAAAAATGGATTGGAGCTTAACGGTAAAAATCCAACAATACTGTATGGCTATGGTGGCTTTAATATAAGCCTTACTCCTTCTTTTAGTATTGTAAATGCAATTTGGTTAGAGCAGGGTGGTATTTATGCCGTACCCAATCTTCGTGGAGGCGGAGAATACGGAAAAGCATGGCACGATGCCGGAATTAAGACCAAAAAGCAGAACGTATTCGACGATTTTATTGCTGCTGCCGAATATCTTATCGAGCAAAAGTATACTTCTTCTGAGTACCTGGCCATTCGTGGCGGCAGTAACGGCGGCCTTTTAGTGGGTGCGACGATGACCCAACGCCCAGAGTTAATGAAAGTGGCTTTGCCTGCAGTTGGCGTGCTAGATATGCTGCGTTACCATACGTTCACTGCCGGTGCTGGTTGGGCCTATGATTACGGCACGGCCGAAGAAGGTAAAGAAATGTTCGAATACCTAAAGGGCTATTCCCCAGTGCATAATATCAAAGAAGGTGTTGATTATCCTGCCACATTGGTTACTACAGGTGACCACGACGATAGGGTTGTTCCAGCACATAGTTTTAAGTTTGCCGCCGAGTTACAGGATAAACAATCAGGAAAATATCCGACGCTGATACGCATCGAAACTAATGCTGGTCACGGAGCAGGAACCCCCGTGAGCAAAACAATTGAACAATACGCCGATATTTTTGGTTTTACCTTCTATAACATGGGTTTTGAAGAACTACCGAATCAAGTGGTCTTAAGGGAGTTCAAAGATTAATCGATTACTAGTGCGGAGCTCAATATATTGTAATAAACCCCGTTTTGTTATAGAGCTGAATTTTTATTTCCCCAGAGAATCCATCATATGCTACATATAGATCACGTATCCTTTTCCTATAAAGATGGAATCGATGTTTTGGAGAATATCAACCTAAAGGTTTCTAAAGGAGAACATATTTCTATAATCGGTGAAAGTGGCTGTGGTAAAAGTACCTTGTTAAAAATTATATACGGATTACTCCATATTGAAGTTGGTGAGGTATATTGGGATGAGACACAGATTCTAGGGCCACAGTATAATCTGGTACCCGGTGAGTCGTTTATGAAATATCTTTCACAAGATTTTGACCTCATGCCTTTTACCTCGGTCGAGGCGAACATCAGCGAATATCTTTCGGTTTTTAGGCCGGAAAAACTCAAGGCACGTACCGAAGAGTTGCTCGAATTGATAGAAATGACCGGTTTCGCCAAAACGAAAGTCCGTTATTTGAGCGGTGGTCAACAGCAAAGGGTCGCTTTGGCGCGGGTGTTGGCGCAAAAACCTCAGGTATTATTACTTGATGAACCGTTCAGCCATATCGATAATTTTAGAAAAAACAGTCTACGCAGAAATCTCTTCGGTTATCTCAGAAGGCAGAAGATAACGGTTTTGACCGCCACGCACGACCCTATGGATATGCTTCCGTTTGCAGATCGCGTTATCGTGATAAAAGACAGATTTATTATCGCCAAAGACACTCCAAAAAACCTATACGAACACCCGAAAGACCTCTATATTGCCTCGTTATTCGGGGAGGCGAATAAAATTCCCATTAGTATTATCAAGTCTTACGCAGATACAAAACGTCGAATTATCGTATATGCCAATGAGTTCAAGGTTTCCGAAAAATCAGGATTGGAAGTAGTGGTTAAAGGCTCCTTTTATATGGGAGGGCATTATATGATAGGGGGCATCTACGAAGGCCATGATATTCATTTCAACCATCATGAGCCGTTAGAGGTGGGAAAAGTTATTTTTCTGAATATCTCCATCGAAACCATCAACCAACGGATGGCCGACTCTTAGAAAATGGACAAAAACCTCGCCGTACAGGAGTTACATTTCAAAGCAGTCCGTAGCAGCGGGGCGGGTGGGCAACATGTCAATAAGGTTTCTACAAAAATCGAACTGAGTTTCGATGTTTCGAATTCTAATGCACTTTCCAAGGTCGAAAAAGAACGCATCTATAGAAAACTGGGCAAAAAACTGACCAAGGGAAATGTACTACAGCTGCAATGCGACGAAAGCCGTAGCCAACATAAAAATAAGTACTTGGCCATTAAACGTTTTATCGCTACCCTTGAAAGCGCGCTTAAGGTCAAGAAGAAAAGACGCAAAACAAAACCATCAAGATCTTCTATCGAAAAGCGTTTGAAAGCCAAAAAGAAGAACGCACTGAAAAAGGCGAATCGAGGCAGACCCGATTTGGATTAGACCATCGGCAAATTAATCAACAAGAAAGTTTTGAAATTCCTGTTTCCTATTTTGACAGATTAAAGAAAATCGGTAAATTTAATGTCTTTTAAGCTGCTGATTTTCAACGGCAATCAACTATATTAGAATATTGCATTTAAGTTATCGGAATCTATGAATACTATTTCAAATTTGCTATTAAGTTTGGTTCTTTGCCTTCTTGCTATGGCATGCGGCCCGAACAAGCCCGAAGCCATTTTATTGGCCGAAAAGAGCCTGCCCGAGGTCATTGATTTCAATTACCACATTAAGCCCATTCTTTCCGATCGCTGTTTTGCCTGCCACGGCCCCGACAAAAACAACCAAAAAGCCGGACTACGTTTGGATATTGCCGATTCGGCCTATGCTGCCATGCGTTCAGGTGCCGGAAAGGCCATAGTTAAAGGAAATTTGAACAACAGCGAAGTATTTCACCGAATCATATCCAATGACCCTGATAAGGTTATGCCTCCCCCCGAATCGCACTTATCGCTATCGAACAAAGAGATTGCATACATCGCAAAGTGGATCGAGCAGGGTGCCGAGTACAAACCCCATTGGGCGTTTACGCCCCCCGAAAAAAAGAAAGTTCCAAAAGTCGGTGATAAATGGGCCAATAATGAAATAGATAGGTTCGTACTGGCCAAATTGCAACAACAAAAAATTGAACCTTCGCCCGAATCGCGAAAAGAAACCCTGGTGCGACGGCTCTATTTTGATCTTACTGGGCTTCCTCCTTCCATAGAGGAAGTGCAAGACGTAATGGCCGATAAAAATCCTGATTTTTATGAAAAACTGGTCGACAGGCTTTTGACCTCGCCCACCTACGGAGAGCGTATGGCTGCCCATTGGTTAGACGTAGCTAGGTTTGCCGATAGCGAAGGGTATCTAGATGATTTTCATCACGAATTTTGGCCCTATCGCGATTGGGTCATCGAGGCTTATAACAAGAACCTTCCGTACGACGATTTTGTGCTTTGGCAGGTCGGTGGCGACCAGATTCCCCATGCGACCGACGAACAGAAGTTGGCTACCGCTTTTAATCGTTTACATAAACAGAATTCCGAAGGTGGTGTCATTCCCGAAGAATTTAGGGTAGAATATGTGGCCGATAGAACCAATACGGTCGGTACTGCATTTATGGGGTTGACAGTCGCCTGTGCGAGATGCCATGACCATAAATATGATCCGATCACACAAAAAGATTATTTTGAACTCTTCGGTTTTTTTAATAGTACGGTAGAGCGGGGCGATGGTATCTTTTCCGATAATGCTATTGAAAACGGCAATGGAACGCTCAACAAGTTTTCGATGAACGCTGGTCCGGTAATGCCCGTTATCGATGATAAAAGTGTGTCCGAAATCAGGGAATTTCTGTTAAGGGAAATCGACCAAAAGGAAACGGAGATTGATAAGAATATCAAGCAAAATGATAAAATCGCCGAAGGTTGGATGCAGTCAAAAGCTACTCCACAAACACTAAAAAAGGTCATTGACGACGCGACCAAGGTGCACCTTACCTTCGATAACTCGAAAAATGGCATCAGCAAAGATTTGGCAAAGGGCGCTAAAGATGCGACCTATAAAGGGCAGGCATTTGTGCCCGGCAAGAAAGGTTTGGCCATTGAATATGATGAAGGTAAACTGGTCGCAGATGGTAGTAGGGTAAAATTCGAACGCACGGAACCTTTTACGGTCAGTTTTTGGATCAAAACTCCTAAAAAATTCGATGAGGCCCGCGTTTTATTTAACGGTAATGCAAGAATTCAGGGGTATAGAGGCTGGGATGTGGTGATGGACAGTACTAGACTCTCGTTCCGATTAAGCCATGCCCATCCGTACCAATCTTTGGATCTTCGGATGAAAGATGAACTACCGCTCAACGAATGGCACCATTTTGTATGGACCTACGATGGCTCGAGCAAAGCCCAAGGGATGAAGATCTATCAAAACGGAAAACTGGCATCCCCAGAAATACTTCGAAACAACATATACCGTTCGACCAAACCTTACCTCGACAATAAAGGTACGGTGTATATGCCCTACGAAGGTTTGGTACTCGGCACGAGCCATTATGACCAACATTTTGATGGAGGCCTTATCGACGAACTGCGGGTACTCAACATTGAGGGTGGCCAACTGGTAGCGAACTATCTATATGATGAGGAACGAGGCTTAGAGGCTTTCACTCAAGCAATAGATTCCAAATCCCAAAATGCCCACGAATTTTATGACTTGCATATTGACAGTACGTTGGAGTCGAAGCGTTTGGCCCTTAAGAAAATTCAAGAGCGCGAAGTGCAGACCATAGATACCGTTCAGGAAATTATGGTAATGGGCGATCTTGACAAAGAACGACCAACGTATCTATTGGAAAGGGGAGCTTATGATGCCCACGGAGAAGTGGTCAAGAAAGATGTACCTACAAGTATACTGCCATGGCCCGAAGACCTTCCCCGCAATCGCTATGGTCTAGGCAAGTGGTTGGTCGATAAGGACCACCCGTTGACAGCACGTGTAGCGGTCAACCAGATTTGGTACTTAATGTTCGGAAAAGGGATCGTGAAAACGAACGGCGACTTCGGTAATCAAGGTGCTTTGCCCAGCCATCCCGAACTATTGGATTGGTTAGCGGTCGATTTTCAGGAAAATGGATGGAACATTAAAAGATTGGTCCGTCAAATGGTAACCTCAGCAACCTACAAACAGTCTTCCGAGATTCGGAAAGACTTGATCGAAATCGACCCCGATAATAATTTACTTGCCCGAAGCCCACGCTATCGCCGTTCGGCGGAAATGGTGCGCGACAATGCGCTTGCGGCCAGTGGTCTTATCGATAAAAGGGTAGGTGGCGAATCGGCATTCCCGTATCAGCCCGAAGGGCTATGGCGCGAGACGATAACACATGGTTTTTTTCCTGAATATGAGGTCGATTATAAAGATGGACTTTATCGTCGTAGTCTCTACACCTTTTGGAAACGCAATGCGCCTGCACCCGCGATGCTGGTTTTCGACGCTTCGATCCGGAGCGAATGTCAGGTGGAAAGGTTACGAAGCAATACACCATTGCAGGCATTGGTGTTGTTGAACAGTCCGCAGATTATCGAGGCCTGTCGGGTACTGTCCGAAAAGACTTGGCAGGAAACCGATTTACAATTAGCATCTGCTGTAGACAGGTTGTTTTTAGCGTTGATTGGGCGTTCCCCAAATGAAAGGGAACAAGAGATACTCGTTAGACAGTATAACGAGGAATTCGATTATTTCAGTTCCGAGCCAAAGGCAGCGTTGAAGTTCTTGAATATCGGTGCCAAGAAACCTTCTTCCGACGTGCCTATGGAACAAATTGCAGCACTTGCGCGTGTAGCGAATACGGTAATGAACTCTACTGAAGCGTACTATAAAAATTAAGAACATGGACTATTCAAAGGAAATAAACAAAGCAAAGTATCACCAAAACCGAAGGGATTTTTTGCGTACGACCAGTAAGGGATTGGGCAGTTTGGCCCTGAGCAGCCTTATTTTTCCCGATTTGTTGGCCTCTTCTCCCAAACCCGATAAATTATTGAATATTTCCAATGGGGGCGGTGTGCTTTCAGGTTATCACCATACACCTCGTGCCAAAAGGGTCATCTATCTTTTTCAAAGTGGCGGGCCGAGCCAGTTCGAGACTTTCGATTACAAACCGGAACTGATAAAGCGTTGGGGAGAAGAAATTCCAGATTCGGTACGTGACGGTCAGCGACTTTCGGGCATGTTGGCTGCGCAGTCAAGTTTTCCGCTTGTAGGTTCAAAATTCGGTTTTCAACAGCATGCTAAAACCGGCGGGTACTTTAGTGATCTTATGCCCTATACTTCTGAAATTTCTGAGGATATCTGTATGATCAACTCGATGAATACCGATGCCATTAATCATGAACCCGCAGTAATCTTTATGCAAACAGGTTCTCAACAGGTGGGAAGGCCCAGTATCGGTTCTTGGATGAGTTATGGCCTCGGCAGTGCCAACAAAAATCTCCCGTCATTTATTGTTATGCTCTCCAGAGGGAAAAACAGTGCCCAAAGCCTTAATATGCAGGCCTGGAACAGTGGTTTTTTACCCTCTCATCATCAGGGAGTACGATTTCGATCGGGAAAAGACCCCGTACTTTACCTTAGCAACCCCGATGGTATCAATCAAGTTAGACGGCGATCCGAACTTGACTATTTAACGGAACTGGAAGCGGAACAAAAAAAGGTATGGGGCGATCCGGAAATCGATTCCAAGATCAGTCAATATGAAATGGCCTATCGTATGCAGACCAGTGTGCCCGGTATTGCAGATCTTTCTGATGAGCCTGATTATATTTTCGATATGTACGGGCCAGACTCCCGAATACCGGGTACTTATGCCTATAATTGCCTTATGGCACGAAGATTGGCCGAACGTGATGTAAACTTTGTGCAACTGTACCATATGGGTTGGGATCAGCATGGCAACCTTCCTTCACAAATCAAGATTATGGCGAAGTCTTCCGATCAGGCTTCCGCCGCCTTGGTCAAAGATCTAAAACAACGTGGTATGTTAGAAGATACCATGGTCATTTGGGGCGGTGAGTTCGGTCGCACAAGTTTTTCCCAAGGAAAACTGACCAAAGAAAATTATGGGCGTGACCACCACCCAAGGTCTTTTAGTTCTTGGATGGCCGGCGGAGGTATAAAAGGCGGTACGGTCTATGGCAAAACAGATGATTTCGGTTATAATATCATTGAAAACCCTGTACATGTTCACGATTTTCAGGCCACTATGTTACACCAGTTAGGTATCGATCACGAGAAATTTATCTACAAACACCAAGGGCGAAGATATAGGCTGACCGATGTACATGGCCATGTGGTCAAAGATATACTGTCTTAAGCATGAAATATTCAAGAAGAAATTTTGTAAAAACGACGGCAAAAGCTTCGACTGCCGCCATAATCGCTCCTAGTGCCGGTATTACCATTCTAAAAAGTGGCCCCAAATTAAGTGATGAGATTATCGGCCATGGAGATTTTACCTATAAAGTACAGAAAGATTGGGGCGATCTTAATCCCGCTAACGTTCCGGTCAACGATTGTCATGAAATGGTACAAGATGCCAAGGGGCGGATAATTTTATTGACCAACCATATAAAGAATAATATCATTGTTTACGATAGGTCGGGCAAATTATTAAGCACTTGGACGAATGGATATAAGGGCGGTCACGGACTTACCATCAGCGACGAAGGCGGCGAAGAGTTTCTTTTTATTACCGATTTAGCAAGCCATAAAGTGTATAAGACCACTCTTGACGGCAAGCTGATTATGGAACTGGGCTATCCGGCAGATAGCGGACTGTACCTTGAAGAAAACCAATATTTTCCTACGGAAACGGCTATTGCACCGAACGGTGATATTTTCGTTACCGATGGGTACGGACTGCAATATGTTTTCCAGTACGATTCCGCAGGAAAACTCAAGAACGTCTTTGGAGGTCTTGGTAGTGCCGAAAACCAGTTTTCAGAACGTTGGACGGCACATGGTGTATGTATCGACAAGCGAGCGGATAAAAACAATCCGAGCTTGATCATTGCCGATAGAAATGCGAACCGGTTCAAGCGTTTCTCGATGGAAGGGGAGTATCTTGGAGAGATCGAAATTCCAGGGGCCTTTGTGAGCAGACCTGTAATCAAAGGGGATTTTCTGTATACGGCAGTTTTAAATTCAGAGGCACCCTGGGGTGTTTCCGACTCGGGCTTTATCAGTATTATCGATAAGAACGATAAGGTAGTATCAAACCCTGCTGCTAATGCCCCGATCTACAACGACGGTAAGTTGGAAAAAATTCAACAGACTACGCCCGTTTTTCGACATCCGCATGACGTTTGTGTAGATGATGATGAAAACCTTTATGTGGCGCAATGGAATAGTGGCAATACCTATCCTATCAAATTAGTTAGGGTCTAATCTTTTTTTGAATTTCTTAGCGAACTTTGTGCCTTCTTAGCCTTCTTAGCCTTCTTAGCGTTCTTTGCGGTTAAACCTCAACATTGTTTTGTTCCTCTATAGATTTTAAATCCTATTCCGGCAAGGCCATATTTTCTAGAAACCTTTCAAGTATTTCGACATTTGTCAATATTTTTAAGACATTTTTCGTATATTTGTGAAGAATCTGTATTTTTATAGGCCATGAGTACAACGAAATCAAAGATTGCCAACGGAGAATTCGATAGCTGGGACGATGAATCGCTACGGTTAGAGATGATCAAATTAGTGCGCGAGGGCATCACCTATCAAGACTTCTTGGCGTTCTTTCGCCATAATCCGTTTACCGATAAAGAATGGTCCGGGTATCTCGGTATTTCTACCCGAACATTGGATCGCTATAAACTGGGGCAAAAGAACTTTCCGGCCAAGCAATCCGAACGTATCATCGAGATTAAACGTTTAATGAATTACGGTATATCGGTGTTCGAAGATTATGCTAATTTTATCGCTTGGATGGAAGCCAGTAACATACCCCTAGGTGGCACATCCCCAAAAGATATACTAGACACTACCATTGGTATCAACATGGTAAATGATCAGTTGGGTAGAATAGAGCACGGTATTTTGGCATGAAGGTATACCGACTCTCTAAAGAGAAATATAAGGGCGACCTTTCGGGTAGGGGAGCTGAAACTTTTGGTGGGCGTTGGAACAGTAAGGGCACCCGAATGGTGTACACTTCAGATTCAAGGGCCTTGGCCAAATTAGAGGTTGCGGTGAACGTGGCGTTACATCGAATTCCGAAAAACTACTTTATGACCATCATCGAAATACCAGATTCAGTGGTGGTCCACTACGATATTAAATTGCTCGAGGGGAAGAATTGGAAAAACAATCCGCCTATAAAGTTTACCCAATCGGAAGGGGATAATTTCGTGAAGTCGGGCGAACATCTTGCCTTAAAAATACCTTCCGTTGTCGTCGAAGGTGATTATAATTACATAATCAATCCGTCTCACCCGAACATAGGTTCGGTAAAAATAGTGGATACCCAAATGTTCAGTTTTGATATGCGGCTTTTTAAATAACACTCAGTAATTCACAAAATTTCCTCCCATTTTTTCATCTCTACAACCTTTAAATATGGAAGCCAAATTCTAAATGTAAACTGGGCATAATAATCTGAAATATCAGATTCTTCGTTCATATATTCTTTGGCACCTAACCAAGACGTAATTGAAAAAATGAATTGCTCTGCTAAAAATACGATTTGACTCTCGCTGATTTGTTCCCTGAATATGCCTTGATCTTTATACATTGTAATCAATTGTAAAATCTGGGCTTTCTTTACACGAAACAACTCTAACGTTCTTTTTCTTATTTCGGGAAGTCTACGCCATACTACTTCATTATCCTTAAAAAAGAACCGGTATGTAAACATGATTTTATAACTATCTTTCATAGAACCAATCACCTCTTCTTTGGCAAAGCTATCATCTGTTAAACGCTCCGCATTTTGAACCTCGCCAAGAAACTGATCGAATAAAGTCTCGATTACTATATTTTTTGTGGGGTAATGATAATGCAAATTCCCTTGGCTCATACCTAAAGATTTTGCTATGTGCCTTGTGGTAACATTCTCTACACCATCGTCATTAAAGAGTTGTAGTGCCTCATCTAAAATTCTTTCTTTTGTCGTCATTAGTTCATTTGAGCTAAATTCTTATATTTACCAAATAAAATTAGGTTAAATGAACTAATCATGAAAATTTTCAACTATATTTTGACGGTAGTTTTATCAATTTCAGCAGTAAACTGTGCAGACTATCACACCGAGCAACTAATAAAAGAAAGTGATAATAGCCTACCCATTCTTATCAAGAATGTAGCTTTGTTTAATGGAAAAGATAGCATCTTGAGCCTTGACAAGGATGTAATCATCGAAAATGGCATAATAAAAGCTATTTCTGATAACTTTGTGATTCAGGGTGGTCAAGCATACAGAATCATTAATGGTGAAGGAAAGACTCTAATGCCAGGTTTGGTCGATGCACATGTACACCTATCAGGTAGCGGATCCGTGCCATGGGAGAATATAAGTGCAAATGAAGACTATAATTTAGCCGCCTATCTACACTCGGGAATAACAACAGTCTATGATTTGGGAGGTATGGCCTCAGACATTGAAAAACTTTCGACTAAGGTTGTGAATGGTCAACTTTTGGGCCCAACGGTATATCATAGTCATATTCCCATAACGGTGAAAAATGGCCACCCAATTCCGTTGACGAAAGAACTACTGGGTTGGCCCTTAAAATCGTTTGTAAATACACTGGCTCCGACAATCGAAAAAGTTGAAGATGCGGAAAAAACAATCGCAGAGTATTTGGAGGAAGATGTCGACTATGTAAAAATCATTTATGATCAAATTCCGCCCGGCTCCCCAGAAATGACCTACGAGGTTTTGAAGGCCTTAATCGAAGAGGCCCATAAAAACAATTATAAAGTTTTCGTGCACATTGGAAGTCCACAAAATGCCGTAGATGCTATAAACGCAGGTGCCGATATTCTAGCACATGGTATTTGGAGAGGTAAATTAACCTCTGACCAAGCCGATTTTATTGCTTATTCAAAAGTGCCCATAATTTATACGTTGGCCGCTTTTCTTAATGTGAATCATATTAATAAGGGGCAGTTTTATCCTAGTGCCCTCGATACCTTACTGGTCCCAAAAGTCATTCTCGATCCAGTGACCGGAAAAAAGGGATTAGATGTGGAAAATCAAAAAGTGATGAATGCTTTTTTTGATGACGTGACAGACAAAAGTCCCTTCTTGATGGACAACTTCAAGTTGCTGTATAAAAGAAGCGCCCAAATTATTTTGGGAACGGATAGTTCTTTGCCCGGCACCTATGCGGGAAGCACTTATTTACAGGAAATAGATGCTCTAAAAGAGTATGGACTGAGTAATTTTGAGATTCTTACCGGAGCGACATATCAATCTTCAAAACTCTTTTTAAGCGACCCTGATTTTGGTGTCGTAGAAGAAGGAAAAAAAGCAAATCTTTTACTCATTGACGGAAATCCGTTAGAAAACATAGATTTGATTAAATCTCCCGAAACTATTTTAATGAAAGGGAAGATTATTTTAAAAGCTTCTGATTAAAGATACTCCGAAAAATTCAGCTTAAAAATCAAATTTCAACTGTACGGAAAAAGATTCTTCTTTAATTATTACTCTCTTTTTTTCAGTATTCAGATTGGCCAATGAAATGCCCAATAACCGAACCGAATTTTGAAGTTTTTCTTGATAAAGTAATTCCTTAGCGGTTTCCAATATTAGATTTTTGTCCGAAATAAAATAAGAGATTGTCTTACTTCGGGTGTTCAAAGTAAAGTCGCTGTATTTTATTTTAAGGGTAACTGTCTTTCCAGCAATATTTGATTTCTTTAACCGTCGCTCGAGCTCCTCTGCGATATGTTCCAACCGCTCTAACATAAAGATTTCGCTACTGAGGTTTTCACTAAAGGTACGTTCTGCACCGACCGATTTTGGTATGCGGTGCGGCTTTACGACGCTGTTGTGAATGCCACGAACGACGTGGTAATAGTAGCTTCCACTTTTTCCGAATTTTTCGTCGAGAAACTCCAATGATTTTGCCTTCAGGTCTTTTCCGGTAAAAATGCCCAATTTGTACATTTTTTCTGCGGTAACCTTTCCGACACCATAAAATTTCCGAATTTCCAAGTCTTCTAAAAATTGAATGACCTCTTCAGGGTTGACCGTCTTCTGTCCGTTCGGTTTGTTGATATCGCTGGCTACCTTGGCGATAAATTTGTTGATGGAAATTCCTGCGGAAGCGTTCAATCCCGTCTTATCAAAGATGCGTTGGCGAATTTCTTTGGCGATTAAGGTCGCCGATGGGTTGCCTTTTTTATTGACCGTGACATCCAAATATGCCTCGTCTAACGAAAGCGGTTCTACCAAGTCGGTATATTCGTGAAAGATACCCCTGATTTCCTTTGAGATTTCTTTATAGCGATCGAACCGCGCCTTCACGAAAATTAGTTCAGGGCAATTGCGTTGTGCCAAAACACTGCTCATGGCACTGCGCACACTGAATTTTCGCGCTTCGTAACTGGCTGCGGCAACAACGCCCCTTTTCGAACTTCCGCCAACGGCAATGGGTTTTCCCCGAAGTTCAGGATTGTCCAATTGTTCTACAGATGCATAAAACGCGTCCATATCGACATGGATGATTTTTCGTATGTTATTCAACTTTGACAAAGTTTCGAGATTTTTGTCGAGTTTTCCGATAGTTCAAAGTTAGGTAGTTCCTGAAAGTATGAGAAGAACTTTGTCAAAGTTTGAGTTCCGGTCAAAGTTATAGCCCGTTCATCTCAGGCGGATGGGAGTGCACAAATTTAAAATTCTCGACTCCATCAAAATAATCTAAAACCTCTCTTCGATGTAAAAGGGTAAGTTTTTCGCAAATAAGTGAAGTATAGGAGGAGTATTTCCAGTCTCCAGGCATTCGGCAGAGTCCGGCCTCAACCGGATTAAAATGGATGTAGTGTATCAATTTACGTAAATAGCCTTCGTCTTCGATAGGTTTTCTTTTAAATGGCCGTATAAACAAATTGCCTTTTCGTCCAACCTGTTTGTTAAAAGCTTTGGTATATGAACTGAATAGATTGGCAAACTGTTTGCTCAAAAAGGCTGTGATATCCTTTTCTTCATTGAAATTTTCTAAACTAGTTATCCATTTTTCATCCCGTATTCGAACAAGCAAGTGAAAATGGTTGGGCATCAAACAATAGCAAAGAGTATCGCAAACCGGAGCAATATGTTTTCGATATTTCTTTAGGAAAAAATTATAATTATCGGAACTTAGGAACAATTTTTCGGTTCCGTTTGCCCTGTTGAAAATATGGTAGTGCTTATCGACTTGTAGCGGTGTCAAGGTGAAATCTTGTTTTTGAAAAAGGTAAGGTAGAAAAAATTCCCGATTAACTTTGACAAAGTTTTGCGTTCTTTTGTTGGTTTTCAGGCATTTCATTTTGAGTGGGAATACTTTTGAGGGTTTGGCAACTTTGTCAAAGTTCGCGCCTGAAAACGATTAACTCTTAACTTTGTCAAAGTTATGATAGAAATAGAACGGAAATTCTTGGTCAAATCAACGGATTTTAAAAACTTGGCAAAATCCAAAGAAAAAATCTCACAAGGCTTTCTGAATACCCACCCAAAGCGAACCGTTCGTATACGAATCAAAGGCACCAAAGGCTTTATTACCGTTAAGGGAGAGTCGAACAAATCAGGCATTTCCCGATTTGAATGGGAAAAGGAAATTTCAAAAAGCGATGCCGATGCATTATTGCGATTGTGTGAGCAAGGCGTTTTGGAAAAGACGAGATATGAGATTTATGCTGGTGAACATGTTTTCGAAGTAGATGAATTTCATGGAGAAAATGAAGGTCTTATCGTAGCAGAAATAGAACTGCAAGATGAAAATGAATCTTTTAAAAAACCTGATTGGTTGGGAAAAGAAGTTACCGGAGAAATAAAATACTACAATTCGCAGTTGAGCAAAAGGCCGTACAAGATTTGGAGTAAATTTTAACAAAGGTTACTTCACTACATTTACTTGTTTTAAAGGAAACCCGTTTCCTTTCCTAATAATTTCTTTCACAGTTCCATTATAGATTGCAGAATTGACTCTATAATTGGGTCCGCAGCAATAGCTTCCTTCATCTAAAATAGATTGGTTAAGCCTTAAGGAATCGGTCTCTGTCTGGCTAAGCCCGATTTCGTAATCTATATCACCCTCGACACCGTTGAGAAAAACGATAATCACGTTCTCAAATTCTGGATTGGACGGTACTTCACCCCTTTTCTGTCCATCCGAAGTTACTTCTATATCCCCTCTTTTATAAGTGCCGTTTTCGATGAGGTTGTTTCCTGCTTCATCGGATAGCACAATTGTAATCGAATCTGCCAAACAGGTTACCGCGGAACAATCCGCTACCTCCTGTTTTTCATCTATTTCACAAGCGAATACGGTCAGAACCAACAAAAAGAAAAATAGGTTGCGCATGAGTTTTTATATAGGATGGAAAAAGTCGACAAAGGTTGCGTCGGCCTATAAGTTTTCATAGTGTAAATCGAACTTTCACTATACTTACTGCCACCCACCACCAAGAGCCCGGTACAAAGCGACCACCGACTGCAATTGTTTTAATCGGTTATCGATGACGTTCAGTTCGGCGTTAAGTGCGGCCCGTCGAGCCGTTAAAAGATCTAGATAGGTACCGAATCCGTTGTTCAGCAGTACTTCGGAGTTGGTTTCGGCCTGCCGTAGGGCCTCCACCTCTTTTTGGCGGTAGGCGTACTTTTCGGTTTCGGCATCGTATTCAAAAAGCGCGTTCGATACTTCTTGCCCTGCAATGAGCAAAGTTTTTTTAAAATTCAGGAAACTTTGTTCCTGTTGAGCCTCAGCGACCTCGAACTGGGTACGTATCTGTCGCTTATTGAAAATGGGTTGGGTAAGGCCACCGATCAATGTTGCGAACAGCGAACCCGAACTGAACCATTTGTCGAATTCCAAGCTTTGGAAACCACCTGTTGCGGACAGTGTCAGAGAGGGATAAAAATTACTCCGCGCTACATTGGTCAGCTCAAAAGTATTTACAAAATCGTATTCCGCAGCAATGACATCGGGCCGGTTGCGTAGCAAAAGTGCGGGTACGCCCGTATTGATTGCGGGGTCGAGAGACTGTGATTCCAACGAACCCCGTTCAAAATCTTGCACAGGCTTGGCCAATAGAATAGCAAAGGCGTTCTCCGTTCTAAAAATGGTTTTCTCAATATCCACCAAAAGCGCCTGAGCGTTGTACAATTGGGCGGCCGTTTGGTCTACGGCGACTTGCGTAACGTTTCCGGCATCTTTTAGGGCTTTGATCGTTTCTAGGCTGCGTTTACGGTTGTCGATGGTTTTTTCGGTAACTGCATATTGTTCGTCCAATGCCAAAAGCTGATAATACGTTGCTGAAATTTCTGAGATCAATCGGGTTTTTACGGCTTGCCGTGCTGCTATGCTTTGTAGGTAGGAGGCATTTGCAGCTCTACGGTTGCTACGGATTTTCCCCCAGATATCTGCCTCCCAAGATAGGTTTGTCGAGAATTCAAATTGGTCGATGGCCCCATCAAAAAATGAACCAAACTGACTGTTTCCGGCAAGTTCTTGATGGGTAACGGTCGCCTTTGTATTCAGGGAGGGATAATAACCTGCCTTACCTTGTTTCAAATAGGCTTCCGCGGTCAAGACCTGTTGTATCGCAATGCGGATGTCCAGATTATTTTCGAGTCCTTCTTCGATATATCCTTTTAAATAGATATCCGAAAACAATTCGCGCCAATCGACCGTTGCCATGGAAACTGTATCCATGGTAGCACCATCCATCCGATATAAATCGTTTACCTCCTTCATAGCGGGCCGTTCGTAATTCTTGGCCACGAAGCATGATTGTACGGTAGCCGCTATGATTCCGATTAAAAGGATTTTATATGTTGAATTTCTGTACATCTTTTATTAAAATGGTTTTGGGCTTCTAAGTGGTCAAGTATAGGTTTGGACACCTATTTTCCAATTAAAGTATTTCGCTTTTTTCTCCGTATATCTCATTTTCCTCTGCACAACTCCGTGTAATAGCTATATCACAGAGTTTCACGGAGAATTCACAGAGGAACACAGAGCTAAACATTATAAATAGAATCCCTTCTCATAAACCTAATAGCGTTTATTCCTTCCAGGCTTGTAGCCTATCGAGATATAAAAAAGATTCTACAAATTTTCGATGTTCAGGACTTGTCATTTTCTCTACTAGGTTCAGGGCCGAAATATAGCTCGCCAAATTTCCGTTCGACGAACTGAACTTGCCATCTTCGGCATAGGTTACCAAAGAATCGTTTTGTGCCAATAGCTTTGGATACTCTTTTTGCAACTGTTCCCCACCGCCGATCCAGGTAACGATTTTTTTGCCGTCCGCAATTCCAGAAGCTCCGATCAGTTGCGCGCCGGCACAGTTACTGACTGTATATTTCGTTTCCTTGTTCTTTTCCGTTATGAATTCCACAATTTTTGGGTTGTGTACTTGGGCGTGCATATCATAGGCACTCGGCACGAAAAGTACTTCCAGTTCTGGACAATTTTCGAACGTGTAATCGGGCACTAATTTTAGTCCTTCCTCCGAAATAATGGGTTTTTCGGTTTCCGCTATCGTAACGACGTTGAAAAGTTGCTTGCCGTGTTCCGAGGGCTTTGTGAAAACGTCGGCTGCCGCTGTGACCTCCGTGGTCAGCACTCCATTATACATCAATAAACCTATCGTCGGCAGTTCCGCTTTAAAGGGTTTTAGATGTTTTGTAAGCGTATCTGTTTCCGTTGTGGTATGGTCGCCGTTTTCGATTTTGGAATCAAGCTTTTTAGTATTCGAACTGCAAGCGCATGACATCGTCGCTAAAATCAGGATTGCTAAAATTCCTTTCATGGTAATTTTTTTGAGCTTGAACCTGCCTCTTCGGCGGACAGGCTTGCGCTTGAACTTTTCTCAACAGCTTCTGGTACACCAGTTATCTTTTCCTGTAACCATTGAAAAACCACGAACAGCACGGGAATGACAAAAACACCGAGTACCGTGCCGAACAGCAACCCTCCTGCGGCTCCCGTACCGATTGATTTGTTTCCCTCTGCGCCCACACCACTTGCCAAAACCAATGGCATTAATCCTAGTATAAAAGCGAACGAGGTCATCAGAATCGGGCGCAGCCGGACTTTTGCCCCCTCAAGGGCTGCCTCCGTGATGGGCATTCCCTGTTTACGACGCTGCATGGCAAACTCGACAATTAAAATTGCATTCTTCGCTAACAGGCCAATGAGCATAATCAGTGCGATTTGAAAATAAACGTTGTTTTCCAAGCCCGATATCCAAGTCGTAAAATAAGCACCTGCCACGCCAATAGGTAAAGAAATAATGACCGATAACGGCAAGAGATAGCTTTCAAATTGGGCGGACAACAGGAAATACACAAAAATGATACTGAGCAAAAATATGATTCCCGCTTGTCCGCCCGCCGCGATTTCCTCACGTGTGATACCGGAATAGGCAATGTCAAAGTTTTCGGGTAATTGTTGCTCCGCCAGTTGATTGACAACCGCAATAGCATCGCCAGAACTGTACCCCGGTGCTACCGTTCCGTTAACGGTTACCGCGTTAAATAGGTTGAATCGGTTGATGGTCTGTGGGCCGTAGACCCTTTCTAAAGCTACAAATTGGGAGATGGGCGCCATTTGGCCCGTCTCGCTTTTTACATAAATACTATTGAGATCCGATTCATCGGTGCGATCTTCGGGCAACGCCTGTACGAAAACCCGATATTGTTTTCCGAACCTACTGAAATCCGTAGCGAAAAATCCACCGACATAGCCTTGTAATGTCCGAAGGATATTGCTCACCGTAATACCGGCTTCCTTGGCTTTGGGAACATCGATATTCAGCTGTAGCTGTGGAAAGGCAGTACTGAACGAGTTGGAGGCAAAAGCAACCTCCGGCCGCTGGTTTAATTCGCCAACAAAGGCGGATGCAGTTTCGTCCAATTTTGCCAGTTCCCCTGAAGCGCGATCAAGAATACGCACCTCGAAGCCGTCGGCACTTCCGAAACCGGGAACACTAGGCGGTGTAAAGAAAAGTATTTTTGCATCACTGATCGCGGCGGCCTTTTGGTTCAGTTTGGCGATGATACCTTCGATGGACGTGGCATCGGTCTCCCGTGCCTCCCAAGGTTCAAGTATAATGAACCCAAGCCCGTACGAACTTCCCGATCCCGAAAAAAAGTTTCGGCCCCCTACCAAAGAGGCGGTGCGTACACCTTCAATATCCTTCATTTGATCGTAGAGGTCTTCCGTAACCTTGAAAGTGCGGTCGAGCGACGCCCCGGGCGGTAGTTCGATATTGACGAAAATCACGCCCCTGTCTTCAGACGGGACAAAACCCGTTGCGATGACGCTATTGGCCAAAAAGATACCGCCAATGGCGATTGCCAAAAATAGAAAGGTAACCCACTTATGTTTGAACAGAAAGCCGAGCGAATTGGTATACTTCCGTTTTGTGGTATTGAAAGCAGCGTTGAAGGCCACATAAAACCGTTGCAATAGATTCTTTCTCTTACCGTTGCTTTCTTTCGGCGGTTTGAGAAAAATAGCACACAATGCCGGACTCAAAGTCAGCGCGTTCAAAGCGGAAATCAAGATGGCAATTATTAATGTTACCCCGAACTGCTCGTAAAATACGCCAGCTGGCCCTTTGATAAAAGTAATTGGAATGAATACCGCCGCCATGACCAAGGTAATGGAAATGATGGCCCCACTGATTTCGCCCATGGCATCGATCGAAGCTTTTCTCGGATTTTTTTCGCCTTCCTCCAATTTTGCATACACGGCCTCTACTACCACAATGGCATCATCTACCACGATACCAATGGCCAAAATAAGGGCAAAAAGTGTCAATAGGTTGATGGAATATCCCAATACGTTTAGAAAAAAGAAGGTGCCAATAATGGAAACGGGTACCGCAATCGCTGGTATTAGGGTCGATTTCAAATCCTGTAGAAATAGAAACACCACCAAGAATACCAAAAGAAAAGCCTCGATCAAAGTTTCCTTTACCTTATCGATGGAAGCGGTCAAAAATTTATTGGTATCGTAGTTGATCAGATATTCGATGCCTGCCGGGAAATCTTTTTCCAATTCGTCGAACTTCACATATATCTGTTCAATGATTTCCTGTGCATTAGATCCCGGAGTTTGAAATACTCCGAAATTCATCCCTGGATATCCTTTTGAACTCGATAGGGAGGAATAGGAAAAAGCGTCCAGTTCTACCTTGGCGACATCCTTCAAACGTAAAAACCTACCATTGCCTAAGGCCTTGATGACAATATTTTCATATTCATCGGCGGTTTTGTATCGGCCTTTATACTTTATGACATATTCGAAAGATTCTCCCGCATTTTGCCCAAGGGATCCTGCCGCAGCTTCTAAACTTTGTTCGTTGATGGCAGCGATGGCTTCGGAAGCTGAAAGTTCATAGTTGGCCATTTTTTCCGGATCCAACCAAATGCGCATCGAATAGTCCTTCCCCCCAAAAATGGTAATCGCGCCGACACCCTTGATCCGTAAAAGCTCAGGGACGACATTAATGTTTAGGTAGTTCTGAATGTAAGTATCATCATAATCTTCGGTAGTGGTCAACAGTGCCGCGTACAATAAAGCCGAGTTCTGCTGTTTCTGGGTGATTACGCCTGCGCGTACGACTTCCGAAGGGAGCAGTGAATTGGCCCGCGCAACCCGATTTTGAACATTTACGGCCGCAATATCCGGATTGTAGCCCTGCTCAAAAAATACTTGAATGGTGGCACTACCGTTGTTACTAGCCGTCGAAGTGATATAGGTCATGCCTTCGACCCCATTTATTTGTTCTTCAATAGGAACGATTACGCTCTCCAAAATGGTCTCGGCATTTGCCCCGGGATAGGTAGCGTTCACCTGTACCGTTGGCGGTGCGATATCAGGGTATTGGGTAATGGGCAATTCCGTAAGTCCCAAAAAACCTAAGATGACTATAATAATAGAAATTACCGTAGAAAGTACCGGCCGCTGTATGAATGTTTTTAGCATACTGATCAGTTAAAGACGGTATCGAATGAATTTAAAATGCTGTCCATAGAGGTCGGAACGGATTTTATTCGCGTGCCTGGCCTAACCTTTCCCACACCGTTGGCGAGAATCGAATCCCCTTTTTGAAGGCCTGAATCGATGACGTATAATTTGCCAGATTCGGCGGCTATTCCAATTGCGGAGGCCAAGAGGGTATCGGCCTGAACTTTGTAGACAAACGTTTTTCCTTGCCGCTCATAGGTCGCAAGCGCTGGAACTACAATGGCATCGGTATAGGTCTGGGGAACCATTATTGTACCGCTTCCGCCGCTTCTCAAAATACCTTCGGTATTATCGAAACTTGCCCGAAAGGAGATAGTACCGGTCTGTGGGTCGATATCCCCGGCAATAGTTTCGATGGTACCCTCCTTTTCATACTCGTCGCCCGTGGCCAAAATCAATTTTACCTTGGGTAGTTTTTGAATTTTTTCGTCCACATCCTTTCCTTCCGCCGATTTCATAAACGTGACAAAGTTTCTTTCGTTCAGGGAAAAATAGGCGTAGACCGTGCTTATGGATGATACTCGGGTAAGTGGAAGTTGAGTCTGGGTACTTGCTAGGGCTCCTTTTCTAAAATTGATAGATCCTACGACTCCGTCCACAGGGCTTTTAACATTGGCATAATCGATGTTGGCCCCCACGCTGTTGTAGCTGCTTTGTGCTTGTGCCAGTTTGGCCTTGGCGGTTTCTAATTGTACTTCGCTGATAATATTCTTATCTACCAAAGGTTTCAACTTGTTTACCTCTACTTGTGCGGCATTTACGTTTGCCTTGGCCGCAGCGGCGTCTTGGTTTAAGGATTGCGTTTCTAGGCGGAACATGGTCTGGCCCCGTTTGACACGCTGACCTTCTTTAACAAATACTTCTTGTATATAACCGGATATTTTTGGACGTACTTCGCTGCTAACGTCTCCTTCCAAACTGGCAGGATAGCTTTCGTACGTAGTTACATCACGGCTTTCGACCATAGTTACCGGAAACGGAAGCACTTGAGGTGCCGGGCCTTTCTGACTCGCCTTATCATCTCCGCAACTCAATATGAAAAAGGTAATAACTACGGTGTAGAAAGTGCAAAAAGTGTAGTTTTTAGGCATATAAAATTAGTTCAGTTTTAATATCGGTGGCGTTGGAGGCAGCAATATAAAAATACAATCGGTTTAGTGGGATGTGAACCGTTGGATGTTAATTGATTGTTAAAAGGAAAAAACTATTAGTTTGCTAAAATACCCTCTTTTTCAATAAGGGGAATGCGCTTCAGGTCAGTTTCGTTTACGGAATTCTTAGGAAACAGAAACCGTCTTTCAAAAAGTTTATCATCGGCAAAGAAGGTAACAAAGAACTCGTTGTTCAGCGAAAGAACGCTTTCTTGTAAGAGTTCTATCTTTTCATAAGATTTTGCGGCAACGAGACCAATACCATGTCGCATGGTAGATGTTTTCTTGTCCCCATCGAAACCTTTTGAAACTACCAGCACCATTTCAATCGTGTCGTTTCTATTGTTAATGATATAGGCGTTCCAATCTTTGGAAAGAAAATCATCGTTCCATTCGTGAATTATGGCGACATAAACCTCTTTGGCTACCGGTATTTCGATGTCTTTTTTCATGTCCCCTCCCCGGCCCTCCCCGAGAGTAGGGAGTTACTATTTTTATGATAATTATTTGACGGGCGTAAATGCTCTTTTTGCAATCTACAGTGCACTCTTGAACTGCTCTAAAAATCGCACATCGTTTTCGCTCAACAAGCGTATATCTGATATCTGGTGCAATAACAACGCAATACGATCGATACCCATACCGAAGGCAAAGCCCGAGTATTTTTTAAAATCAATTCCGCAGTTATCCAGCACATTGGGGTCTACCATGCCGCAGCCCATAATTTCGAGCCAACCGGTACCTTTTGTCATTTTGTAATCGGTCTCTGTCTCAAGGCCCCAATAGACATCGACTTCGGCACTCGGTTCGGTAAAGGGAAAATAGGATGGCCGTAAACGTATTTTTGACTTTCCGAAGAGTTCTTGGGTGAAGAATTGTAATGTTTGCTTCAAATCGGCGAAAGAAACGTCGGTATCTATGTATAGACCCTCTACTTGATGAAAAAAGCAATGCGAACGTGCAGATATGGCCTCATTACGGTAAACCCGACCTGGCGAAATCGTGCGAATAGGCGGTTTGTTATTTTCCATATAGCGCACTTGAACCGAAGAGGTATGCGTACGTAAGAGTACATCGGGGTCGGTCTGAATAAAAAATGTATCTTGCATATCGCGAGCGGGATGGTATTCAGGAAGGTTTAACGCCGTAAAGTTGTGCCAATCGTCTTCAATTTCCGGACCTTCGGATACGTTGAAACCGATTCTTGAAAAAATATCGATAATCTGATTTTTTACGATGGAAATCGGGTGGCGAGAGCCTAGTTCTAACGGCTCTCCAGGTTTTGTTAAATCACCGTAAATCCCCTTTTCTTCCGTTTTGTTTTCCAAGGCTGCTTTCAGGGTATTTACTTTTTCGGTAGCTGCCGCTTTTAACTGATTTATTGTTTGTCCGAATTCTTTTTTTTGGTCGTTGGGCACGTTCTTGAACTCGGCGAAGAAATCGTTCAGCAGTCCCTTTTTGCCCAAATATTTTATACGGAAAGCTTCGACGGCTTCCTTAGTATCGGCGGAGAAGTTCTCGACTTCGGCAATATGGTTCTTTATGGTTTCAATCATGGCGGTTCATTAACGCAACAAATTTAAAACTTTCAGGCCACAACTTTGACAAAGTTTTGCGAGAGTTTTGAAAGGTGCCATTAATTTTCTTTTGACAATACCCTTTTTTGGAAGTTGTATAACTTTATCAAAGTTGAAGTTCAAAGGACCCGAAATATTGTTGAAGGCTTATAGATTTTATCTGCTGAGAGGAGTCTAAGAGACTGTTTGGAAATCTCTCGATGATTTCTCTTATAGCCTCTTTTGGCGCATTACAGCGTTAAAATTTTGAACCGTATCGATGCTATGCTTAAAAATTTTGCCTCGTTCTGCATCCAAAATAGGCTGTAACAATTCTAACGATACATTTCAAAACAGTCTCCAAGTTTCATTGGGAAACCTATGCGCCGGTTGGATCATGCTTATCTTTTACATTTCCTTTTATCCATACCAAACAAGCCTCAAAATTATCGAAGATATGTTCTTCTGGAATCAAATCGGGAATCAAATCTACACGCTCCATCATGTACCTAGGTTGTTTCAATACGTCTACGAACAAGACATTTATTTTTGACTTCCGTAGGTCGATGAGTACGTCTTCTAATGTATATAGACCGGATTGATCCATATATTGCATACGGTCCATTCTGATAATCACCGTCGATGCAGTTCTGGGTATCTGGTCTGCCAATTGCTGAAATTCGGTGGTAGAACCAAAGAATAAAGGTCCTTTCAAATGTTTTATGAAAACTTCTTCATTTAGATTTCTGGGGAACCCTTTTTCATCTGCCCAGTCTTCCTCTTCTTCCAAGGCCTTTACATCGGAACGTTCGGCGGTCAAATCGCCCATTTTTTTCATAAACATCAAGGAAGCGATTACCAGTCCGATACCCACGGCATAAACAAGGTTCCATACTGATGATAATACAAGCACTACTAGCATTATAATAACTTCCGAGCTAAATTTGATGGGTCCAAAGCTAAGGTCCTTAGGCAAACTGGGAATAGCTTTCAAACCTTTATAGTCCATTACACCAATACCTACGGTAACCAGAATACCTGCAAGAACGGCAGCGGGAATTTGAGATGCTACCGGCGCAAGGGCCAGCATGACTATCAATAGTACAATACCGGCAATCATTCCAGACAGTTTGGTTTTACCGCCCGCGTTGATATTTACCACAGTTCGTATGGTGGCTCCCGCTCCGGGAATTCCACCGAAAATCGCGGCGATACTGTTACCGATTCCCTGTCCGACCAATTCTTTGTTTGGCTGGTGTTTTGTTTTGGTCATGTTATCGGCTACGACCGAGGTCAACAAAGAATCTATTGCACCGAGTAACGCGAGGGTCAATGCCGTAAATATATAGGGCGTTACCGAACCCATTTTAAATTCAGTAAAAATACCCAGATTGGGCATTGGAAAGCCACTGGGTATTTGGTCTATCGGCCGATAATCAAGACCGAAACCATAGGCTACGCCAGAAACTGCTACCAGTGCCACTAGGGCGCTAGGTATAGTCGTAGTGATGCGTTTAAATCCGTAAATGATAACAATTGTAGCCAATGCTAAAATAAGTTCTAGCCAGTTTATGTTTCTTAAGGCCCTCGGCAATACTTTTATCGAACCGACTACGCCCGAAGCCTCTGTTTTGGCTAGGGTTCTGGCTTCTTTGAGCATTTCTTCATCTGTAATTTCCCCGGCCCTTTTTATAGTTTCCTCAAAATTTTCCAATACCAGAATCCCTTCTCCGGCCTCATCCTTAAGAATATTATCCAAAATAATTTCTTCGGCCATGGGTTTGTATTGGTCAACAAATTCAACGTCTTCTTTGGGGTAATAGCCGAT
>Ga0115029_1000660_pt1 | contig 31949 bp, 28 predicted proteins | sample SidtaG_3_FD_87297 | JGI IMG/M metagenome (GOLD analysis project Ga0115029, IMG submission 87297) | Marine algal microbial communities from Sidmouth, United Kingdom - Sidmouth_Asex1 metaG | ecosystem: Host-associated > Algae > Red algae > Unclassified | place: Sidmouth, United Kingdom | collected... | reverse complement strand
TCGGGGCACGTCCGGAGCTTCCCCCCTCCCGGCGATGCCCCACCCCTGACTACCCCCTTCGGCTGGCCTTCGGGCCAGCCGCTTTTGATTGCGCGATCGATGCGCGGTCGATTGCGCGGTCGATTGCGCGGTCGATTGCGCGGTCAGGCGCTCAGCGAGACCGATCCTGGAAGCCGCCGTTCATCGCATGCCGTTCGAGCGCCGTGCGCGACACCGCGAACACGCCGTGACCGCCGCTGTCGAACTCCAGCCAGACCAGGTCCAGCCCGGCCACCCGCCGATCCAGTGCCTCGGCGCTGTTGCCGACCTCGACCACCAGCCAGCCCTCAGGCTCCAGGTAACCCGCGGCCGCCGCCAGCATCGGCATCACCAGCGACAGGCCGTCCTCGCCCGCACCCAAGCCCATCGGCGGCTCGTGCGCGAACTCCCCCGGCATCGCGGCCAGATCCTGCGCATCCACGTAGGGCGGATTCGACACGATCAGCGCATAACGCTCGCTCACCGGATCGAACAGTGAACCGTGCAGCAGGTTCACCCGCTCCTGGACACCGTGCAGGGCCACGTTCTCGGCCGCCAGCGCGAGCGCCTCGACGGACAGGTCGCTGGCATCGATCGTCGCGCGCGGCCACAGCCTGGCCATCGTGATGGCGATGCAGCCGCCACCGGTGCACAGGTCCAGCGCGCGAAACGGCTCGTCCGCCTCCGGCGGCAGCAGCCCGAACGCATCCTCGAGCAGGAACTCGGCGAGCGGCGAGCGCGGGACCAGCGCCCGCTCGTCGCACAGGAACTCGAAGCCTGCGAACCAGGTCCGGCCGGTCAGGTAGGCCGCCGGCATCCGCTCCAGGATGCGGCGCTCCACCACTGCCCGTACCGCCTCGTGCTCCGACAAGGACAGCACGTGCGCATAGTCCGGCGGTTCGGCGGGCGAGCGCCCCAGCGCGTGGCTGACCAGCCAGCTCGCCTCGTCCAGGGCGTTGTCGGTGCCGTGTCCGTAGGCCAGCGAGGCTGCCTGGAAGTCGTTCGCCGCCGCGCGGATGGCAGCCTCGACGGTGCGGTGATCGTTAGCCATCGCGCGTGAGTATAGTCATCGTCTCCTGCTAACCGGTACTTCTCTCATGCGCCCCAGCGTTCCGCTGATCCTTGCCGCGATGGTCGGTATCGCCGCCGGCATCACCGTCGCCCTGAGCGGCCCGGATTCCCCGGGCGAGGGCACCGCGTCGGCCGAGGCCGACCTGGCGCCGCTGCAGGCGAAGATGCGGAACACCGTGGTGCTGCCCGAGGACTTCCGCCGGGTACCGGACTTCACGTTGCAGGCCGGTGACGGTGCGGCCCTGGAGCAGGATTTCCTGGACGATCGCTGGACGCTGGCCTTCTTCGGCTACACCCACTGCCCGGATGTCTGCCCGATCACGCTGCAGGTGATGAAGAACGTGGTGGCGGACCTGCAGGCGCAGGACGTGGAGCCGATGCAGGTCGCCTTCTTCACGGTCGATCCGGTGCGCGACACCGCCGAACGGATGAAGGAGTACGTCGGCTTCTTCGACGAGGATTTCGTGGGCGTGACCGGCGAGCTGAACGATGTCCAGGCGCTGACCCGCTCGCTGGGCATCGTATCGGCGTTCACCGCGGTGGAGGGCAAGCCGGACGAGTACCTGGTCGACCATACCGCCTCCATGCTGCTGATCGATCCGCAGCGCCGGGTGCGGGCGAAGTTCAACGCCCCGCACGAGGCGGACACGATCGTGCAGGACTTCGTCACCTTGCGCGAAGCGCTCGGTTGATGAGCACCGTGCAACGGAATCGCGCCCCGGGCCCGGCCTCCGCGGGGGATCGGTTGAAGTCCTACCTGCTGGCCCCGCTGCCGCAGCATCTGCTGTCGCGCACGGTGCTGTGGCTGACCCGCCGCCGCTCGGCGCTGGTCACGCCGGTGGTCCGGCGCTTCGCCCGCGCCTTCGATGTGCAGATGGCCGATGCGGTGGAACCGGATCTTGCGCACTACGACACCTTCAACGCCTTCTTCACCCGTGCGCTCAGGCCGGAGGCGCGACCGATCACCCGGGAGCCCGGCGGCATCGCCTGTCCGGCCGACGGGCGGGTCTCGTCGCTGGGTCGCGTTCAGGATGCCCGCGTGCTGCAGGCGAAGGGGTGCGACTACGCGCTGTCGGACCTGCTGGGCGGCGACGAGGAGGCGGTGGAGCGGCTGCGCCACGGCAGTTTCGTGACCGTGTACCTGTCGCCTCGCGACTACCACCGCCTGCACATGCCGCTGGAGGGGACCCTGCGGCGCCAGACGCACGTGCCCGGGCGCCTGTGGAGCGTCGGTCAGCACGCGGTGCGGGCGATCGACGGACTGTTCACCCGCAACGAGCGGGTCATCGCGCAGTTCGACACCGAAGCCGGACGCATGGCGCTGGTGCTGGTCGGTGCGATCAACGTGGCCGCCATCGAGACCGTGTGGCACGGACTGGTCACGCCGCCCGTCAAGTCGGCCCTGTCGCACCGGGACTACGACGCGGACACCGGTGCGGACGAGCCGGTCAGGCTGCAGCGCGGCGAGGAGATGGGACGCTTCAACATGGGCTCCACGATCATCGCGCTGTTCGAACGACCGATCGACTTCGATCCGGCGCTGGACAGCGAGTCACCGGTCCGGATGGGACAGCTGCTCGGTACCGTCACACCGCACGAATAGCGGACGCCTCCAGGCGCAGTGCCCGCATCGGCGCATGCGCCAGAGCGATGCGTGACAGTCGGGCCGCCAGCGCCCGGCGCGCATCGTCGGCATCGCCATCGAACCAGGCACGCGTGCTGCCCTGACGAAACGAATAGCCCCAGGCGTCCATGTCGTCGAACATGCGCGCCTGCGTCATCGGCGGCACCGCATCGGCCAGCACCAGTTGCAGCAGGCACACCGCGTTCTCCTCCTCGGCCGTGCCACCGGCGTCGGTGTGCAGCCGGGCGCGTCGGGCGGGCGTCATCAGCAACCAGTGTCCGGCCTCGTGCAGCGCGGAATGGATCGGCGTGTCGTCCCGCACGTACAGTGTGGCGCCGATCAGTCCGGCCTCGTCGTCGCCCCAGTGGCTGCCGGGAATCGGCTGCCCCGACGGCACCGTCTCCACCCGCAGCCCGGCGCTGCCGAGCAGCCGGCGCAGGGCCGGTACGCCGCCGTCCCGAAGTCGCAGCACCGGAGGCGACGAGCAAGGCGGCGAGCAAGGCGGCGACTCAGCAGCGTTCATCGGCGAACGTCATGGCCTGGTCGAGCGTGTCCAGTCCGCAGGCGAGCATGACCAGCCGGTCCACGCCGAGCGCCACGCCCGAGCAATCCGGCAGCCCGGCCCGCAGCGCCGCCAGAAAGAATTCGTCCTGCGGAGGCAACGGCTGGCAGGCGGCCTGCCGCATGGCGAGCTGCTCGGCGAACCGCCGCCGCTGCTCGTCCGCATCGGTGAGCTCGTGGAATCCATTGGCCAGCTCGAGCGTGCCGGCGTACAGCTCGAAGCGCGACGCCACCCGTCGCCCGTCCTCATCGATCGTGCAACGTGCCAGCGAGGCCTGGCTCGGTGGATAGCCGGTCACGAAGGTCGGCCGGTCGACGGGCAATCGGGGCAGCACGAAGGTGTCGAACAGCAGGTCCAGCGCGGCATCGTGCTCGTGATCGGCGATGCCATCCGGAAAGTGTCGCCCGGCCCGGGCGAACAGGTCGCGGATGTCGCTCACGCCCAGACTCTCCGGCCAATGCCCTGACACCTCGCGCACGCACGATCCGTAGCGACGCGTGATCGGTGCGTGATCGAACGGTGCCACCTCGCCCACCACCCGTGTCAGCAGGGCGGCCACGTCCGCCATCAAGCCGGTCAGCTCGCAGCCGACGCGATACCACTCCAGCAACTGGAACTCGGCATTGTGCCGCTGCCCGCGCTCGGCCCGGCGAAACACCGGCGCGAGTTGCCAGACGTCCTGCCCGTGGGCCGCGATCAGCCGCTTCATGGCGAATTCGGGAGAGGTCTGCAGCCAGTGATGACCGTCGATCGCGGTGGCGCGGGTGTCGAACGGCTCGATGGAAGGCTCCGGCCCGGCGCTTCGCGAGAGCACCGGCGTGATCACTTCCAGCGCCCCGGTCGCATCGAAATGCGTGCGAATTCGACGGCGGATGTCGGCGGCGCGGCGCAGGGTCGCAAGCGTTGCGCCCGGACCCCAGTCGGCCTGCGCCGCTGCGCTCACTTCACGCGCGATACGTAGTCACCCGAGCGCGTGTCGATGCGGATCTTCTCGCCTTCCTCGATGAACAGCGGCACCTTCACCACCGCGCCGGTCTCGAAATGCGCAGGCTTGGTGCCACCGGTGGCGGTGTCGCCGCGCAGGCCCGGATCGGTCTCGGTGATGACCATCTCCACGAAGTTCGGCGGCGTGACGGCCAGCGGCTGACCGTTGTACAGCGTGACGTCGCACAGCGACTCGGCGATCAGCCACTGCGCCGCATCGCCCACCGCGGTGGCATCCGCCTGCAGTTGCTCGTAGCTGGCCGGGTCCATGAAGTGCCAGTATTCCCCGTCCGAATACAGGTACTGCATCTGTGTGTCCATGACATCGGCCGACTCGACCGATTCGTTGGACTTGAACGTGCGCTCCACCACCCGACCGGTCTTCAGATTGCGCACCTTGGTACGCGCGAAGGCCTGACCCTTGCCCGGCTTGACGAACTCGTTGCTGACGATCGAGTGCGGATCGTTGTCCAGCATGATCTTCAACCCGCCTTTGAAGTCGTTGGTCGAGTAGTTCGCCATCGTCGCACCTGTTCGGTAAACCACCAGTATATCGCGCCGCATCGCGCCACTGGCGGCCGCCGGAGCGCTGACTACACTCCACGGGTCACCGCCTCGACCGTCCGAAGATGAACGCATCCGTCGTCGAACTCGCCCCTGCGGCCTCCGCCCTGTCGTGCATCGTCTGCGGCGGGCGGGCGGAGCTGGTCGAGGACCTGTGCGTCCGGCTGGAACGCTCGGCCCGCGTCGGCTCGGTGGAGCGGGTGAGCGATCCGCTGATGCTCGAACACGCCATCGCACCCGGACGCGTCGATCTGATCGTGCACGTGCTGGCCACGCCGGACGAGACCTTGCCGCGCTGCCTGCTCGCCCACGCCACCGACGTGCGGGTGCTGGTGGTCGCCCCGGACGGGGTCTGCGGCACGTTGTCACGCTGGTTGCAGCAAGGCGCCAATGACCTGGTCTCCCCCGATGACGAGGACGCTCTGGCGCACGCGCTCAGCCGCCTGCTCGACGAGTGCGGGCTGCTCGCCAGCCTGCGCCGCCAGCAGACGGTGATCGACACGCAGCGACGGAGGATAGAGTCCCTGACCGGCACGGGGGAGCCTGCGGCGGCTCGGCGGCCGGTCACGATCGTCGATACCGCCGACTCACCGGACGGCGTCGACGAGGAGACGCGCGACCGGCGTCCGGTGATCAGCCGTGACGGACTGCCCGGACGCCAGCAGACGTTGCGCCAGCTCCGGACGCTGGCCAGCCGAGCGCTGGTCGAGCGCGACGAACCGGTCATCGCGGTACGCCTGGCGTTCCCGTTCGACGAGCAATGCTGCAGCCGGCTGGAACGCACCCTGTGCGATCTGGCGATCTGCCGGGCGGTGGCGGTCATCCGGCGGGCGATTCCGCGTCGACTGCTGCTGGGACGCCTGCGCAGCGATAGCCTGGTGTTGCTGGTGCCGGGAACCGACGAGGATGGCGAACGCGAGACCGAGATCACGCTGCGGCGCTCGCTCGGCACGCTGGGCGAACTGCTGGAGCGCCCGGACGAGCTGTCGATCGAGACCCTGTCGGACCGGCTGTCGAGGCTGGCGGTCCAGGACCTGGAGCATCACTTCGATCAGGAGCGCAGCGCCACGGTCGCGATCGACGTGCTACAGCCGATTCCGACCCTGACCGCGCACGGCGACGGCTTCAGCCCTGCTCTCGCAGCCGGGCAATCCTGACGTCCAGCGGCGGGTGGGTGGCCATCAGCGAGGCCAGCTTGCCACCGCCGTTGATGCCGAACGCCTGCAGGGTCGAAGGCAACTGCGACTCGCCCGGCCCCTTCAACGCCTCCAGCGCACCGATCATCTGCGCGCGCCCGGCCAGCTCGGCCCCGCCGGCATCGGCCCGGAATTCGCGCTGCCGCGAGAACCAGGCCGCGATCATGCCGGCCAGCGCGCCGAACAGCACGTTGCCGATCAGGTTGCCGATCAGGAATCCGGGTCCGTAGCCGGAACTACGGCCGCGACTCAGCATGCTGTCGAGCAACTGCCCGAGCACCCGGCTGAAGATGATCACGAACGTGTTCAGCACGCCCTGAAGCAGTCCCATGGTGACCATGTCGCCGTTGTAGACGTGCGCCACCTCGTGCCCGAGCACCGCCTCGACCTCGCCGCGTTCCATGCGCGTCAGCAGCCCGGTGCTGACCGCCACCAGCGCATCGTTCTTGTTCCAGCCGGTGGCGAACGCGTTCGGTGTGGACGAATCGAAGATGCCCACGTCCGGCAGGCCCACCCCGGAGGCTTCGGCCTGCGCGTGCACGGTCTCCTTCAGCCAGCGCTCGGTCTCGTTCGCCGGCGTCTCGATCAGCTTCACCCGCATCGAGCGGATCGCCATCTTCTTCGACAGGGCCAGCGAGATGAACGAGCCGACGAAGCCGAAGAGACCGGCGTAGATCACCAGCGACAGGGTGCTCTGGCCCAGATAGCGGTCCAACCCGAAGACCGAGGTGATGATGCTGAAGATCACCATCACCGCGACGTTGGTCGCGACCAGTAGAAGAATGCGGGTCATGCAACGGCTCCTGGGCCTTGGCGACCGGTCAACGGTAGGGCCGCCCGGGGACGTGGGCAATGCTGCGCACCAATTTTTCCGTTCCGACCCGCCTTGCCGTCTCCGACTACCTTTCGACCGTGACCCGGTCCACGTTCTGGAACCCGCGCGGCAGTTTCCGGCCGCGCTGCCCTCGCTGCCCGAGATACTCCTCCAGTTCGGCATAGCGGATGGTGGTGTGACGCTTGCCGCTGTCGATCCGCAACCGTGCCTTCGGAGGCACCACCGCCAGCGCGATCATCGATTCCTGGCCCGCCTTGAAGGCGGCCCCCGGAATGTTGAAGATCTTGTTGCCCTTGCCGCGCGCCATCTCGGGCAGTTCGTTGACCGGGAAGACCAGCAGGCTGCCGGCCGAGGAGATGGCCGCCACGCGGTCTTCGGTCAGCGAGCCGATCGGGGCCGCCGGCAGCACGTTCGCTCCGTCGGGAACCGACAGCACCCCCTTGCCCGCCTTGTTGCGGCTGACCAGATCGCCCAGCCGCGCCACGAACCCGTAGCCGGCACTGGTGCTGAACAGGTAGCGCTCCTGGTCGTCGCCCATGATCACGCTGATGAAGCGGGCACCATCGGCAGGCTTCAGCCGTCCGCTGATGGGCTCGCCCAGTCCGCGTGCCGACGGGAAACCGTGCGCCGCCACCCCGTAGACCCGACCCGTCGAGTCCAGGAACAGCGCGGTCCCGTTGGTGCGCCCGCGTGCGGACGACCGGTAGGCGTCTCCGGCCTTGTATTGCAACGCGATCGGATCGACGTCGAAACCCTTGCCGGCGCGCACCCAGCCGCGCTCGGACAGCACCACGGTGATCGGCTCGCTGGGCACCAGATCAGCCTGGCTGATCGCCTGGGCGGCATCGCGCACCACGATCGGCGAGCGGCGTGCATCGCCGTAGGTCTCGATGTCCTCGGCCAGCTCCTTCTTGACCAGCGTCTTCATGCGGCGCTCCGAGCCGAGCGTTGCCTGCAGGCGATCGCGTTCCTTCTGCAGATCCGTCTGCTCGCGCCGGATCTCCATCTCCTCCAGCTTCGCCAGGTGGCGCAGCTTGAGTTCCAGGATGGCCTCGGCCTGGATGTCGGAGATGCCGAACGAGTCCATCAGCACCGGCTTGGGCTCGTCGTGGCCGCGGATGATGCGGATGACCTCGTCGATGTTGAGGTAGGCGATCAGCAGACCGTCCAGGATGTGCAGGCGCTTCTCGACCCGGTCCAGTCGCCATTGCAGACGGCGACGCACCGTGTCCATGCGAAAGCCCAGCCACTCGGTCAGCATCGGCAGCAGCGCCTTGACCTGCGGGCGGCCGTTCAGCCCGATCACGTTCATGTTGACCCGATAGGTGCGCTCCAGGTCGGTGGTGGCGAACAGGTGCTGCATCAGCTCGTCCATGTCCACCCGGGCACTCCTGGGCGTGATCACCAGGCGGGTCGGGTTCTCGTGGTCCGACTCATCGCGAAGATCCTCCACCAGCGGCAGCTTCTTGGCGTTCATCTGCGCCGCGATCTGCTCCAGCACGCGCGAGCCGGACACCTGGAACGGCAGCGCGGTGACGATGATGTCGCTGTCCTCGCGCCGGTACACCGCCCGCGCGCGCAGCCCGCCCATGCCGGTCTCGTAGATCTGCCGGATGTCGGCGGCAGGCGTGACGATCTCGGCCTCGGTCGGGTAGTCAGGCCCCTTGACGTACAGCAACAGCTCATCGAGGGTGGCGCGCGGCTTGTCCAGCAGGTGCATGCAGGCGTTGCCGATCTCGATCAGGTTGTGCGGCGGGATGTCGGTCGCCATGCCGACCGCGATGCCGGTGGTGGAGTTCAACAGGATGTGCGGGAGCCGCGAGGGCAGCAGCGACGGCTCGTTCAGCGTGCCGTCGAAGTTGGGCACCCAGTCAACGGTGCCCTGCCCCAGCTCCTGCAGCAGGGATTTCGAGAACCGGGTGAGCCGGGATTCGGTGTAGCGCATCGCGGCGAACGACTTGGGGTCGTCCTGGCTGCCCCAGTTGCCCTGCCCGTCCACCAGCGGGTAGCGGTAGGTGAACGGCTGCGCCATCAGCACCATGGCCTCGTAGCAGGCAGAGTCGCCGTGCGGGTGGAACTTGCCGAGCACGTCCCCGACCGTGCGGGCGGACTTCTTGTGCTTGCTGGCCGCCGACAGGCCGAGCTCGCTCATCGCGTAGACGATGCGTCGCTGCACCGGCTTCAGGCCGTCCCCCACGTGCGGCAACGCCCGGTCGAGGATGACGTACATCGAGTAGTCGAGGTAGGCCTTCTCGGTGTACGCCGAGAGGGCCAGCTCCTCGATCTGGGCGACGACCGGTGCCCTGGGTCGGGTGGCCGATCGGTTCGTGGACTTCTTCTTCTGTGCCATGGCGACAAGTGTAGGCCGCGAACGTGCCCTCAACCGTTGCGCAGCACGCGCCTGAGGATCTTGCCGCTGGCGGACTTCGGGATCGTGTCGACGAACACCACCTCGGACAGGTGCTTGTAGGTGGCCACGTGTCCGGCCACGAAGGCCTTGATCTCGTCCGCCGACAAGGACGCATCGGGCTTCAGCACCACGAACGCCTTCGGCCGTTCGCCGGCCTGCTCGTCCGGCACGCCGATGACCGCGACATCGGCCACCGCCGGGTGCGACACCACCAGCGCCTCCAGCTCGGCCGGCGGCACCTGGAAGCCCTTGACCTTGATCAGCTCCTTGAGGCGGTCGACCAGGTAGAAATGGCCTTCCGCATCGGCCCGTGCCAGGTCGCCGGTGCGCAGCCAGCCGTCCTCGGTCAAGGTTTCCCGCGTCGCTCGCTCATTGTTCAGGTAGCCCTTCATGACCTGCGGGCCGCGCACCCACAGCTCGCCGGTCTCGCCATCGGCGACGTCCTCGCCGTCCTCGCCGACCAGCCGGCATTCGGTACCGGGCACGATCACGCCGCTCGAGCCGCCGCGCCCTTGCAGCGCATGGGTGCAGTGGCTGACCGGACTCAGTTCGGTCATGCCGTAGGCCTGCACCACCGCGCAACCGATGCGGGTCGCGGCCTCGTCGGTCAGCTCGGCACCCATCGGCGCCGCACCGGACACCACCTTGCGCAACGAGGACAGGTCGTGACCGTCCACCAGCGGACTCTTGGCGAACCCCAGCACCATCGGCGGCACCGCGTAGACCAGCGTCAACCGGTGCTCGGCGATCAGCGCCAGCGCCTTCTCCATGTCGAAGCGCGGCATGGTCACCACGCGCGTGCCTTCGGCCAGTGCCGCGTTCATCGGCACCTGCATGCCGTAGATGTGAAAGAACGGCAGCACCGCCAGGCAGGCCTCGTCCCCGTTGCCCGCCAGCGTGGCGTTGACCTGCAGCACGTTGGCCACCAGGTTGGCATGCGTGAGCATCACCCCCTTGGGCAGCCCGGTGGTGCCCGAGGAGTAAGGCAGCACCACGACGTCCTCATGCACATCGACGTCCACCTGCTCGATCGGCCCGGCGTACAGCGACTCGATCGAGTCCAGCCCGTCGACCTTGCCGATGGTGACGATGCGCGTGACGCCGGTGTTCCCGATCGCCGCCCGGGCGGTCTCGACGAACGCGGCATCGACGATCAGCCGCACCGCTCCCGCATCGTTCAACTGGTAGCGCACCTCGTCCGCCCCGTAGGTCGGGTTGACGGTGGTGACCGTCGCACCGACCCGGGCGATCGCGTGGAACACCACCGCGTAACGCGGTGAGTTGGCCGCCATCAGCGCCACCACGCTGCCACGCCCGATGCCGTCCGCCGCCAGCCCGCCCGCCAGACGGGCCACCGCGTCGTGCAACGCCCGGCGCGTCCAGCTCTGGCCATCGGCGCCGTCGATCATCGCCACCGCGTCGGGCGCCTCCGCCACGTTGGCGAACACCAGTTCGCCGATCGGCACATCGGGAATGTCCAGGGCCGGCAACGTGCTGCGATGAATCGTCATGGAGGTTCCGGCCTAGCCTTGATGAGAAGAATCGGCATCGCCTGCCAGCAGGCCACGCGCCCGCATCGCCCGGTTCAGCAGTCCGTTGGTGGAGGCATCGTGCGAGTCCACGGTGTGACCGGCCGACAGGTCGGCGTGCACCGCGGAAGCCAGCTGCTTGCCCAGCTCCACCCCCCATTGATCGAACGGGTTGATATCCCAGATACAGGCCTCGACGAACACCTTGTGCTCGTACAGCGCGATCAGGGCGCCCAACGCGAACGCGTCGAAGCGCTGCGCGGTCAGCGTGTTGCTCGGCCTGTCGCCGGCGAAGGTGCGGTGCGGCGCCAGCGCCTCGATCGTGGCGTCGTCCTTGCCGGCGGCACGCATCTCCCGGCGCACCTCGTCGGTGGACTTGCCCACCATCAGCGCCTCGGTCTGGGCGAAGCAATTGGCCAGCAGCAGCTCGTGGTGCTCGCCGAGCGGGTTCAGACTCTCCAGCGGCACGATGAAATCGGCCGGGATGACGTGCGTGCCCTGGTGCAGCAGCTGGAAGTAGGCGTGCTGGCCGTTGGTGCCCGGCTCGCCCCACACGATCGGTCCGGTGGAGATCGTGACCGGCGTGCCGTCCATGTGCACCGACTTGCCGTTGCTCTCCATGGTGAGCTGCTGCAGGTAGGCGGGGAAACGGTGCAGGTACTGGTCGTAGGGCGCGATCAGGTGCGAGCGGCAGTGGCGAAAGTTCGTGTACCACACGCTCAGGAGCGCCAGCGTCACCGGCAGGTTCCCGGCCAGCGGCGCGCTCCGGAAGTGCTCGTCCATCGCGTGCCCGCCGTCCAGGAAGCGCTCGAACCCGTCCGCCCCGATCGACAGCATCAACGGCAATCCGATGGCCGACCACAGCGAGTAGCGCCCGCCGACCCAGTCCCAGAAGCCGAACATGTTGTCGGTGTCGATGCCGAACGCGGACACCGCCTGCGCGTTGGTGGACACCGCCACGAAGTGCTGCGCGATGTCGGCCTCGGCGCCGCCGCCGGCCAGGAACCACTCGCGTGCCGAGTGCGCGTTGGTCAGCGTCTCCTGGGTGGTGAAGGTCTTGGAGGCGACGATGAAGAGCGTGGTTGCCGGGTCCAGCCCCTTCAGCGCCTTCACCAGGTGCGAGCCGTCGACGTTGGAGACGAAGTGCATCGACAGGCGCTCGTGCGCGAACGGTGCCAGCGCCTCGACCGCCATCAGCGGACCCAGGTCCGAGCCGCCGATGCCGATGTTGACCACGTCGGTGATCGCCTGGCCGTCGTGTCCGGTCCAGTCCCCGCTCCTGACGCGCTCGCTGAACGTGCGCAGTCGCGCCAGCACGGTGCGGATGTCCGGCATCACGTCCTGGCCGTCGACCATCACCGACCGCTCGGAGCGGTTGCGAAGGGCGGTGTGCAAGGACGCCCGGCCCTCGGTCGGATTGACGATCTCGCCCGCGAACATCGCATCGCGGCGCCGCTCCACGCCCGATGCTCTCGCCAGCTCCACCAGCAGCGCGTGCGTATCGTCGCCCGCCGGACCACGCACCAGGTGGTTCTTGGAAAAATCTAGGAACAGGCCGGCCGCCTCCAGCTGCAGCGCATCGAAGCGACCGGGGTCGTCCTCGAACAACCGTTTCAGGGAGGTATCGCCCATCGCGCGGCGGTGTTCGACCAGCGCTTGCCAGGCGGGCTTGTCCTGAACCGGGGTGTCCTGGACGGTGGTGTCCTGTGTGGGGGTCATCGGCCTTTCAGTCCGAGTTGGTGTGTGAGTCGTCGCTGCCGGTCACCACCCGCGTCTCATCGCACCCCAGCGACTTGGCCAGCAGCGACAACCGGGCCTGCACCGCCACGCTGTCGGGCACGGTGGTGGCTTCGTCCACCCGCAGGGTGACCGCGTTCGAGCCGATCTCCAGTCGGGCATGGTCCAGGATCGACGGCACGCTGCCGGAGAAGCGGTGCCCGAGCAGCATCGCGGTACCGAGCACATGAGCGCGATCGGCGCTGCTGTCGTCGAGCAGCGTCAGGGCGGGATCGTCGGCGCGCTTGCCGTAGCGGGCGTGCACCAGCGCTGCCAGGAAGGCACGCTCGGCATGCGTGACCCCCAGCAGCGGAAAGCGCAGGATGCGCTCGAACGCGTGCCGGGCCTGCACGTCGGTCGCCTCGCGCCAGGCGATGTCCGACAGCGCGCAGGCCGCGATGCGCAGCCGGCGCTGCTGCGCGCTCTCGCCGATCGACAGCGTTTCGGTGAACCGCTCCAGCGCCTGCGCGAAATCCGGCACACGGGCCGCCTCGCGACCCAGGTCGCGGCAGCCGGCGATCAGCGGATCCTGGCCGCGTTCCCGTTCCGGCAACTGCTCGTACAACCAACCTTCGCGCACGCCCAGGGACGAGAACAGCACGCGACCGGGCGCGAGCCGCTTCAACACGCGATCCATCACCAGCGCCGCTGCCGGCAGCGTGGAGACCCGACGCCCGGGCACGCCGGGCATGGCCTTCAGCTCGTCCTCGTCCATGCCGGCCAGGCGCTTGGCCAGCTGGCGCAGCTCGCCGGTTTCCATCTGCAGCCCGTGGATGACCGGGATCGCGGTCTGCTGCGCTGCCAGGTGCACCTTTGCCAACGCCCGCCAGCCGCCTCCGACCACGTGAAAGTCGGTGCCCTGCACCGCCTCGGCCAGTCGGTCGCGCAGCAGCTCGTCGACGTGGCGGCGGGCCTCCTTCGCATCGTCCTTCATGCGCCTGGCGATCAGCAGCGCGCCCAGCGGCATGCTGACCCTCGACTCCCCGACCACGTCCCGGCGCACCGTGGCGATCTCCAGGCTTCCGCCCCCCAGGTCGCCCACCAGGCCGTCCGGCTCGTAGAAGCCTGCGATGACGCCGGTCGCGGCGAGGCGCGCCTCGTCGTCGCCGCTCAGGATCGTGATCGGCAGTCCCGACACCTCCTCCAGGCGCTGCTTGAAGGAGTTTCCGTTGGTGGCCTTGCGGATCGCCTCGGTGGCCAGCAGCGCGATCTGGCTGACCTGCATCGCCCGGGCGATGGACACGAACCGCACCAGCGCCTGCGCCACGCAATCCATCGCCTCCTGGCCCAGGTTGCCGTCCTCGTCCAGCGAGGCGCCCAACCGGCACAGCGACTTCTCGTTGAAACGGGGCAACGGCGCTCGGGCCAATCGATCGTAGACCACCAGCCGCACCGAATTGGAGCCCAGGTCCACGACCGCCACGTGTTCGTCCAGCGGGCGCGATGCGTTCATGCAGGATCGGTCTTGATCAGCCGGGTGAGGCGACGGAGCATAACCAATCGTCAGGCTCCGCGCCCCTTCCGGCTAACGGCCCCGATCCGTCGGCCGCCTGCCCGCCACCCGCCACCCCGCTACCAGAAGGCGATCAGGATGACCACCATGCCCAGCACCAGCAGCGCCGCCGAGATCTTGCGACCGCCGTTCGAGCTCGCATTGCCCTCCGCCTCGTGCACCTCGGCGGCCAGCCCCGGCGTCCAGGTCATGCGCTCGACCAGCTCGGCATCCGGCGGCGCGGTCTGCCGGCTGCGGATCACCAGCACCAGGATGCTGAACACGGTCATGATGCCGACGTTGATGGTGAAGTGCACCGGCCACAGGTCGAACTGGCCCAGCACGAACAATGCAAGCCCGACGGCATGGCCCAGACCCAGCGTCCAGATGGCGCCGGAACCGTTGGCCCGTCGCCAGAACGCCCCCACCAGGAAGATCGCCACGACCGGCGGCACCAGGATGGCGAACGCTTGCTGCAGGTACACCCACAGCCCGCCGAAGTTGGCGATCTGCGGCGCCCAGGCGATCGCGATCAGCATCAGCACCAAGGTCGCGATCTTGCCGTAGAGGGCGATTCGCCTGGGCGGCGTGTCCGGTCGGGACTCCAGCACGAAGTCGTGCACGATCAGCGTGGACGCCGAGTTGAGCGTGGAGTCCACGCTGGACATGATCGCCGCGATCAGGCCGGCCAGCACCAGGCCGGTGACACCGACCGGCAGCACCGTGGTGATCAGCGTGGGGAACACCATGTCGGCGTTGGGCAGGTCCGGGATCAGGATGATGGCCATCGCGCCGGGCAGCACCATGGTGAACAGCGGGATCAGCTTCAGGAAGCCGCCCAGGATCGCCCCGTACTGGGCATTCTGCAGATCCTTCGCGCCGAGCACGCGCTGCACGATGTACTGGTTGGTCACCCAATACCAGAAGCCGAGCAGCGACACGCCGACGATGAGCCCGGGCCAAGGCAGCATCTCGTCGCCCATCGGACGCACCATCGACAGGTGCTCCTCGTTCGGCACCGCCGCCACCACGTTCGCCCAGGACCAGTCCAGCTGGTCGAACATGATCATCGTCATCAGCGTGGTGCCGAAGATCAGCACGACGGCCTGCAGCAGGTCGGTGTAGACCACCGCCTTCAGGCCGCCGGCCGCGGTGTACAGCCCGGCGAACACCCCGAGTCCCACGCACACCTGCCAGATGACCAGATCCGGGAAGAAGGTCTTGAGCACCACGGCACCGGCGTACAGACCGCCGGCGGTGTCCACGATGATGCTCAGCGCGATGGTGATGATCGAGAAGTAGCGCCGGCTGCGCCGGTCGTAGCGCAGCTCCAGGAACTCGGGAATGGTGGTGATCCTGGAGCGCAGGTACAGCGGCAGGAAGATGAACGCCAGGATCAGCAGCGCAAGGCCCGACATCCATTCGTAGGAGGACACCGCGATACCGCTGGCGTAGGCCGCGCCGGACAGCCCGATCAGCGTGGTGCTGGAGATGTTGGAGGCGAACAGCGAGAAACCGATGACCCCCCAGCCGAGCGAGCGGCCGGCCAGGAACAGGTCGTCACCGCTCTCGGTCTTCCTGGACACCAGCACGCCGATGACGACGATGACCAGGAAGTAGGCGACGATGACCGCGATGTCCAGTCCGCCTATCGCGCTGGCGACTTCCTCGAGTTCGACCTGTTCCATGCCATCACCATCGTATGTCCGAAAAGCGAAGGTGAAGAAAATTCATGCGTGCAGCGCACACCCTGCAACGATTACACGCGCGGAACGACCTCAGAAGCCGACCGCGCAACCGTCCTTGCGCGGATCCGATCCGCCGGCGTAGCCACCCCCCTCGAGCCGGTGCACCAGCTGCGCACCACCGAAGCCGAAGGCGGCGTCCGGCTCCTCCACCACGACGTCATGACCGAGATCGCTCAGCGCCTGGCGCGTCGCCGCCGGCACGCTCGCCTCGCAGGCCACGCCGAGCCCTGCGGTCACCCGCCAGCGCGGTGCGTCCACCGCCGCCTGCACGTCCTGACCGTACAGCTGGGTGCGCAGCATCATCATCAGGTGGCCCTGCGCCTGCATCGGCCCGCCCATCACGCCGAACGCCATCAGCGGATCGGCACCGCGCATCAGAAAGCCGGGGATGATGGTGTGGAACGGCCGCTTTCGTGGACCCGGCGCGTTCGGATGGCCGGCGATCGGGGTGAAGCCTGCGCCCCGGTTCTGCAGATGGATGCCGGTCCCCGGCACCACCGCACCGGAGCCGAAGCCCATGTAGTTCGACTGGATGAACGACACCATCATGCCGGCAGCATCGGCGGCGGCCAGGTAGACCGTGCCGCCGCGCCTCGGCGCACCGCTGCCGAAGTCCTGCGCCCGCAGCGGATCGATCAGTGCCGCGCGCGCTGCCAGGTAGTCGTCGTCAAGCAGCTCGTCCACGCCCACCGGCGTCATCGACGGACCGTCCGCCACGAACGCATCGCAATCGCGAAAGGCCAGCTTCATCGCCTCCATCGCCAGGTGCATGCCGCGCGGATCGTCCGGGCCCAGATCGCGAATGGCGGTGTGCTCCAGCATGCCCAGCGCCATCAGGGCCGCGATGCCCTGCCCGTTCGGCGGAATCTCGTGCAGGCTGACGCCATCGAATTCGCGAGAGATCGTGCCGCACCAGTCGCAGGCGTGCGAGGCCAGATCGTCCTCGCTCAACGGCGCGCCGTGCGCCCCGGCCGCCGCGGCGATGCGCTCGGCCAGCGCACCGCGGTAGAACGATTCGCCGCCGGTGGCGGCGATGTCGGCAAGCGTCGCCCCCAGGTCCGGGTTGAGGAAACGTTCGCCGGCCAGCGGCGTGCGCCCCTCGGGCATGAAATGATCGGCGAACCCGGGCTGCTCCTTCAGCGTCGCCGCTCCGACGGCCCAGGCCGCGGCGATGATCGGCGACACCGCGAAACCCCGCTCGCACAGCGTCACGGCCGGCTCGAACAGCGTGGCGAACGGCAGCTTGCCGAAGCGCTCGGACAACGCCGACCAGGCGCTGACCGCCCCCGGCACGGTCACCGGATCCCAGCCCCGCTCGGGCAGCGTGGCATGGCTCGCCAGCCATGCCTCGTCCCAGCCGGCGGGCGAACGCCCCGACGCGTTGAGCCCGTGCAGACGGTCGCCGTCCCAGACCATCGCGAACGCATCCGAACCCAGCCCGCATCCGGTCGGTTCGACCACCGTCAGCGCGATCGCCGCGGCCAGCGCGGCGTCCACCGCATTGCCGCCGCGTTGCAGCATCGACAGTCCGGCCTGGGCGGCCAGCGGCTGCGAGGTGGTCACGACGTTGTCCGCCAGCACCGCCGATCGGTGCGAGGCGTAGGGTCCGACGGCGGGAAATTTCATGCGGATCGATGGCTCATCGTGGGGAACGGTGGTGCCGACACGACGTCAGAAACGGTCGCGACCGGGCACCTTCAGGTTGTTGATGCGCGTGCGCCCGAGCAGCTTGAGCAACACGCCCCGCCCGGCCTTCAGGATCGGGTACAGCACCGCCGAGACGCGTTCGGAGCGGAACAGCCAGTAGTTCAGCCGGTTCAGCATGCCGGAGCGGCTGCTGATCAGTGCCAGTGCGTGAATCGCGTCCGCACCGTAGTACAGGCGATCGCCCATCTCGAGCACCATGCCCTCGTCCACGTCCAGCCCGGCGGCGGTGATCCGGCGCATGATCTCGGTGTCCTCGCGCGCATCCACGATCCGGAAGCTGCCGATGTCGCGGCGCACGCGCATCACGCTGACGTAATTGTCGCAGGCCGGGCACTCCTTGTCGTAGACCAGCGTGACGTCGGCCTTGTCCTGACTCATGGCGTGGCTCTTCCGATTGCCGCGGCACGCACGCGTCGACGCACCTCGTCGATGCCCAGTGCCTGCAGATGCGCCACGTTACGCAACGGTATGCCGTCGGGATCAGGATGGCGCTGCAGGGCCCGCTCCACCGCATCCTCCCGAAGCAGGTGCAACAGCGGCACCGGCGAGCGGTTGGTCCAGTGCGACGGATCGTCCGCACTCTCGCCCTCGAACAGGTAATGCGGGTGAAAGCTTGCCAGCTGGACCTGTCCGCGCAGCGCCAGCGCGTCGAGCAACGCCTCGGCGATCTCGACCAGGTCCAGGTACTCGTCCAGCCCCTCGAACCGCGGATCGGTCAGCGCCAGCAGCAGGGTGCCTTCGGGGTCGCTGTCGGCATCGACCAGGCGCGCCGCCTCCAGCGCCAGGCGTTCCAGCACCGCTTCGGTGCCGCCGGCCACCGCGTGAATCCCGAGCGCACCGCCACGCACCGCCGCGCCGGCGAACGGGCACAGGTTCTCGGCGATCACGAAGCCGTCGAGCCAGCCGGCGACCCGGGTCGTCACAGTGGTCTCGGAAAGGGATGCGGGAAGGGATGCGGGAGGGGATTCGGGAAGCATGGTCGGCAAGATATACTGCCGCTGCACCGAACGGCTGCCGCCGAGCGCCTTCTCCATGCCGATCCCGAAGCGATGAACCCCGATCTTGCGCGCCTGCAGCCCTACCCGTTCGAGCGCCTGCGCGCCCTGCTGCAGGGCGTGACCCCTGCCGAGCTGCCGCCGGTGTCGCTGTCGATCGGCGAGCCGACCCGGCCCGCGCCGCCCGAGACGCTCGTCGCGCTGAGCGCGTCCCTGTCGCAGGCCGAGCGCTATCCGACCACGCGCGGCAGCGATGCCCTGCGCGAGACGATCGCCGGCTGGCTGGGACGGCGCTTCGGCCTGGACGGCGAGACCGACCTCGATGACCTGGCGGCCCGCGGGGTGCTGCCGCTGAACGGCACGCGCGAGGGGCTGTTCGCCATCGCCCAGTGCCTGCTGGACCGCACCGCCACCGCGCGCGACGTGCTGATGCCCAATCCGTTCTATCAGATCTACGAGGGCGCGGCCCTGATGGCCGGCTGCCGGCCGGCGCTGTACGCCATCGACGAGCACGCCGACGACAACCTGGACACCATCGAGGCGGCCGCCTGGGACGCCTGCCAGATGGTCTACGTGTGCACGCCGGGCAATCCGACCGGGGCGGTGCTGTCGGAAGCGGCATTGGGACGGCTGATCGAGCGTGCGCACCGGCACGATTTCGTGATCGTCTCCGACGAGTGCTACAGCGAGATCTACCGCGAGAGCGCCGGCGCACCACCCGGGCTGCTGCAGGCCTCGCGGGCCATCGGCAACGCAGGACACGCCCGCTGCCTGGCCTTTCACAGCCTGTCCAAGCGCTCCAACCTGCCCGGGCTGCGTTCCGGGTTCGTGGCGGGCGATGCCGGCCTGCTGCAGCGCTTCGCCGACTACCGTGCCTACCACGGCTGTTCGATGCCGGGCTTCGTACAGGCCGCCAGCATCGCCGCCTGGGGCGACGAGACGCACGTGCGCGCCAACCGGCAGGCCTACGATGCCAGCTACGCGGCGGTCAGGACGGCGCTGGCGCCGGTGCTGGACGTGTGCATCCCGCCGGGCGGCTTCTACTTGTGGCCCGAGCTGCCGATCGATGAACAGGAGCTCACCCGCACCTTGCTGCACGATGCCAACGTGCGCGTGGTGCCCGGCAGCTACCTGGCGCGCGATGATCGCGCAGGGCGCAACCCCGGCACCGGTCGGCTGCGCCTGGCGCTGGTCGCCTCCCCTAAGGATTGCGGCACGGCGGCCAGCCGCATCGCCGACGTGCTGGCCCGATCGATCGATTCCCCGCCGACGTCTCGCGTCGTCGCCTGACTTTCTCGCCCTGCCCAGCCCGCCCGACTCCGGGCGCGTGCCCCGACTTGAACCCCGAAGCCCCATGAGCGATCTCGAGAAGACCATCAACGATGCGTGGGAAGCCCGCGCCGAGCTGTCACCGGCCGATGCCGGCGGCAAGGTCGGCCGCGCCGTCGAGCACGCCATCGGACTGCTGGACAGCGGCGAGGCGCGCGTCGCCGAACCGCTCGGCGAGAGCCGCTGGCAGGTCAACGAGTGGCTGAAGAAAGCGGTGCTGCTGTCGTTCCGTTTGCGCGACAACGCGCTGATCGAGGCCGGCGCCGACACGCGCTACTACGACAAGGTGCCCGGCAAGTTCACCGACATGACCGCCGAGCAGTTCGCCGCGGCCGGTGTACGGGTGGTGCCGCCCGCCATGGCCAGGAAGGGCAGCTACGTGGCGCCCAACACGGTGCTGATGCCCAGCTACGTGAACATCGGTGCGTATGTGGACTCGGGCACGATGGTCGACACCTGGGCCACGGTCGGCTCCTGCGCGCAGATCGGCAAGAACGTGCACCTGTCCGGCGGTGTCGGCATCGGCGGCGTGCTGGAACCGCTGCAGGCCTCGCCGACCATCATCGAGGACGATTGCTTCATCGGGGCCCGCTCCGAGGTGGTCGAGGGCGTGATCGTCGAGCAGGGCTCGGTCATCTCGATGGGCGTCTACCTGGGCCAGAGCACGCGCATCTACGATCGCGAGCGGGACGAGGTCAGCTACGGGCGCGTGCCGGCAGGCTCGGTGGTGGTGTCGGGCAACCTGCCGGCCGAGAACGGTCGCTACTCGCTGTACTGCGCGGTGATCGTCAAGCGGGTGGATGCGAAGACGCGCGCCAAGGTCGGCATCAACGAGCTGCTGCGCATCGTCGACTGAGCTCGTCTACCGGATGACACTCCCATGATCCTCTATGGCATTCCGAACTGCGACAGCGTGAAGAAGGCGCGTCGCTGGCTGGACGATTCCGGTCTGGACCATACCTTCCACGACTACAAGAAGCACGGCATCGAGGCCGATCGCCTGGCGCGCTGGGTGTCGGTGGTCGGCTGGGAACCGCTGCTCAACCAGCGCGGCACCACCTGGCGCAAGCTGCCGGACGCCGACAAGGCGGACCTGGACAGCGACAAGGCGCAGGCGCTGATGCGCGAGCACACCAGCCTGATCAAGCGCCCGGTGGTGGAGCACGGCGACGAGGTGCTGGTCGGTTTCGAAGCACGGACCTGGCAGCGGTTGCTGGTCGAGTGAGAGGAGCCGTCGCGCGTTCGTTCAAGACGCGCGACGGCTCAGGACGTCGCGCTGCGCTTTCTCATGTCTCGCAGCCAGCCGTACACCGGCCACAGCAACCCGATCGCGGTCAGTACCAACAGGAACAGCGCGATCGGGTGCCCGGTCATGAACTGACCGAACTCGCCATCGGTGATGATCAGTCCCTGCCGCAGGCTCAGCTCGAAGGCCGGCCCCAGCACCATGCCGATGATCAGCGGCGCCATCGGGTAGCCGCTGCGACGCAGGAAGAAGCCGCCGACGCCGGCGGTGAACATCACGATCAGGTCGAACGGATTGCCGCGCACGTAGTACACGCCCAGCACGCACAGCAGGCCGATCGCCACCAGCATCAACGGCTCTTGGATGCGCAGCAGCGGAGCGGCCGCCTTCGACACCAGCATGCCCAGCGGCAGCAGCAGCAGGTTGATCACGAAGAAGCCGAGGAAGATCGCCGCGATCAGCGTCGGGTTGTCCTCCATCAGCCTCACGCCGGGCGTCACGCCGTGCAGCGTGAAGGTCGCCAGCATGACCGCGGTGATCACGTCGCCGGGTATGCCGAGTGCCAGCGTGGGCACCAGCGCCCCGCCGGTCACCGCGTTGTTGGCGCTTTCGGCGGCGACGATACCGTCCGGCTCGCCGGTCCCGAAGGCGGCGCCGCGAGGCGAGGAGCGCTTGGCCTCGGCGTAGGCGATGAAGGCGGCGGTGGCCGACCCGGTGCCCGGCAGCACGCCCACGCCGCAACCGATGGCGGTCGACTTGACCAGGTTGCCGATGCGCCCCTTCCAGGCGGCGATCTTCGGCAGAACGATACCGCTGAACGAGATGTCGGCGGAGCCGCTGTCGGGCCCGTCCGCGATGCGGATCAGGATCTCGCTGAACGCGAAGATGCCGATCACCACCGCCAGCAGGTTGAAGCCTGCGATCAGCTGGTACTGATCGAACGTGAAGCGGACCTCGCCGGTGATCGGGTCGCCGCCCACGCTGGACAGGAAGATGCCGAGGGCCCCCGCCACCAGACCCTTGACCACCGAGCCCTTGGACACCGTGACGATGCAGGTCAGGCCCAGGCTGATCAGCGCGAAGGTCTCGATCGGGCCGAACCGGAGCGCGAAGGCGGCTAGCTGCGGCGCGGCCAGCAGCAGCAGCACCGCCGAGACCAGACCGCCGACCACCGAGGCGATCGTCGCCCAGCCGAGCGCCTCGCCCGCCCGTCCGGCACGGGCCATGGGCGTGCCGTCCAGCACCGTCGCGGCGCCCGCCGGCGTGCCCGGGGTGTTGATCAGGATGGCCGAGATCGATCCGCCGTAGACCGATCCGGCGTACACCGCCAGCAGCAGGATGATGGCCGGCGCCTGCTCCATCGTCAGCGTGAACGGCAGCACCAGGGCCACCGCCACGGTGCTGCCGATGCCCGGCAGCGCCCCGAGCACGATGCCCAGCGTGGTGCCGAACACCAGCGTGGCCATGCCTTGCAGTGTCAGGATCAGGGCGGCCGCCTGCGGCAGGACACTCAGCATGCTCGGGTCAGAACAGGTAGGTGAACGGCGAGGTGGGCAGCGGCAGCCCCAGCCCGTGATGGAACAGCAGGAACAGCACGCTCGGCACGCCGATGCCGAACCCCAGCCACAGCGGCCAGGCACGGATGCCGAGCACCCGCAACGAGAACAGCGCGAAGGCGATGCCCGACAGCAGGAAACCCAGCTCGGTCAAGGCGAACACGAAGCCTGCCATGGCGCCGATCACCAGCGCCAGGCGCAGCACCGTGCCCCGGTTCCCGCTGATCGCCAAGCCCTTGCCGGAAGATCGGCCGGACGGCTGATCGGGTACCGCCCGAGCCGAGGCCCGACCAGCCTGCAGTTCGCCCACGAGCGCCAATACGGCCACGGCTGCCCAGCACCACAGCACCCGGGTGGGGAAGAACATCGGCGAGAACGCGGCCAGCTGCGAGAATTCACCCGCTCGACCGATCAGCAGCAGGCCGAGCGGGACAAGCAGCATGATGCCCGCGACCAGCGTGCGCTCGTTGATCACCACGCCTTCACCGTGCCGGACACGGGCTCTGCGTACCCCTTATCCATCGGACCACCCGCCGGACCGGCCGCCGGACCGGCTATCGTGTCGATCGCAGGTTTCAGAGCCCTGCCGCGTCGATCAGCGCCTGGTTGGCGTCGTACTGGGACCGGAAGAATTCCTCGAATTCGGCCGCGTCCCGGTAGGCGATGACGGTGCCGGTGCTGGCGGCGAACTCCTCGAAGGCGTCCGATTCGACCGCCGCGGCGCAGGCGGCGGACAACGTGTCCCTGACCTCGTCCGGCAGGCCGGTGGGTGCGAACAGGCCACCCCACAGGTACAGCTCGTTCAGCGGCGGCTCGATGCCGGCTTCGGCGGCCGTCTGCACGTCCGGCAGCGATGCCAGCCGCTCGTCGGCGAACACCGCCAGCGGCTTGAGCTCGTAGCTGGACAGCAGCACCTCGGTGTCGCCGAAGAACTGGATGATGCCACCGGCCATCGACTTCATCGCCGGGCCCGAGCCCTCGTGCGGCAGGTGCTTGACCTGGTCCATGATGCCCAGACCGCTCATCGCCGAGACCATGGTCAGATGCGTGATGGCGCCCGGACCGGACGAGCCGTACAGCAGCTCGCCGGGCTTCTCCTCCACCGCCGCCTTGACATCGGCCAGGTTCTCGAGATCGCTGTCGGCGCGCGCATAGAACAGCGTGGGCGAGGCGGCCACCGAACAGATCGGCGACCAGGAATCCGCATCGTAGGGCACGTTCTTGATCTGCGGTTGAATGGTGGACACCGTCACCGACAGGTAGCCCAGCGTGTAGCCGTCCGCATCGACGCCGGCCAGGTGGGAGGCGGCCACGGTGCCCGAACCGCCCGCCATGTTCTGCACCACCGCCTTGCCCCCGAGCGCCTCGGCGAACGGTGCCTGGAAGCCACGCAACAGCAGATCGGTTCCGCCGCCGGCATTGAACGGCGCGATCAGCGTGACCGGCTTCTCGGGAAATTCGGCGTGAACCGGTGCGGCGAGCGCGATCGTCGCCGCCATGGCGCCGAGCAGCGACAGTGAATGCCGGAGCGATGAACGCCGGTGAAGGGACTTGCGCATGAGCATCGGTTCTCGCGAACGGTTCGGTGATGATTCGACGGTGGCCGGGGGCGAGCACGCGTTCTTCCGTGTCCGGACCGGCAACGGTCAGTTGACGAACATACATAGATGAACTCGTGCATTCAAGTCGCGACGGCTTGTGGTCAACTACGGCCAGGCGATTTCGATTCGAGACACGATGGACCTGGCCACCAGCGAGATCGCACTGCTCGCCCTGCTCATGCTGGGCACCGGTGCGGCGGCCGGACTGCTGGCAGGACTGCTGGGGGTGGGCGGCGGCATCGTCATCGTGCCCATCCTGTTCCTGGTGCTCGACACGCTGGCGTTTCCCGAATCCGTCGCCATGCACGTCGCGGTGGCCACCTCGCTGGCCACCATCGTGCCGACGTCGCTGGCCTCCAGCCGGGCCCACCACGCCAAGGGCAACTTCGACGCCGACCTGTTCAGGCGGTGGGCGCCGTTCATCGCCATCGGGGCCGCCATCGGCGGGCTGCTGGCAGGGTTCCTGGGCGGTGCCGGCCTGAAGCTGGTGTTCGGCATCGTCGCGCTGGCGGTCGCCATCAACATGGCCCTGCCGAGCAAGCCGGTGCAGGTTGACCGGCTACCCGCGGGCAAGCTGACCCAGGGCGGCATCGCCGGCGGCATCGGTCTTTTCTCCGCATTGATGGGCATCGGTGGCGGCTCGCTGTCGGTGCCGGCCTTGTCGATGTACTCGGTGCCGACCCACCGTGCCATCGGCACCGCGGCCGCCTTCGGCTTCGTGATCGCGTTGCCGGCCGTGTTCGGTTTCGTCTGGAGCGGCTGGGAGATGCCGGGGCGCCCGCCCGGCTCGCTCGGCTACGTGAATCTTGCGGCCGCCGCACTGATCTTCCCGGTGGCTGCCCTGTTCGCGCCGCTGGGCGCTCGCCTGGCGCATGCTCTGCCGGCCGGCCGGTTGCGCCAGGCCTTCGCCCTCTTCCTGGGCTTCACCGCCCTTCGCATGCTGTGGACCGCCATCTCTTGAGCTCCCCTTATCGCACCGCCGTCATCGGCCTCGGCTCCATGGGCCTGGGCATCGCAGGCTCGCTGCTGCGCGCCGGTCACCCCACGCACGGCATCGATGTGGATGCGGCGCGCACGCAGCGCTTCATCGAGGATGGCGGCGCGAGCGATGCCTGGCCGGACGCCGCCGCCGCGCTGGACGCCCTGGTGGTGGTGGTGCTGAACGCGGCGCAGACCGAATCGGTGCTGTTCGGCGACGGCGCCGGGAACGAAGGCCTGGTACCCCGGCTCGCCAGCGGTGCGGTCGTGATCGCCTGCGCCACGGTGGCCCCCGACACCGCGCGCGACCTGGCGGCGCGCTGCGAGGAACACGGCGTGCACTACCTGGACGCACCGATCTCGGGCGGCTCGATCAAGGCCGCCGCCGGCGAGCTGTCGATCATGGCATCCGGCACACCGGCCGCGTTCGCCGCCGCCCGCCCGGCGCTGGACGCCCTGGCCACCACCGTGTTCGAGCTGGGGGAGGCGGCCGGCGCGGGCTCCGCCATGAAGGCGGTCAACCAGCTGCTGGCCGGCGTGCACATCGCCGCGATGGCCGAGGCGATGACCTTCGGCATCACGCAGGGCGTGACACCGGAACGCTTCGTCGAGGTGATCAGCCAATGCGCCGGCACCAGCTGGATGCTGGAGAACCGCGCCCCGCACATCGTGGCCGGCGACTACACGCCGCATTCCTCGGTGGACATCTGGCCGAAAGACCTGGGCATCGTGCTGGACATCGCCCGCAGCGCCCGCTTCTCGGCACCGATCACCGCCGCCGCGCTGCAGCAGTTCCTGGCCGCCGCCGGTTCCGGCCTGGGTGCCGAGGATGATGCGGCGGTGGCCAAGGTGTACGCAAGAAATGCAGGGCTGACCCTGCCGGAAGCATCCTGATGCTGCTCGGCTGCATAGGCGACGACTTCACCGGCTCCAGCGATCTGGCCAACACGCTGAGCAAGGAGGGCATGCGCACGGTGCAGTACACCGGCGTGCCGGCCGGCCCGGCCGATGCGGATGTCGAGGCCGGCGTGGTGGCCCTGAAGACGCGCTCCGTTCCGGTCGAGCAGGCCGTCGCGCAATCGCTCGATGCGCTCGCCTGGCTGCGCGAACAGGGCTGCCGGCAGTTCGTGTTCAAGTACTGTTCGACCTTCGACTCCACCCCCGAAGGCAACATCGGCCCGGTGGCCGAAGCGCTGGCGGACGCGCTGGATGCCGAGCGGGTCATCGTCTGCCCCGCCTTTCCCGGTACCGGCCGATCGGTGTACCAGGGCCACCTGTTCGTCAAGGACGCGCTGCTGAACGAGTCCGGCATGCAGGATCATCCGCTGACGCCGATGAGCGATGCGGACCTGCGCCGCTGGCTGGGGCGGCAGACGCAAGGGTCGATCGGTCACGTGGCGGCGGTGGACGTGCTGCAGGGTTCCGACGCGATCCGTACCGCGCTGGGCCGCGAGCAATCCGCCGGCCATCGGCTGATCGTGATCGATGCGCTGCGCGACGAGGACTTGAGGGCGATCGGTGCGGCTGCCGCCGACTCGGTGCTGATCACCGGCGGATCGGGCATCGCGCTGGGCCTGCCGGCCAACCTGCTCGGTGGCGGCGCCCGCGCCACGGCGGCGGACCACTGGCAAGGCGAGTCGGGTCCCTGCGTGGTGCTGTCCGGCTCCTGCTCGGTGGCCACGCGCGAGCAGCTCGCCGCCCACCTGCGCGGCAACCCGGGCATCGAGATCGATCCAGTGCAGGTGCTGAGCGGCGAGCTGAGCGCCGAGGCGCTGACGGCACGATTGCTCGACGCCGACGGCATCCCGGTCGCCTACAGCTCGGCCGACCCCGAACAGGTGCGTCGGGTGCAGGAGGAACATGGACGCGAGGCGAGCGCCGCCGCGCTGGAGAACCTGTTCGCCGAGACGGCGCGGCGACTGGTCGACGGTGGCGTGCGCCGCTTGATCACGGCCGGTGGAGAAACCTCCGGCGCGGTCATCGAAGGGCTGGCGCTGAAGACCCTGCAGATCGGCCCGGAGATCGATCCGGGCGTGCCGGCCCTGCGTGCCGGGCCCGATCTGGTGCTGGCGTTGAAGTCCGGCAACTTCGGCGGCGCGGACTTCTTCGCCCGCGCCGCCCAGCGGCTGGCCTGAACGGCTGGCCTGAACGGCCGACCTGAACGGCCGACCTGAACGGTTGACCCGGACAGTCGACTCGAACGATCAGCCCACCTGCGCCACGCGCTGCTCGGTGACCGGCATGACGCCTGCGATCCGGGTGGCGACCAGTTCGGCCGTGGCCGGCGCCAGGGTCCAGCCCAGATGGCCGTGTCCGGTGTTGTAGAACACCCCGGACTTCCTGCCGGAACCGACGCGCGGCAGCATGCTCGGCATCATCGGTCGCAGTCCCGCCCACGGGATCACGTGTTCGGTGTCGATGTCCGGGAAGAAGCGGCGGCACCAGGCGACCAGCGGCTCGACCCGGTCGGAGCGGATGTCCTTGTTCGAGCCGTTGAACTCGGCGGTGCCGGCGATGCGGAACCGGTCGCGGCCCAGGCGGCTGGTGACGATCTTGGCGTCGTCGTCGAGCAGGCTGACCCACGGTGCGGCATCGGCGCTGACCTGATCGTCCAGCGGGATGGTGACCGAGTACCCCTTCACCGGATAGACGTTGACGCGATCGCCGACGTCGGCCGCCAGCTTGCGGCTGTGCATGCCGGCGCAGATGACCACCGCGTCGTGCTCGCTGCGCCCCATGCCCTCCTTCGGGTCCGCGTTGCGCACCACCGACAGGTGACCGCGACCGCCGTGGGTGTGGAACACCGCCACGCCGTCCGGACCGTGCACCAGCTCGTGCACGTCGGTGTCGAAGCGGAACTCGGCACCGAGCCGCACGCAAGCCTCGGCAAGGCCCCGGGTGTACTTGTGGATGTCACCGGTGGAGTCGCTCGGCGTGAAGTAGCCGCCGACGAAATCGTCCTGCAGGGCCGGCTCGATCTTGCGCATCTCCTCGGGCGTCATCGCGCGGCGCTCCAGCCCGCCCTCGGACAGCATCCGGTTCACGCGGGTGGCGTGCTCGTAGCCCTTGGCGTTGGTGTACACGTGCAGGATGCCGCGCGTCTCGTGATCGAAGTCGATGTTCTCGCGCTCGGCCCAGGCGTGCAGGTGCTCGCGAGCCGCGAGCGCCAGCTTCACGGTCTGGATGGTGTTGGCCTCGTAGCGCGGGATGTTGCCCATGAACTCGGCCATCCAGCTGACCTTGTGCCAGTCCGGCTTCGGGTTGACCAGCAACGGCGCATCGCGCCGGAACATCCATTTCAGCCCCTTCAGGATCGTTGCGGTCTGGGTCCACACTTCGGCGTTGGAGGCGGACAGCTGGCCCCCGTTGGCGAACGAGGTCTGCATGGCCGCGTAGCGATCGCGGTCGTAGACGGTGACGCGGTAGCCGCGCTGCAGCAGGGCGTAGGCGGTGGTGACGCCGGTGATGCCGGCGCCGATGACGGCGATGTTGGACATGCGAGCAGTACCCTGGTGAGCGTGAAGGACGAGTGGTGGTCCATGGACGTCATGGCGACCGCTGTTGCCCGATCTGTCCTGTCACCTGAGAGTGTGCGCCGCCCGCTGCCGGCTCCCCCTTCGGTGGACCCCGTCCATGTCGCGGCCCTGGCCGTGACGTGCGCGCGATCGCTCTCCAGATATCCTTGCCGACACGCGGTCCGCTTGCCTGAGAGTTTCCTGGGCGGTTGCTCCTTCGGCGCCGGGGCCGTCCGTCATCGGACGCATCACCGGTCTCTCCCACGTGCCCACCGCTCGCCTGCACGAGCCGGGACAAGCGAAGCATGCCCCGTGTCACAAGCGCTTGCAAGTACCGGGATCGCCCGGCATCGACAAACCGGTAGGATGCACGCCCGCGGGTGCGATGAAACGGCAAGCTGACGTCATGGAATACGCGACCGACCTGCAGCTTGGCGCCAGCGTGCTGATCCTGATCGCGATGCTGGTCGCGTTCGCCAGGGAGAGCATGAAGCCGTCCGGCATCGCCGTCATCGGCGCCGCGGCCTGCCTGGCGCTCGGCTTCGTCGAGCAGGACGAGATGCTGCAGGTGTTCTCGAATCCTGCCGTCATCGCGATCGGTGCCATGCTGATCCTGTCGCAGGCACTGGTGCGCACCGGCACGCTGGAAGCGCTGGCCAACCGGGTGGTCGCGCTGGGTGCGGTGCGCCCGCGACTGGCGGTCAGCGTGCTGATGGTGGTGGCGATGATCGCCTCGGCGTTCCTGAACAGCACCCCGGTGGTGGTGATCCTGATTCCGCTGGTCATCACGCTGTCGCGCACCATCGGCACCAGTTCCAAGAAGCTCCTGATCCCGTTGTCCTACCTGGCCATCCTGGGCGGCACCTGCACGCTGATCGGCACCTCCACCAACCTGCTGGTCGACAGCGTGGCGCGTGCCAACGGGCAGCCGGGCTTCGGCCTGTTCGACATCACCCGAGTAGGCCTGGTCGCCGCCGCCACCGGCGTGGTGTTCCTGTTGCTGGCCGGACGCTGGCTGCTGCCCGAATCGCAAGGCGACCAGCCGACCGCCGACGAGCGGGAACCGGTCGACATCATCACCGAGATCCGGCTGGAGAAGGGGTTTTCGGGCCTGGGTGCCCCGCTGACCGGGCTGGCCCTGCTCAAGCACCGCGGCGTGGCCCTGGTACGTGCCGACCGGGCCGCAGAGCGCCTGGACGCGCGTGACGAGACGCTGGCGCTGCAGGCGGGCGATCGCCTGGTGCTGCGCGTCTCGCCGAGCGAACTGGCCACGCTGGCGCACACGGACGGCATCCGGCTCGGACTGAGCCGGACGCGGGTGCCCGCATCGGGTGCCGATACCGACACCGCCACGTCTCGCTTCACGGTCACCAACGGCGCCCGGATCGCCGACCGGCGGCTGTCCAGCGTCGGTATCCTGTGGTCGAACCCGATCGCGGTGATCGGCGTGCGCCGGCATCGCGTGCTGGCCGGTCCCGACCTGGCCTCGCTGGTCATCAAGACCGGCGACGAGATCCTGATCAGCGGCCCGCCCGAGGCGGTCGCGGCGGTGGCCGGCGACCCCTTCCACGCGCCCTCCAGCGCACCGGGCGCCAAGCCCTTCCTGAGAAACCGCGCCGCCTACGCGATCGCCACCCTGGGGGTGGTGATCCTGCTGGCCGCGCTGGAGCTGGTGCCGCTCACGGTGGCCGCGGTCATCGGCATCGGCTTCCTGCTGGTGATCGGCAGCCTGGACACCGACGATGCCTGGTCGGCCCTCAATGCCGACGTGCTGATCCTGGTGTACGCGATGCTGATCGTGGGCGCCTCGTTGCAGAACACCGGCGCGGTGGACGCGCTGGTAACGCTGGTGGTGCCATGGTTGCAGACCCTGCCGCCGCTGGCGATCGTGCTGGCGGTGTATTTCCTGACCTCCACGCTGACCGAGACCATCACCAACAACGGCGTGGCGGTGATCATGACCCCGCTGGTGATCGCGCTGGCCGACGGCCTGGGCATCGAGCCGATCGTGCTGATCGTGGCGGTGATGTTCGCCGCCAGCGCCAGCTTCGCCACGCCGATCGGCTACCAGACCAACACGCTGGTGCACATCGCCGGCCGCTACCGCTTCGTGGAGTTCCTGAAGATCGGCATTCCGATGAACGTGGTGGTCGGCGGCGTGACCTGCGTGGCGATCGTTGCGCTCTACTAGATGATCGCGTGCCGCACCTTGGCCGACACCCACTCGCTGACCACCACGGTGCCCAGGATGACGATGAAGATCAGCGTGACCTGCGGCCAGGCCAGCGTGTTCAGGGAGGCCTGCAACTGCACGCCGATGCCGCCCGCCCCCACCAACCCCAGGATGGTGGACTCGCGGATGTTGATGTCCCAGCGGAACACCGTGATGCCGGCGAAGGCGGGCAGGATCTGCGGCACGATGCCGTAGTCCAGGATCTGCGCACCCGAGGCACCGGTCGCGGTGACCGCCTCGATCTGGCCGATGTCGGTCTCCTCGATCGCTTCGTACAGCAGCTTGGCGATGAAGCCGATCGAGCGAAGCCCGATGGCGATGATGCCGGCCAGCAGGCCCGGTCCGATGATCGACACCAGCAGCAGCGCCCAGATCAGGGAATTGATCGAGCGCGAGGCCACGATGATGAACAGCGCGATCGGCCGCACGAAGTACCGGCTGGGCGTGGTGTTGCGCGCCGCCAAAAAGGCGACCGGGACCGCCAGGACGACCCCCAGCAGCGTGCCCAGGGTAGCGATGTTGAGCGTGTCCCACAGCGGCACCCACAGCTTGTCGATGTAATCCCAGCGCGGCGGCACCATGCGCGAACCCAGGTCGGCCGCCTGGCGGGGCGCATCCGCCACGAAGGCCCAGATGGTGTCGGCGGTCATGATCTGCCAGCACCACACCGTCAGCGCGACCAGCGCGAGCCACAGCGCCCAGACCAACAGGCGCATGCCGTTGGTGCGGTGCCGCCAGGCAGCGGCGTCCGGTGGTGTCGTCATCGTCGCGGCGTCATTCATTGGACCCATTTCCGCACGAAGCCGGACAGGTACTCGGCCAGCATGACGATGACGATGATGATCAGCAGGATGGCGCCGGCCGAATCGAACTCGTAGCGATCGATCGCGGTGTTCAGCGTGGCGCCGATGCCGCCGGCACCGACGATGCCGATCACCGCCGATTCACGGAAGTTGATGTCCAGCCGGTACAGCGACAGC
>Ga0115029_1000658_pt1 | contig 32013 bp, 34 predicted proteins | sample SidtaG_3_FD_87297 | JGI IMG/M metagenome (GOLD analysis project Ga0115029, IMG submission 87297) | Marine algal microbial communities from Sidmouth, United Kingdom - Sidmouth_Asex1 metaG | ecosystem: Host-associated > Algae > Red algae > Unclassified | place: Sidmouth, United Kingdom | collected... | reverse complement strand
AAGGCATCACATCTCGAACAGGACCGAATGGAAGGTATTTCGCAACATTATAACCCGCCGCGGAAAGATTGAATGAAATATGGTCACTCATGCCGAAGAGCTGACCAAAACCAATACGCTCGTCCTCTTTAGAGATTCCATAATCCTTCATAAGTCGCATTAATCGGTAGCAACTGTCTTCATTATGAGTACCGGCAAAAATGGAAATGGTCTCTATATTTTCAACCATATAATCGATTGCTTCACTAAAATTACTGTCCGTAGCCGCCTTATCTACACAGATGGGACTGGGATAACCTTTTCTCTCGGCCCGCTCCCTCTCTTTTTCCATGTAGGCGCCCCTAACGACCTTTATCCCTATTTTGAAATCATTTGCTTTCGCTTTTTTATGAAGCTTCTTAAGATAATCCATACGGTCCCAGCGGTACATCTGTAAAGTATTGAATACCAAAGCTCGTTCTTTATTATATTTTACCATCATACTTTCGACTAATTCGTCCGCAGCATCCTGAATCCAGCTTTCTTCGGCATCTATCAACAATCGAACGTCTAAATCGTAAGCCTTTTTGCAGGTCTTATCCATTCGGTCTACAACCCTTCCCCATTCCTCTTCTTCCTCGTTGGTAAGCGGTGCTTTGGCGTTTACTTTTCTCAAAAGAGAAAATCTACAATAGGCACTTGGTTTAAAAACTGCGAAGGGTATCGCTTCTTTCTCTTTGACAAAGTCTAAAATCTTTAAGATCGTCTCTAGGGCATTATCGAGAGGATCCTCTTCGTCTTTACCTTCCACCGAATAATCAAGTACGGAATATACCCCTTTTGACCACATCTTCTCAACTACAGGTAAGCAGTCATCTTCATTTACCCCACCACAAAAATGGTCGAATACCGTCGCTCGAATTAACCCCTCGACTGGCAAATGCGCCTTTATTGCAAAATTGGTCATTAAGGTACCCATTTTCACCAATGGTTCATTGGCTATCATTTTGAATAAAAAGTATGCCCGTTCGAGTTCTGAATCAGATTTCAGCGAAAAGGCCGTTGCAGTATCTTCAAAAATCTTGTCCATCGCATATTTATTTGTGAAGCGTTCAAAGATAAAGACAGAAAATATATTCCAATGCTAATAATTTACCTTTATTTTGTATTCTTAAAGTAGGAGTTCACCCCTTGACTAATCAAATATAGAGAAAGATGGAGTCTATAGTATCCGCCTCTTATGCAGTGCATTTTAACCAAGAAGCCTTTAAAGTATTGAATAGGCATCTCGACGAGGGTGCCTACTCTAAAATATTTGTTTTGGTCGATGAAAACACTGAGGCCAAATGCCTGCCGATTTTCAATCAACGTATCAATGGCAATATTGACTTCAAGCTTTTAAGAATAACTTCTGGTGAAGAAAATAAAACAATCGAGACCTGTATGCAGGTCTGGAACGCACTGAGCGATTCCGATGCCGATAGAAAGAGTCTTCTAATCAACCTCGGAGGTGGGGTTTTGACCGATTTAGGAGGTTTTGTGGCCTCTACCTTTAAAAGAGGAATCGGGTTCATCAATATACCCACTACCCTCTTGGCAATGGTCGATGCTTCTGTCGGCGGCAAGACTGGCGTGGACCTTGGAGCTCTAAAAAATCAAATCGGTGTTATCAACCAACCCATCATGGTTCTTGTGGCCCCTGAATTTTTGAAAACACTCGATGATAGGCAACTGCAAAGCGGATTTGCCGAAATGTTAAAACACGGTCTTATTAAAAGTGCCTCTTACTGGGAGGAATTGAAAGAGAATTGCGATTTTCGGGAAATGGACAAACTCATCTATCACTCTGTGGGTCTAAAGAATGAAGTCGTATTAAAAGACCCAACTGAACAGAATGTTCGAAAAATATTGAATTTCGGACATACTTTAGGCCATGCAATCGAATCCTATTTTCTTGAAAATAAATCAAAAGAAACACTTTTGCACGGCGAGGCCATAGCTATAGGAATGATTCTCGAAGCCTATTTATCAACAAAGTTGACCGGGCTTTCAGATTCGGTCCTAAGCGATATAACAAAAGTGTTTGTTTCGCGATACAAAAAGGTCGAATTTTCAGACAATGATATTGAAATCATCGTTTCACTACTGAAATTCGACAAAAAAAATGCTCACGGTAACATCAATTTCGTACTTCTGAAAAGCATTGGGGAAACCTCAATAGATGAAAAGGTAGATCCCGATTTATTTGTCGAGGCATTTTCTTACTACAAACTTCAATGATTTCATATACTAAAAAGCGTATTTGACAACTCTTTATCAATTACGATAAAAAAATAGCATAGTTTAGATTCGAGTTAAAGAAATAGGGGCCTTACCAATAGGCATCTGGAATTTAACTTTTAATCCCAAATTGAACAATAATTCAACCCTGACTATAACAGGACAAAAAACCTACTATGCTACGTAAAATTGTTGATTACAAAAAGCTCGACCACAAGTTGGCGGCACTATTGATCGAAACCTACCCCGATGGCTATGGCGATGACGACATACTCACATTTAAAAACGCAAGCGGTGAATTCGTTGAGGCCGTCGAAATTCGCACTGACGAAACCCTCTATTTGGTCAAGATCAGTAAAAGTCTTGCACATTTCATCTCTACTTTTGACGATGCCATTGAACGTGAACTTGATTCAAGCTCTGAGCGTATTTTAGAAGAAGTGGAATCTTCAGAGTTCGATTATGAACAGAATGTTGAAAGCGAATCCGAAGATGATGCGGATTTTGATTAAGACCTATAGATAACGATCTCGAATTACGTTTCGATGATGCTTTTGATGGCCTGAAATGATAAAGCCAAGGGCAGCGACACTCATTTTTGAATCGCTAGCCACACCTGTACGTTGCATGGTTTGCCTATCGAAATTTGTAAAAAGGGCTATCGTTGATTTTCGAACTGCCCTATATTCTTCGACAATGCTCTCTTTAGACCTTCTATGGGTATCTGATTCGGGTACGTAGTCATCTTGCTCAAAACCTGGCAAAGGAGTCATGTCTCCCCTTGAAAATCGCAACGCGCGATATTGAAATATTCTTTCCGTATCGATCAAGTGGACAAGTACCTCGGCAACAGTCCATTTTTCATCATCATAAGCATATCCCAGTTTTGAGTCAGGGATGTTCTCTATGAATTCAGGAAAATTCTGCAATTGCTTTTGATGAATATCGCTTAGCTCTACATCACCTAGCACATCCAGGTATGTCTGGTAATACGAATTATAGTCTCCGATCGATAGCTCCGATTTTCTCATTGTTATTGTATCCTAAAAAACTCGACTAAAAACTATGCTTAAAGCTCATTGAAGATGGTATGCATCAAACGTTTTTTGTCGTTTATACTTTCTTCCAGAGAAATCATTGTCTCCGTTCGACTTATACCATCGATATCATCGATTTTGAAAATTATATTTTTCGCATGATTGGTATCCTTAGCCCTGATTTTACAGAAAATATTGAACTTACCAGTAGTTATGTGCGCAACGGTAACGTTCGGTATTTGTTCTAAACGTTCTAGAACAAACTTGGTTTGATGTGTTTTTTCAAGAAATATACCGACATATGCAATAAAAGAATAGCCCAATTTTATGTAATCGAGAGTCAGGGAAGAACCTCTAATGATTCCTGCTTCCTCCATTTTCTTCACACGTACATGCACAGTACCCGCTGAAATCAAGAGTTTTTTTGCAATGTCCGTAAAAGGTGTCCTCGTATTGTCGATCAACATATCGAGAATCTGGTGGTCTATTTCGTCAAGTTTTACTTTGGCCATAATCGCTTAATTTTCGGCAAAAATACATAATTACAAAGCAAAATGTAATGTTTGAGCAATATTTGTGATTATAATGTAATAAGTAGTGTGTTTTTAACACTAATTTTTAAATATTGTTAATTATTGAACGTATATCAGGTCTACCTTGAATATCTAAAAGGTCTTTTTCCACGCTACAATCATAAGTCTGATGTCCAAAATAAGAATCTAATATTCCCGTTTTTTCGATTTTAGGTATAAAATCAATTTTTCCTCCATTCAAAACTTCCTCAAAAAGTATTCCCACAGCGTATTCTTTTTCGAACTTTGAATCATAATAATCGATATTCTTGATAAGAATGTCAAAAAATTGTTTTCCATTCTCCGGAATATCAAAGTAATCTTCGAAGTCAAAAGTATTTACTTCACTATTATTAATGACCCTTATAGCTGTCAATAAGGATATAAATATTAGTTTCCGAACTTCTTCCCTTTCATAGTCGTCAGGAAAGTGCCCCGCTTCAAAGAGAACCGTAGGGCAACCAAGACTCTGAAAAGTATCTCCGACACAATTTATATTAAATCCGTCGTCATAGCGCCCCACACTGCCAGGAATGATTTTCTGCAAGCTTTGGTTCATGGCCACGATAAGTTTCATGGCTTTCCGTCTAGAATCCGTTAGTTTTCGACTGTCATCTACCGATGGCGACAAGAAAGAAATCGTTGCGGATTTATTGGTGACCCCAACATTGTATATCGTGCGTTGACCATGAAGGTTAAAAGCAAAATGGGGTTTGAAAGAGTCAAACGTATTTCTCAAGATTTGGCTTTCGGGTTGACTTAGGTGCTTCGCATCACGATTCAAATCCACATTATTGGCATTTACCCTTGTATATGCACAAGCACCATCAGGGTTAAGTATGGGGATAATTTTAATCGTGCAATTTTCAATTATTTTATTGGTGATGTTCCTATTTTTTCTGAAGTGGTTCAAAAGATCTAAGATAGCTTTGGTAGTTGTAGACTCATTACCGTGCATTTGCGACCACATAAGAATGCGACAGGGACCATTGCCTATTTCGATACTATTGATCGGTCTTTGCTGAACCGATTTACCTATATTCTCAACCTTGCATAGACCATTTACTTCTTTTAAAAAAAACATAATGTCATCTGAGCTAACATATCGCCCGGCTATATTTTTAACAACGATTTCTTCGTAATCAGATAATTCCATTATGGCCATTGAAGTAGAATTCGGTAATCGCAATTGCATATTGAGCTACAAAAGTAATTTATTATTCATGGTGATTGATAATCGTTTTAGTATTTTGAAAGTTTCAATTAAGATATTCTCGAATAGCATCAATTTTCGTTATTTTGTCGCATGCTTAAGAATTCGTGTGGTCTCTTTTTTTTATTTGTATTCACATCGTGCTATCAACCTGAAAGAAACTGCTCTGACTTTAAAAACGGGGAGTTCACTTTTGACTACGAAATAGACAGCGTCTCAAAAACCGGTGTTTTCAAACGCGACGGCGATTTGAGCGTTGAGTTTTACGAAAACAAGGTTGATAGTGCCTCCGTCCGATGGATCAATGATTGTGAATATATAGTCAAAAAATTAAATCCGAAAAGCATGGCCGAGGAAAAACCGGTTCATATTAAAATTTTGACAACCACGGATAATTCCTATACATTTGAGTTTAGCATTGTTGGAGACAACAAAACGAAATCTAAGGGAGTTGCCGTAAAAGCGCAATAGATTAAGATTTCTTACAAACTTATTAAACCATCAAAATTTCTAAACCCACCGACCAATGTTCGAAATTTTTGCAAATCCTGATGCTTGGATCGCCCTACTTACCTTAACTTTTTTAGAAATAGTCTTAGGTATAGATAACATTATTTTTATATCCATCGCTGCTGGAAAACTTGAGCAGGGGCAACGAAAAAAGGCCACCAACGTCGGGCTTATTCTAGCGATGGCGATGCGCATCGTTCTACTTTTCGGCATTACTTGGCTTACTGCCATGAAAAAGCCGTTTTGGGTAATAGAAGAATCTTGGATAACTGGTGGAATAAGCGGGCAAGCCCTGATTCTTTTTGCAGGCGGACTTTTTCTTCTTTACAAAAGCACCCGCGAAATACACGAAAAAGTAGAGCACAAAGGTCACGATGAAGTAGAGGTCAAAAAATCAAGATCAACTTCATTGACGAAGGCAATTGTTCAAATCACCATGATCAACATCGTTTTTTCTTTTGATTCGATATTAACGGCAATCGGAATGACCAATGGTATTTCTCCTGACCCAAACGATGCCTTGATATTGATGATAATAGCCGTGGTTATTTCAGTAGTGATTATGATGCTTTTTGCCAATCCTGTCGGGGAGTTCGTCAACAAGCACCCATCTATTCAGATATTAGGCCTTTCTTTTCTGATTTTAATAGGATTTATGCTGATTGCGGAAGCGGCCCATATCGGTCATCTGATAGTTTTCGGAAACGAAGTAGGTGTCATACCTAAGGGATATCTTTATTTTGCAATCGCATTCTCTTTACTCGTAGAGTTTTTAGATCTTCGGATGAAAAAGAATACGAAGTCTGAAATCAAGGAAGTCGAATCTGAGGAATAACAAAGTCTAACATCAAGTACAACAAGACGCTTTAAAAAGCGTTTTGAATGTATGCTCAGTTCAATTTTATTTATACTTCATAGGTTCAAAGGGCTTTTTTTAACCAGCACTTTCTTAGTTATTCTTATTTCTTGTAATTCTGAAGAAGAGCCTGAAATTGTAATTGATAACACCCCCTCGGATGTTTTATTATTTTCCAAAAACCCCAACGGTCATAACGAATTATACAAACTAGAGAATGCAATCGAATCTGTTATTTTGAGCGATTCCAACTTTGATTATTGGTGGCCAAAAGTGAGTCCTGACAAAAAAAGCCTATTGGTTTACCGCTCTGCTGTCAACTCGTCAAAGAATCATGATGATTACGCAAATGCAGAATTAATTCTTGCGAATATCGATGGTTCCAATCCTGAAGTCATTATCGAGAAAAATAAGCATGGGTGGCTTTCTCAAGGGGTCTGTCGTTGGAACAAAGATGGCACTAAGATATTAATGGGGGCCGAAATAGAAACAAACGGTTCGGTGCAATGGAGACTGGTTACAACCGATGTAAACGGCGATAATCCGAAAGTCTTGTCGAATCACTGGGGAATCGACTGTAATTTTTCAATTGATAACGCCCACATCTATTTTATCGGTTTTACCAAAAATGAATTGACAACGGACCTGACCAAGTTTGAATTACAGCGTGGTGAATTCGATAGTGTCAATGATACGCTGACCAATATAACTTCTTTAACCGTGAACAATACTCGTGACCATGATCCCGACCTATCACCCGACAATACCAAAGTAATTTTCTCGGCAGGCAATGCCGAGTATAGCGATGTAGATTTGGTCTTGTTCGATACGGCTACCCAAAAAGAGATGGTTTTATTGGACGACCAAAAGGCGAATGGCGGAAGTATGTGCTGGTCTCCAGATGGTCAGAGCATATATTTTCATAGCTTGGACCTTTTTAAATCCCCTTTTGAAATTAAGAAAATAGATGTCGCATCAGGCACTATTCGTACGGTATTGAAGTCCGATGGAAGTTTCGGATATTTTCACCCAGAAGTTTATTAATCCTTAATTAGGCCTTTCAAAAACCATTTCGGGATTCTGGCTTTTTTGTTGCTTGAACAACCGTTGTTGTTGTCGTACGGTCATGGTACTGCCGTCATGACTCCATCCTGGGGGGCCAAAGATATACATTAGCTTATGCGAAAGTTTAGGTGATTTTTTTAAATCGTTCCAAATATCTTTATACTCATGGGTCAAGATTACCAAAGGATTATACGACTCTGGAGCGTGTATTACACCAAACTCAACCTCTACGTCGTCATCCAATTCTTTCCAAGTACCGAATATCTTATCGAAAAAGTTTAGAAAACCACCGTGGTTCTTATCGAGATATTCTACATTTTGTGAATGATGCACTTGGTGCATGGTATGGGTATTGAAAATTTTCTCTATCCACCCCATCTTTGGGACATACTTTGAATGCAATTGAAATTGCCAAAAAGACTCGATGGCCAAAGCGAAAATCACTACTTCAACAGGAAAACCGACAGCCGGCATCCACATATAGAAAAAAGGCTTGTATAACAAAGTAAACCAGCCATTGCGAATCGCTGTGCCCAAATTAAAGTGATCTGAAGAGTGATGTACTATATGCGCGGCCCATAAAACCCTTATCTCATGGTTTGCGCGATGAAACCAATAGTAAGTAAAATCATCTGCCAATTGGCATATTAAAAATATATACCATTCATACCCGAACGATTTATAGCCCATTATATTGGTTCGCACCCCATCGACCATCGGATTGAAAAGCTCGTAAGCCCAGTTAAAAACCACTATGAGAACAGTCAACTTAATGAGCGGCCCCAAGATAGCAGAACCGATTCCCATAGCGCCACTCGCCATCAAGTCTTTCCAAACATATAAATCTTCATCTCCGTGTGTGTGGCTATACGTAATTTCCAGTAAAATAAAAGCAATGAAACAGGGTACTCCGTAAATCAGGGGGTTTGTCAAATCCATTTATGCAATTTTCTGTAAAGATAATTATAATAAAGAATTCAAATCTTTTTTATTTATTCGAGTTTCGGAGAAGCTCATTTTGCTCGGACATCAATTTCTCGATTTTTGATAACAATTCTATATTTCTTGGTGTTTCAACTTCTGGGTCATCAGGGTTTTCTGCCTTAGTCCTGATTTTGTTGATGCCCTTCAGAAGCACAAAAATGGTCAGCGCTACTATTGCGAAATCGATAAAAACCCCAATAAGCTCTCCATAACCTATAGCGACTTCCTCAGCGGATTCAGCGGCTTTTCTAAGTATTATTTTTTTGTTGGCAAAATTCACTCCATCCGTAGCCAAAGATAGTGGCGGCATCAATACTTTCTTGACCAAAGTATTTACTACGGCATTAAAAGATGCTCCGATGATAATGCCAATGGCCATGTCGACCATATTTCCCTTGATCGCAAAATTCTTGAATTCTTGAATGAAGTTTTTCATGCGAACTGTCTAAAATAAAGTTGTTTGACCCTCATCGTCGTCACCGTTTTTCTTTTTTGAATCAGGCTTCTTTTTAGTTTTTTCTTTCGTCTTGACCTCCCTCTTTTCACTTATTTGCACGCTTTCCTCATCAACGACCTCTATTTCTTCGGCGACGGGCTCTTTCACTACTTCGTATGGTAGCGGAGCAAGGCCGTTAATTTCTAAAACTTTTTCTTTCGTCAACTGATTGCCCATAGCCGTGATGCCCTTGACCGATATAAATTCTTCAAGGTTTACAACTAGGTTTTCTTGACGATCTTGCCCACGTTTTTTAGTAAAGACAACTTCGGCTTGAGGTCGATAATCCGTGAAAATTTTCTCTAAATACGTTTTGGGATGATCGGTGAGGATATTTTCTTCCTTATCGGGATTTTCTATTAAAAAACGTTTTACATAAAAAATCTCTTTTTCACCTTCCCAATAAATAGCGGATAAAGGCTTTTCAGGATTCCATTTTTCGAGAATTATCATTTCTTCTTCGAATCTCAGTGTCAGTTCTGGTATCACGGTCTTAACCAAACCATTCTGATTAATGATCAACAGACGATCATCGCTTGTGAACTCCCCTAAAAATTCACCTCGCTCATCGATGTTCAAGCGCTGAACCGCATCGTCAAACCAGAGCTTTCGAGGCTTAAGGGTAGACAGTCCTTTCTCCTTTAGTTCAATTCGCTTGACCGAATATTTGGTGACTAGATTTCCTTTTGTCCCTCGACCTTTTATCAATACATCGGCAAAATCTAAATCCCACTTCAGCTTTTTGATACTTCCTACCTGACGCAGATTAACCGTTACGACTTCTGCCTCTCCATTGGGGTTCGCAGAAAAATAGAAAACCTGGGAACCTGGCTTTCCTTTAGTTACATCGTAAAGTTTATCGCGGGTTATACTGGTCACATTAAAGCGCTTGATATAGGTGGCCCCACCTTTTCCATCCTTATAAATCAAATTATAGACCGTGCGCTTGTCCTTTTTCTTGAATACAGCGACGTGTACTATATTTTTGCCAATAAAAATCTTTGAATCTACTTTTGAGATCATCATCTTACCGTCTTTGGTAAAAACAATGATATCGTCGATATCACTGCAGTCGGTAACATATTCGTCTTTTCGCAGCGAGGTTCCCACAAAACCTTCTTCACGGTTGACATAAAGCTTGGTATTGCGAATAATGACCTTTGAGGCCTCTATATTATCGAATGTGCGTATTTCTGATTTTCGCTCACGTCCCTTGCCATACTTGGTCTTCAGCTCTTTAAAGTAATCAATCGAAAACTCGATCAAGTTCGCCAAGTGGTGCTTTACTTCTGCTATTTTCTCCTCGAGATTATCGAGATTTTGTTGCGCCTTATCAATATCGAACTTTGAAATTCTCTTGATACGTATTTCCGTCAATCTAACAATATCGGCCTCCGTTACTGCGCGTTTCAACTTTTTTACGTGGGGTTTTAAACCTTTGTCTATAGCGGCGATAACGCCTTCCCATGTCTCCTCTTCTTCGATATCACGATAAATGCGTTTCTCGATGAAGATTCGCTCTAAGGAAGCAAAGTGCCACTGCTCTTCCAATTCATTGAGCTGTAGTTCTAATTCTTGTTTCAACAGATCAACCGTTGCATCGGTCGAACGCTTCAACATTTCACTTACCCCTATAAAAAGCGGTTTATTGTCCTCTATAATACACGCCAAAGGCGAAATCGATGATTCACAGGCCGTAAAGGCATAAAGGGCATCGATGGTCTTGTCAGGAGAAATTCCGTTGGGCAGATGAATCAGAATCTCAACTTCCGCTGCCGTATTGTCCTCTATCTTTTTGATTTTTATCTTGCCCTTATCGTTGGCCTTTAAAATGGAATCAATCAATGAGGAAGTGTTGGTCCCATACGGTATTTCGTTGATCACCAAAGTTGTCTTGGTATGTTGTGCTATTTTGGCGCGCACCCTTACTTTACCACCACGCAAACCGTCATTATAATTTTCGATATCGATTATACCCGCTGTCGGAAAATCAGGGTACAGTTTGAAACGCTTGCCTTGTAGGTGTTTTATCGATGCATCTATAAGTTCAATGAAGTTATGCGGAAGAATTTTTGTGGAAAGACCGACCGCAATACCTTCAGCCCCTTGGGCCAAAAGCAACGGAAATTTCACAGGAAGGTTTACCGGCTCCTTTTTTCTACCATCATAAGAAAATTGCCATTCGGTTATTTTCGGACTGAAAACGACATCAAGGGCAAATTTTGAAAGTCGAGCCTCAATATAACGAGATGCTGCCGCGCGGTCACCGGTCAATATATTGCCCCAGTTACCCTGCGTATCGATCAAGAGATCTTTTTGACCAATTTGAACCATCGCATCGCCAATACTGGCATCACCGTGAGGATGGTACTGCATGGTATGCCCAACAACATTGGCAACCTTATTATATCGCCCATCGTCAAGCTCTTTCAAAGCGTGCATTATTCTCCGTTGCACCGGTTTAAAACCATCTTCAATGGCAGGCACCGCACGTTCTAAGATTACATAAGAGGCATAATCAAGAAACCAGTCTTTGTACATACCGGTGACTCGAGTAAGTGCTTCATCTTGGCTATCGTCATTTCCGATATCCCCGATTTGCAAACCATCATCGTCTTGGGAAACACCTTCCTCTTCGTTCGATACCTCTTGATTTTCTTCTTCGCCCCCACCATCGGCGGGTAGGTTCATATCGTCATTTTCTTCCATTAAAGAAAGCTATGTATTATATTGGTCCGCCGAACGGCAGACAGGTTTATACTTGTTTTTCTTCTACTAAATCAACCTCTACTTTTAGGTTTTCAATAATAAATTTTTGCCGGTCAGGTGTATTTTTACCCATGTAGAAATTCAATAGTTGTTCTATAGACATCGCCTTATCCAACATCACCGGCTCTAAACGGATATCGTCCCCAATAAAATGTTGAAATTCATCGGGAGAAATTTCACCCAAACCTTTAAAGCGGGTTATTTCAGGCTTTCCTGATAGCTTTTCAATGGCATTTCGGCGCTCCTCATCACTATAGCAATAAATAGTCTCTTTCTTATTTCGTACCCTAAAAAGCGGTGTCTGTAAAATATAAAGATGGTTTTCCTTTATCAATTCAGGAAAAAACTGGAGAAAGAAGGTTATCAACAACAAACGAATGTGCATTCCGTCTACATCGGCATCAGTTGCGATCACTATGTTATTGTAACGAAGGTCTTCCATCGACTCCTCAATGTTCAATGCAGCTTGCAAGAGATTGAATTCTTCGTTCTCATAGACTATTTTTTTTGACATGCCATATGAGTTCAATGGCTTTCCCCTCAAACTGAAAACTGCCTGGGTGTTGACATCACGTGATTTTGTTATCGAACCCGAGGCAGAATCACCTTCGGTGATGAACAAGGTGCTATCGAGCCGATTGTCTTTTTTAAGGTCGCCCAGATGCACCCTACAGTCACGCAATTTTTTATTATGAAGATTGGATTTCTTCGCGCGATCACGGGCCAGCTTTCGAATTCCCGAAAGTTCCTTTCGTTCTTTTTCGGCCATGATGATTTTGCGCTGCAGCTTTTCGGCAGTTTCCGAATTCTTATGCAGATAATTGTCCAGTTGCCTACCGACAAAATCATTGATATAGGTTCGTACCGTGGGGAAGTTACCTCCCATATCGGTCGAACCCAGTTTGGTCTTCGTTTGACTTTCAAAGACCGGTTCCATTACCTTGATGGAAATCGCCGAAATAATGGATTTACGAATGTCGGATGCGTCATAATTCTTGCCGTAGAAATCTCTAGTCGTTTTTACAATGGCCTCACGAAACGCAGATTGATGCGTCCCACCTTGAGTTGTATGTTGTCCGTTAACAAAAGAATGATATTCTTCGCTATACTGTGTTTTACTGTGCGTCAAAGCAACTTCGATATCATCTCCTTTCAAGTGAATCACGGGATACAACATATCATCGACATTGTTATTATCCTCAAGAAGATATTTCAAACCGTTTTCAGAATGGAACTTTTCCCCATTAAATAGAATTGTTAACCCAGGATTGAGATATACATAATTCTTAAGCATGCGTTCAACATACTCGTTGCGATAACGGTATTTCTTGAAAATGGATTGGTCAGGAATAAAAGTAACCTTCGTTCCTCTTCGCCTGGTCGTTTCATCAAGAAGTTCTTCGTTCTTGAGATTTCCCAATTCGAACTCGGCGGATTTTGATTTTCCATCACGGGTGGATTCTACTCTGAAATACGATGAAAGTGCATTCACAGCTTTTGTACCAACTCCGTTTAGTCCCACTGATTTTTTGAATGCTCTTGAATCGTACTTTCCACCAGTATTCATTTTGGAGACTACATCGACCACTTTGCCCAGCGGAATCCCACGCCCATAATCACGAACGATTACACGCTCTCCTTGAATGGAAATTTCAATCGTCTTGCCCGCCCCCATCACGAACTCATCGATGCAGTTATCGATGGTTTCTTTTAATAGTATGTAGATGCCGTCATCTGCAGAAGAGCCATCGCCCAACTTTCCAATATACATTCCCGGACGCAGACGAATATGCTCTTTCCAATCGAGCGATCGAATGTTATCCTCTGTATATTGCGACTTTGCCATTTTTAATTCGTTAATCGTTATTGGTTACTCTTGAGATCAGTAGTTTGTTCAATTATCGCCCTAAATATATTTATAGCAGGATGCTAGCAACTATTATAGGTCAAGGAATAACCGAAGCACTCGCTTCGTGCTTGCTAATATAAAATTCTAAAAGAGAAATTAAAATGGGGTCTGCGGAAAGTAATTAACAAAGCAGACGGTGTAATTGTTGATAGCGACCTATTGCCCTACCCCACCAAGAGGAAATTTTAGTTTTGCGCATGAATAAGCTTATGCCCTTTTTTGAACTGTGCGGTTCAGACATTAAACCTAAAATGCATCACGTCACCATCCTTCACGACATAATCTTTACCCTCGACTCGCATTTTACCGGCCTCCTTTACTTTCTGTTCGCTGCCAAAATTTACATAATCATCGTACGCGATAACTTCTGCTCGAATAAAACCTTTCTCAAAATCGGTGTGTATTACCCCGGCCGCTTGAGGCGCGGTGGCTCCAACAGGAATCGTCCATGCCCTGACTTCTTTCTCTCCAGCCGTAAAATATATTTCTAAATCCAATAGTTTATACGCACTACGTATAAGTTTCGCAGAGCCAGGTTCTGAAAGCCCTAGGTCTTCGAGAAACATTTGCCTTTCGTCATAGGTTTCCAATTCGGTAATATCAGCTTCGGTACCGACGGCCAAAACCAATACTTCGGCTTTTTCATTCGAAACCATTGCTTTTACTTTTTCTACATAGGCATTACCCGAAGCTGCCGCATCTTCATCTACATTGCAAACATACATCACAGGCTTATCCGTTATAAACTGCAGAGGTTTTACGAATTCGATTCTATCGTCTGTTCCAATATCAATGGCTCGAACGGAGGTTCCGCTTTCAAGTCCGTCTTTCAATTTTTGTAGAATGACTTCTTCTTTCTGAGCTTCTTTATTTCCTGTTTTGGCAGCACGTTTTACTTTGTCCAACTTTTTCTCAACAGTCTCCAAATCTTTTAATTGAAGTTCCATATCGATAGTTTCCTTATCACGAATAGGGTCGACCGAGCCATCTACATGAACGATATTTTCATTATCGAAACATCTCAAAACGTGTAGAATTGCATCGGTCTCGCGTATATTACCTAGAAACTGATTGCCCAATCCTTCACCTTTACTAGCACCCTTTACCAATCCTGCGATATCGACAATTTCCACCGTGGCCGGAATCACCTTCTCCGGATTGACCAATTCTTCCAACTTTTCAAGACGGGTGTCGGGCACGTTCACTACTCCTATATTAGGCTCGATTGTACAGAAAGGGAAATTGGCACTTTGCGCCTTGGCATTCGATAGACAATTAAAAAGGGTGGACTTTCCTACGTTGGGCAATCCGACGATACCTGCTTTCATAAATAATTACTTTTGTCATTCCCGCGAAGGCGTGAATCCTTAAAACCCTACTCTTTTACAGAGCATTAGATTTTTATTTCAGGGCGCAAAGATAATAGGAAACTATTAAGAACTAAGAAGAGGTGTGGATTAATGTTAGGAAAATAATCCGTAAAAAATAATTTTTATAAAATCAAAAAGCAGATAGATTAAATATCCAAAAAGAACCACGATAATGAACCATAGGAAATAGGCAAACTTCTTCCAAAATCCATTATATTCCTTTTCTTCTTCCATAAAAAACCCGAACAACGTTCGGGTAAATCCAATATCTCAAATCTGGTTTCCTAAATCTATCCGTCAGGATGCATAAATACCTGCTTTCCTAAAAGTGTCTCCTCACTCTCGACGCGGTCTTCGTCGGGCACACAACAGTCAACGGGGCATACCGCAGCACACTGAGGTTCTTCGTGAAAGCCCATACATTCGGTACATTTATCGGGTACAATATAATAGACCTCGTCGCTTACCGGTTCTTGAACATCATCGGCATTGACAGCTTTGCCATCGGTAAGAACAACGTCACCTTCGAGCGAAGTGCCGTCAGAGTAACGCCACTCATCGGCACCTTCATATATTGCCGTATTTGGGCATTCCGGCTCGCAAGCTCCGCAATTGATACATTCATCTGTAATTATAATCGCCATAATCTTTTTTTCGTTGCACCGAATTCAATTCGGCATCCATATCTTTCAAGTATCCTTACTTTTGCAATCCACCAACTGCAAATGCAAAGGTAAAGTCTAGAAGTTTCTGTCGCAAACCGAATAGGTTGAATCTTTTTGTTTAGAACCGAAAATATTGGCTTTTGTGCCGATATGGTGCCTTTTTTAACAGCATAGCTGGGTTACGATGGCAAAAATGGGGAAATAGCAGTGCAAAATGTGTTATTTGTGGGTAAAAGAAATCAATTTGTTCATGATAAACGATCTTAATAAAACAATTATTGCTTTCACGAAACTCGGAGATTTTCTTAATGATTTTCTCCAGTCTAGGTCCATTCAGGGTGATTGGGCTCAGCGATTGGGTGAAACCATCGAACTTTCAGGCCACCAAAATGGCTGGTTCACCAAAGAAAATGTCAAATATGCCGTGAAAAGTTGGGCATCTTTGTTGACCTATCAAAACCTGAATAAGTGGCTTATCAACTATGATTTGGAGAATCGTTCGAAAAAGACCGTGGCCATTATTATGGCGGGAAATATTCCCCTAGTAGGGTTTCATGATTTTCTATGTGTTTTATTAACAGGAAACAAGGCACTGGTCAAACTCTCGGACAGCGATAAGGTCTTATTACCGTTTTTATGTGATTTTTTGGTTGCCATAGAACCTTCACTAAAAGAAAGCATTGAGTTCAAAAATGGCAAGTTGGAGCAATTCGATGCCGTCATTGCGACAGGAAGCAATAATACCGCTCGATACTTTGAATATTATTTTGGCAACAAGCCAAATATCATTCGAAAGAATAGAAATTCGATTGCAGTGTTAACAGGCAATGAATCAAAAGCAAAGCTCGAATTTTTAGGAGAAGATATCTTTCGGTACTATGGACTTGGTTGCCGATCCGTTTCTAAACTATTTGTGCCCGAGGGTTATGATTTTGATACTTTTTTCAAATCTATTTTTTCATTTAACGAAATTGTAAATCAGAATAAATATGCGAACAATTATGACTATAACAAGGCGGTTTACCTGATGAGCGATTTTCCAATATTGGATAATGGATTTCTGATCCTCAAGGAGGACACTAATTACGCATCGCCAATAGCCTCTTTAAACTACGAGTTTTACACATCGGAAGAAGAACTTAAAAACCGTCTTGAAGCAGACCAAAATGAGCTTCAATGTATTGTTTCAGAAGGGTTTTGGCCTGCTGAAGTTCCTTTTGGCCATACACAGATACCTAGCCTAGAAGACTATGCCGACGGAGTGGACACTGTTGATTTCCTGTTAAAAAAATAATAGAATTAATAATTTTCATTACCACTAATTCCTTAGAAATTTAAGACCTTTAGCTTCCTTAATAAAAAAGTACTCATTGAACTAAATTCAGCAGAAAATGCAAAAACATAATTTTAGTGCCGGTCCCTGTATTCTTCCAAAAGAAGTCATGAAAAAAGCTTCTGAAGCCGTAATTGATTTTAATGGATTGGGACTTTCATTGATAGAGATTTCTCACCGTAGCAAAGACTTTGTCGAGGTGATGGAAAATGCACGTTCATTAGCCTTGGAATTGTTAGGTCTTGAAGGCAAAGGTTACAAGGCCTTGTTTTTACAAGGTGGTGCCAGCATGGAGTTCTTAATGGTTGCTTACAATCTGCTTGAGAAAAAGGCCGGGTATTTGAATACTGGCACTTGGAGCGATAAATCGATAAAGGAAGCAAAACTCTTCGGGGAGGTGGTCGAGGTCGGATCTTCTAAAGACGAGAATTTTAAATACATTCCGAAGGGCTATGTGGTACCGGATGATTTGGATTATCTACATCTCACTTCGAACAATACTATTTTTGGCACACAGATAAAAAAATTCCCTACAGCCAATATACCCTTGGTCTGTGATATGAGTTCCGATATTTTCTCTAGGGTTCTTGATTTCTCGCAATTCGATTTAATCTATGCCGGAGCGCAGAAAAATATGGGTCCCGCAGGAACAACCTTGATCGTTGTGAAAGAAGATATATTAGGAAAGGTCTCAAGAAAGATTCCATCGATGCTTGATTATAAGGTGCACATTGGTAAAGACAGTATGTTCAATACGCCAGCGGTTTTTCCTGTTTATGTTTCCATGTTGACAATGCAATGGCTCAAAGATTTAGGGGGAATAAGTGCGATTGAAGAAATCAACGATAAAAAAGCACAATTGCTTTATTCAGAAATCGATTTGAGTCCGGTTTTTGACGGCTATGCCCATAAAGAAGATCGCTCGACAATGAATGCTACTTTTAATCTGACAGACGTAAAATTAAAAGACACCTTTGATGCAATGTTGAAAGAAGGTGATATCAACGGATTGAACGGACACCGTTCTGTCGGAGGTTATCGGGCTTCAATGTACAACGCACTTTCGTTGGAAAGTGTCGGCGTTTTGGTCGATATTATGAGTGAAATGGAACGAAAAGGATAAATTATGGTTACTAGTTGATCGTTGTTGGTTGTTAGAATTAGAATCGAGCAATCAAATACGGTCAACGAAACATCCATCAACGAACAACCAAACAGAAAATGAAAATATTAGCAAACGATGGTGTTTCCCAATCTGGTGTAGCTGCAATGCAGAAACAAGGCTTCGAGGTAATTACGACCAATGTAGCTCAAGAACAGCTAGAGAATTTTATCAACGAAAACGAGGTTGTCGCACTTTTGGTACGTAGTGCCACGACGGTCAGAAAAGACCTGATCGACAACTGCCCAACCCTAAAATTAATAGGCCGTGGCGGTGTTGGTATGGATAATATCGATGTGGAATATGCGCGCGAAAAAGGATTGCATGTGATCAATACGCCAGCAGCCTCTTCCGAGTCGGTAGCTGAACTGGTTTTTGCACATTTGTTCGGCGGGGTTAGATTTCTATATGATTCTAACCGTAACATGCCCTTAGATGGAGATAGCAAGTTCAAACAACTGAAGAAAAGTTATGCAAAAGGTACTGAGCTCCGGGGGAAAACACTTGGAGTAATCGGTTTTGGGCGAATCGGGCGAGCTACCGCTAAAATTGCGCTAGGTATAGGCATGAAGGTTATCTATCACGACCCATTTATGGATGGTGCTACCGTTTCACTTTCCTTTTTTGACGGAAAGACAGTTGATTTTGACCTTAAAAGCCAATCTAAGGAAGACGTCTTAAAGGCTTCAGATTTCGTTTCGCTGCATGTACCGGCGCAAAAGGAATATGTAATCGGCAAAAAAGAATTTGAAACGATGAAAGATGGTGCAGCAATCGTGAATGCGGCACGGGGCGGAGTAATCGATGAAGTTGCACTTATCGATGCCTTGGAAAGCAAAAAAATAGCCTTTGCGGGCTTGGATGTTTTTGAATCAGAGCCAAGTCCCGAAATAAAGATTTTGATGCATCCGAATATTTCACTTACCCCTCATATTGGTGCGGCCACAGGTGAGGCTCAAGATAGAATTGGCATAGAACTTGCTAACCAGATAACGGCATTGCTAAAATAATTTTAGCGGGTACTTAGGGTTGATGACTCTTTTTTGTACATTAAGCCAATAATAATAAACACTATAAACAAATGTCAGGATTATTAGATTTACTAAGTAGCCCAATGGGGCAACAATTGATAAGCGGTGTTGCCGGTCAAACCGGTCAATCTACCGACCAAACAGGTAGTGTATTGAGTATGGCTTTGCCTGTTTTGTTGGGAGCCATGAAAAAAAATTCGGCAACCCCCGAAGGTGCACAAGGATTAATGAGTGCGCTTTCAGGTAAGCATGATGGTGGAATATTAGAGAATTTAGGTGGTCTTTTCGGAGGCGGTGTCGATCAATCGGTTATGGATGATGGGGCCGGAATATTAGGTCATGTATTGGGTAATAAACAGCCACAAGTTGAAAATGCCTTAAGCTCAAAATCAGGAATGGATGCTGGAACCATCGGCACTATTCTTAAAGTTGCGGCCCCCTTGTTGATGGGTTATTTAGGAAAACAAACCAGGCAGAACAACGTTAGCAATGCCAACGGACTGGGTGACCTTTTAGGAAATGTTATGGGTGGAGGCGAAACTGCCAACAAACAACAATCGCTTATCGAATCTTTTTTAGATTCAGATGGAGACGGTAGCATTTTAGACGATGTGGCATCCATGGCCTTGGGTGGTAATAAAGGAGGCATAGGCGGATTGCTTGGTGGCCTTTTTGGAAAATAAAATATCAGAATAGTAGATTAAAAACCCGTTTGCCATGCAAACGGGTTTTTTATTGCCGACAAAGAACGAAATTTAGTAACTTGAGGTAATTGTATAGAAATAATGAAAAAGAAAATTGTTTTACTTCTCATCGCGGTTACGATAATCAGTTGTGTTTTTTATGGCTGCGCTGCAACGAAGTCTAAGTTGATAATCCCTGATGAGGAAAAAGAAATTTATAATCAAAGCGGGCAAGATACCGTCAACATAGCATCAGACGAAACCGAATATGAAATAATAATTATCGAACCTGGTTTCAATTTTTGGCTGCAAAGTATCGCAAGGCCAGAAGGATATTATTCACAATCTTTTTTGGAGAATCGCAATCAATTAATGGTCACCACTTGGAATCAGAGGGTTTTACAGCCGCAACAATTCAGTGGAAATCTATATGAATTACAGATAGATTATAATCAAAATATCGATTATGGTTATGAGGTAAACTACAAACTATATAATTATTTCATTTATTTTCAGAGAAAATACAATCAGCGCCTAGGTCCTTTTTTGCCTCGTATTTAAGGAATATATTTGCCATCCTTAATTGAAACTCAATGAAGAAGCTTAAAGAACGCTGGAGAATTACTTCGAATTTTCAGTTAATAATCATATTTATTGTTTTTGCCATAACAGGATCATCGTCGGTCTATGTTGCCAAACCTTTTCTACAATGGATTGGCTTGAACCGTGAAGCTTTTGGCGAAGCTTGGTGGAGCGGAACCTTCTATTGGATCCTTCGTCTACTCCTTATATTTCCCTTTTATCAAATTCTATTGGTCATTTACGGTTGGCTTTTCGGGCAATTCAAATTTTTCTGGGCATTTGAAAAGAAAATGTTAAGCAGAATGGGACTGGGATTTCTTTTTCCCTAAAATTATTATTTTCTTAACATTATAAAGTGCTTCGAAAATAGTAGCTTTGTTACTTATGGGAAAAAGAAATTCTTTTTTATCCATTTTCTTTTTTGCAGCCTTGATGCTTATCAAGGTATGCGCATTTCACGTCTTTACCCATCAAGATGCTGACGAAGATTCTATTGAACATTGTTCAATTTGCGATTTTGTAACTGAAAATCAGCAAATGGAATTCTCTGCTAATTCCGAAACATCACTGGTACAAAAGCCATTAAACATTTTCAATACCCTTGAAATCGGTTACGACAATCTGTTTTTTGACACATCGCTGCCTGATTGCACGCTTTTCTCCCGTCCTCCCCCCTTTTTAGGATAATCCCTTGCCAAAATTCTAGACATGGCCTACGTTCAAGTAGGTGTTGTATTCAATCATTGATATATGAAAAGCTCGATTTTCATGGTTTTTACCGTGTGTACCTGTTTTTTTCTTAAAGCGCAAGACTGCAACTATGTATTGCAGGGCACTGTTATGGACTATCATGATAAATCTCCCCTAATAGGCGCGACCATTACCATTACCGGTACCGAAAAATCAGCATTTTCAGATATTGATGGTGCTTATCGAGTCAATGGTCTTTGTGCGGGTGATTACGAGCTTGAGGTATATCATCCCGAGTGTGCAACAACTTTAATACCCATTAAAATCGCGGACAACCGTACTTATGATATCAAATTAGAACACCATCTAGAAGAGTTGGATGAAGTAAAGGTTATGGGGCATGTCATAAAAGACAAAACCAATTCGGCTCTTGAAGGAATACTAAAAACTACTGATTTAGAAACCTATAGCTCAGGTAGTCTGGGCGATGCCCTAAAAGAACTGACAGGGGTTTCATCATTAAATACCGGTGCCAATATCGTAAAACCTGCCATTCATGGTCTGAATGGTACTCGGGTGCTCATCTTGAACGATGGGGTGCGCATGCAAGATATGGAATGGGGTGCTGAACATGCACCTAACGTTGATATCAATGCGGCAGGTTCGGTCTCAGTCGTAAAAGGAGCCTCGGCTTTGCAATATGGCGGTGATGCCATCGGGGGCGTTATTGTGATGGAACAGGCCCGTGTACCCTTGAGAGATACACTATATGGCAAGACATTGCTAAATGGCATTTCAAACGGTCGCGGTGGAAATATTAGTACACAATTGACAAAGGCATATGAAAATGGATGGTTCATAAGGGGTCAGGGTTCTTATAAACGTCTAGGAGACCGCGAGGCCCCAGCTTACGTTTTATCCAATACCGGAGTGGAAGAAATAGGAGTATCCTTGAATTTTGGAAAACACAAGTTTGCATGGGGTTGGGATGCCAAATACTCATACTTTCATAACACAATTGCTATTCTAAGATCTTCCCATATTGGCAATATCGACGATTTGGTGCGCAGTATCAATAGTGGAGTACCGCTCATTATAAATCCGTTTACCTACGAACTTGCGAACCCGAGACAAGAGGTGACCCATCATTTAGGGAAACTTTCTTTTTACAAGCGGTTTGAAGGCTTGGGCCGTTTGAATCTACAGTATGACTTTCAAAACAACCGTAGGTTTGAATTTGATATACGAAGGGGTGATCGAGAAGACATACCGGCAATTGATTTGGATTTGACCACTCATACCCTCGCAACGGACTTCAAATGGGATGCAGAAGAGGCACTTGAACTGCGGGTGGGCTTTCAAGGAATATACCAAAATAATTTTGCTAGCGCTGATACCAGGGTGCGCCGGTTGATTCCTGATTATGACAAATATGACTTTGGCGCTTTTCTCATAGGCGAATATCGATTTAACAACTATTGGACGCTTGATGCAGGAATTCGATACGACTATACAAAAATAGACGCACTTAAGTTTTATCTCAACTCTCGATGGGCAGAACGCGGCTATGATGTTGATTTCCCAGAATTGGTAGTTGATGAACGCGAAACACAGGTATTGACCAACCCGCTTTTCAATTACAATAACATTTCGACCACGGCCGGTTTCGCTTATACGTCAGATAAAAAAGATAATTTGAAATTCAATTATGCGTTGGCACAAAGAGCACCTAACCCCGCTGAACTCTTTAGCGACGGATTACATCAATCGGCAGCAAGAATAGAACTGGGGGATCTTCGAATAAAAAGTGAAACTTCACATAAGTTGACTGTTTCGTATCAAAAAGCATTTTCGAATTGGGGGCTAACCGTTGAGCCCTATGCCAACTGGATCAACGATTTTATTTTCTTGGAACCTACCGGTGTTGAGTTTACCATTAGGGGCGCTTTTCCCGTTTGGGAATATAAACAAACCGATGCGCGTTTGTTAGGTATTGACTTTTCGGCCTATGTAGATTGGAACGAGAGCATAGCTAGCGACCACTCTTTTTCGTTGGTCAAAGGAAATGATTTGATTCAGAATACCCCTTTGATCAATATACCCTCGGCAAACCTTAAAAACTCGATAGGCTATTCAAGACCAGAATGGAATAATTTTGAAATTTCACTCAACAGCCAATATATTTTTCGGCAAAATGAAACCCCTGGCAACATTTTTGTCTTTTCACCCGAGCAACAAGAAAATGTCTTATTGGAAATCAACACCGCCCCAGATGCCTATCATTTGCTGGGCATTAATGCAAAACTGGATTTTAAGTTGAAGGGTAAGATCGTTTTCACACCATCCTTGCAAGTGACCAACATATTAGACAATAGTTATAGAGATTACCTAAATCGACAGCGATTTTATGCAGATGATTTGGGCCGAAATATCATTTTACAGTTAAAACTTAATTATTAATTCTTAATCATTTACAATGAAAACTATCAAATTTTTATCACTATTCGCACTCGCGTCAACCTTACTAATCTCATGTTCAGATGATGACAACGAGGTGCCAGAGGAAGTAAACGAAGAAGAAGTCATTACGACCATGACGGTTACCTTATCGGCAGCTTCTTTGACAACCGTGACCTTAGAGTCTCAAGACCTTGATGGCGATGGGCCAGATGCACCGATGATTTCGGTTTCTGGCGACCTAGTGGCGAACACGACATACAGCGGAACCATTGTTCTATTGAACGAAACGGAGACTCCTGCAGAAGACATTACCGAAGAGGTGGCAGAAGAGGATGATGAACATCAGTTTTTCTTTAGTACTGGTGGAGCGGTTATGGGAACTGCCTATTCCGATATGGATGGTGACGGTAACCCAGTCGGAATTAATTTTGAGCTAACGACAGGCGACGCCGGAACCGGAACCTTACAGGTAACCTTGCGACATGAGCCAAAAAAACCCAACGACGGTACTTTGGCCGATGCCGGGGGCGAGACCGATATTGCGCAGACCTTTAGTGTAACGGTACAATAGCTTTTAATTCAATTTTCGGTTTTATGGTTTTTTTTAAATCCATAAACCAATTGTTTCAGGAAACCCGGTGGTATTTTCTCATCACCGGGAAATCCTAAAGGGATGGTTCCACTGTCTTCTGGAACGTGGTTTGTTTTGAAAATATAGTCCCAAAGACTTAAACTGATAGCGTAGTTGACTCCTTTTTTCCCTTCTGGGAGTTCGTAGGAATGATGCCACAAGTGCATCACCGGATTGTTGAACACATATTTTAACGGTCCCCAAGTAATCTTAATGTTGGAGTGGTTCAAGTGGCCGATCGCGACCGCTAAAAAATGTACGAGAATCGCCTGTTTCGGCTCGAAACCTCCCAAAAGCATTACGCCGATGGTTTTCAACGGTTTGTATAGCACGTTTTCCATCCAATGGTAACGCATGTGCGCCGCAAAACCCATTTCTTTTACGCTATGGTGTATCTTATGAAATTGCCATAGAAATTCATATCTGTGCAATAGAATATGCGTAAGCCATTGTACAAAATCAAGAACAACAAAAAACACCAACAACTGCGCCCAAACGGGTAACGAAGAAATGTCTATCAAGGATATACTTCCCATTGCTATTCCCAAATCGGCAAATACCAATTCCAATATTTTGTAGAAACCGCTTATGACAATAGAGAAGACAAAAAAATTAAAGAACATATAAAAGGCGTCCAACCAAAAATCTTTTCTTAAAATGGATTGGTTCTTTCTCCATGGAAATAAAATTTCCAAGGCATAAACAAAAAGTGAGATGGCAACTATTCCCCAGAAGAAATTGTTGTACCAGGGTACTTCAAACATAATGGACTTCCATGTCCAATTCAAAGTCCCTGTAAAGGAATTCAGAAAACCGTCTATGTATTTTTCCAAAACAACCTCTGTTTGTATTATTAAAATATCAGTCTGATCGGGGTCAAAAACCTTTCAAGGGTCAGACCCCTCCGTTTTCCGACTGAAAAAGTCAGAATCCATCTCCCCTAAGAAATAGGAGGAGCCAATCTGATCAATCTTTCAGGGCATACCATTCGATATTCTCTAAAGGTGCCCTCCTACCCGTTTCTTCGGGGGCATAATTCTTTGCCAAATAATTTAGTATAATTTCTTCGTTCGCGCCAAGGTCCCATAAATTCTGCGACTCTTGCATCCAACGAATGGTCGCCAACCAGCCTTCGCGTGTCATCTTATTTTGGGTCACAAGTTCTGCGGAATGGCAAGTAGTACAATTGTTTATAACTATCTGCATGCCTTCATCTTCAATAAAACCTGTTGTTGCATCAACATCAGTTTTTATGACCTCTTTATTGGTATCGGAGACAGGAATCTCTATTTCTTCGGTAGGACCGCCGAAATATAAAGCGATGACGGCAATAATCAATATTAGCGAACTGATTACGATAAAGAAACGATAGCTCTTTCGTATGTTTTTTTCAACATGGTCTTTTTCTGACATCTACCCTACTTTTATAGCGATTCGATGACAGGCATTGTTCAAATACCCTTTTGGATTCCAACCCGGAACAAGCATCGGTTGACCTGTGCCATTTGAATCGGTCGCCTTGGCCCAAACTTCATAATAGCCTTTTTTCGGAAAATCAATAGATGCAGAAAAATGTTGCCATGCCAAACGATTCGCGGGCTTTTCTAACCTACAAGATCTCCAAGTACTTCCGAAGTCAATGGAATATTCCATCTTCGAAACTTTAAGTTCCCCAGCCCAGGCATGCCCCCTAATTTTCAGTTGTTGACCTTCGGATATCATCGCTCCCGTTTTCGGATAGGTAATCAACGATTTCACGGGCATCGATTCGATGATACACATGTCTTCATCGGCTACCTTTTCTCCCGGAGCGACGGTTTCACAAGGTACGCGATAGGCAGTACCCGTCATCTTCGCCCCGTCATGTTCTTTATTTCGTATACTAATTCGGTTCATCCATTTTCCGGAAGCTGATGCAGGCCATCCTCCAGCGATCAATCGCAACGGATACCCATGTGCCAGCGGAATAGCCTCCCCATTCATCGCAAAAGCTATCAAAGTCTCCTCTTGCATGGCTTTTGCCAAAGGCACTCCACGCGATATCGGTTCCTTTTCAGGGTCTCTGCTCAAATGTTGATCGGCAGCATGATAACCAATGTAGACCGCATCATCCTTTACACCGACATCAGCCAAAACATCTTTGAGACGAACGCCCGTCCATTCGGCACATGAGACGGCGCCAACGGTCCATTGATTTCCTTTTGCCGGCGGATTGAACTCGCTTCTACCGTTTCCGCCACATTCCAACGTCAATTGATAGGTGTAGTTCTTGAACTTTGACTTTAATTCTTCCAACGTAAATGTTTTCTCCTGCTTGACAGATTCCCCATCAATGGTCAACGACCAATTATCCAAATCGATATTTTCCGGAATCAATCCGTTGTTGCGAATGAACATAAACTTGTTCGGGGTAACCTTATCATCCAACAAATGTGCCTTTGCTTCCATATTCCACGGCTTGCTGTTGAGCAAGGTCATATCTTCATGTTTATGGAACAATTTAAACGGGTCGGGGTCTTGAAGTGCTAAGGGAGCATAGTCCTTCGGAATAAATTCCCCATAAATAATATCGGTGCCAACAAGGGTAGCTAGAGTGGTGAGAGATGCTTTTTTTATAAAGCTTCTGCGTTTGTAATCCATCCCCTAAAAATAATGATTTTTTATGCGGAATTACTTCTGAAAGCACTTCTTGAAATGGGAAAATAAGTAGTTTATTTGAAAACACCTCCGTCCCGCCGAAAAGCGGGACACCTCCCCTCAACTGATGGGAGGAGCCATACTTCGTATACTATTCAAGGAAAATTTAGTTCGACTCCACATCGATTATTTTTTCCTTTTTCTTAGCGTTCTTGAAGACATAGGTGTAAAACCACATGAGCGTAAAGGTCGGCAGTACATCGAGACCTGGCATCAATTCTTCGATAAAAGCTATTGCACCGGCAGTCTGACCTGCTTTACCTTTGTACATTCGGGTCATGGCCCAGGCCGAAATCGGTGCCCAGATGATATCGGAAAATGCCCCGATACCGGGAATAAAATAAGAGGCCATACCCATTGCATCGAGTAACAACCCTAAAAGGAGATTTCGTTTCTTGTTATCTTGTAATTCTGACATAATGTACTTGTTTAAACTTTTTCAATTGGCTAAAAAACTGTCCTTTTGTACCCACTCATTTTCTTTTTTTCCTTCCGTAGCCCAGCCATGCAACTTGAAAAATACTTCAAGTGGGTACAAAGTGCCTAATTTTCGCTTTAATCCAAAAAAAAGCTTAAATGAGTTCAATACTAAAGTTAATGTTCATGTCAAAAGAAAGCAAATAAAGTGCCAAATTAGTGGGCGGTGGCATTTGGCAGTTCTAAAGTGGCAGTTGGGTAATGGGTGATTTAAAATTAAAAAATGTCAGTTCGAGTGAATTTTCGAAGTATGCGAACAAAATTAGTCTTGAAGACAAGAAAGCGTTGCCCAAAAGTCTTGTTCTAGAAACTTATGCGGTATAAAAACTCGAACTGACGATCTTTAAGATAGTTTTGAAGCGATCAACTTCAAGAATTCATTGCGCGTTTCGATTTTTTCGAATTGCCCTCGAAAGCCAGAAGTAGTCGTGACCGAATTCTGCTTCTGTACCCCGCGCATCATCATACACATATGGGAGGCTTCAATAACGACCGCCACGCCTTTTGGTTTTAATGTATCATTGATACACTCTAGAATATCGTGGGTCAAACGTTCTTGCACCTGAAGCCTTCTTGCAAAAACATCTATAACCCTTGGAATTTTGCTCAAGCCGACAATATGACCATTGGGAATATAGGCGACATGGGCTTTTCCGAAGAAAGGCAACATATGGTGTTCACAAAGCGAGTAGAGCTCGATATCTTTAATAATGACCATATCGTCATACGCCTCTTTGAACATCGCGCCTTTCAATATTTCAACAGGGTCCTGTTTGTAGCCTTGCGTCAAAAAGAGCATCGCCTTGGCTGCACGCTCTGGTGTTTTTGTAAGGCCCTCACGTGAAACATCTTCACCTATTTCATCGATTATCTTTGAAAAACGGTCTTTGACTTCATTGGTAATCTCAATATTGTATTCCTCTAAATTCTTGTATGGAGCCATTTAATTTCTTTGGATTTTTAAAAGTTATGCACCCAATGAATCGACGGTGAAATTAACTCTAAAATATCAAAATAGAAAGAAGTTCGCGCTCGAGTGAAATTTTGCCATGTCTATCGCTTTGTTTACTTTCAAATTTTCAAATCACAAGGAATGATAAAAGCTTCGAACATTCAAAAATTCTACGGTGACCTGCAAGTGCTCAAAGGTGTCGACCTTCATATCAAAGCAGGTGAAATAGTTTCGATCGTGGGGGCCTCGGGAGCGGGAAAAACTACACTTTTACAAATCTTGGGCACTTTAGACAAGCAATCGAGCCAAGCCGATAGCACTTTGCTACTTAATGATATCGATGTGACGAATCTCAAGGGAAAAGACCTTGCCCGTTTTCGAAATGAGCATATCGGTTTCATTTTTCAGTTTCATCAATTATTACCAGAATTTACGGCATTGGAGAATGTATGCATACCTGCATTTATCAAGGGCACCTCGAAGGCCGAAGCCGAAAAAAGAGCCTCAGAACTACTGGCCTTTCTCGGCCTTTCTGAACGAAAGAACCATAAACCCAACGAACTTTCAGGCGGTGAACAACAACGTGTCGCCGTGGCCAGGGCCCTGATCAACAGTCCGTCTATAATTTACGCCGACGAACCCAGCGGAAATCTCGACACCGAAAGTGCCGATAATCTACACAAGCTATTTTTCGAACTGCGCGACGAATTCGGGCAAACTTTTGTTATTGTAACACACAACGAAGAACTCGCCGATCTCGCAGACAGAAAGTTGACCATGGTCGACGGACTTATCACCGACTCAAATGAAGTTTTGGCAGAAACTACAACCAAAGCAAACTGATTTTGAACACATACAAAGAACTCTGGACCTTTCTTAAAAGCCCCGTTTATCTAGAAGACCAAAATACAGACTCACGATATCGGTCAAAAACTTTTGTTCGTTTGCTTTTTCTAGCTCTGGCAATATCGATGGTATTGGGCATGTTGATAAGTGCCAGCGAAAACTTAATTGGTCTCGACTTGGGCAAACATGCCATTGAAAAGGCCTTTGAAGACTATTCGTTGTGGGTGGTATTCGCTCTCGGGATTATCGTCGCACCCCTAATGGAGGAATTGATTTTCAGATGGCCCTTATATTTATTTAAAGACAAAAGCTACTTCAAGGCTGTTTTCTGGGTGTTTACATTGTTATTCGGCTACATACACCTCAGTAACTATGCCGTTACCACATCGATTGTAGTGTTTTCACTTATATTGGTTTTACCGCAGATACTATTGGGGTCGATTTTAGGTTTTATCAGGGTTCGTTTCGGTTTGTCTTGGGCGATTGCCCTACATGCGGCTTACAATCTTATTCTTTTAGGGCCCATTTTGTTGATGACGGCCTTGGACATTCCCATACCGACGGAATGAAGAAAAACGAACTCAAAGACTTCTTGAATGCCAAAGTCGTGCAGTATAACAATCCGAAATTTTTGGAGAGCGACCCCTTACAGATTCCGCATCGGTTTTATAAGAAGGAAGATATCGAGATCAGTGCTTTTTTGACCGCAACAATTGCTTGGGGCAATCGAAAAAGCATCATCAATAATGCAAAAAGACTGATGGAATTGCTTGATAATTCCCCCCATGATTTTGTCATAAACCATACGGATCAGGACTTGGAAAGGCTTTCGGGCTTTGTTCATCGAACGTTCAATGACCAAGACCTCACCTTTTTCATTAAAAGCCTCAAAAATATTTATGCAAAGCGCGGCGGATTGGAGTCCGTTTTTGAAAAGGAAGCCAAATCAGATTCGCTTCAACGGGCCATATCGAATTTCAAAAAGATTTTTTTCGAACTACCGCACCAAAAGCGAACGACCAAGCATGTAAGCGACCCTTTAAAGGGGTCGGCGGCAAAGCGCATCAATATGTTTTTACGTTGGATGGTGCGCGACAATTCAACCGGCGTCGATTTCGGAATTTGGAAAAGCCTCTCCCCCGCCCAACTCTCTTGCCCTCTAGACGTGCATTCGGGCAATGTCGCCCGCAAATTAAAACTGTTGCACCGTAAACAAAATGACGCGAAGGCCTTGGCGGAATTGGATGTGAATCTTCGAAAATTGGACCCTATGGACCCCGTAAAATATGATTTTGCACTTTTCGGGTTGGGGGTTTTTGAGCGGTTTTAGCAGCCACTGGCCGCTTTTCAATTACTCTTTACACGATTAAAAACCGTCAAAAAAATATCTGCAAAACTTAGGAGAGCTCGACTAAGCCCTTTCTTTCAAATACCTTAAAGTGTGTCTAGCGGACTTTTTATGTTGGACAGGCTTCGCGGGGTGACCTTGGTATATATTTGTGTGGTCTTTATTGAATTGTGCCCTAAAAGTTCTTGTATAAAACGCATATCGGCACCGGATTCCAAAAGATGAGTCGCATAGCTATGTCTTAAACCATGAATGCCCACCCTTTTATTTATTCCCGCTTTTCTCATAGCCGTTTTAAAAATGTTCTGTGCACTTGTCTTCGAATATCGACCCCCGTACTGGCCTTCCAATAGAAAGTCTGATGGTCTATAATCAATGTAGTACCTTCTTAAAAGGGGCAATATCGAAACAGGCAATGGCACCATTCTATCTTTTTTTCCTTTTGCCCCCTGTATATGGACCACCATTCGCTCGCTATCAATATCTTCCACTTTTAAATTAACGACCTCAGATACCCGAAGGCCCATGCCATAGCACAATTGTAAGGCTACCGAGTGCTTGATATTGGTAGTTGCCCGAATAATCTTTTTGACCTCGTTCTTACTTAAGGTTTTCGGCAATACCTGCGGCTTTTTAGGTCGAGGAATATCAAAGAACATTTTAGGACGGTGTAAGACCTGTTCGAAATAAAATTTTATCGCGTTTATCTTGCCATTCATTTTACGTTCTCGCATACGTTCTTCGTTCAGGCAATAAAGAAAGTAATCTTTAAGCCTTTTGGGCGTCAATTCATCTACATGAAAAGCCTTTAACAGTTTCAAGAGATGTAAAAACTCACCAAGGTATATTCTAACCGTATTGTCACTGTACTGTTTGAGTTGTAGTTGTTCATTCATCAAAACAAAAGCCGATCTATTGACAGGGTCGATTTTTAAAAGTGAGCGGTCAACAGGGCTTTTTTGTTCAATTGACAAGGCTTTTCGTATGCTTGGTAAATCGGGTAAATACCATGCGGACTTTGTTTTGCTCCATTTTGAAGAAGGAAATCTATTACGGAGTGCAGAAACTAGATTTTGGTCATATTTAAATTTAATCAGTATGACATTTTTAGCTCTATGTTTATCTATTTGATATGAATACTCTGTTTTATCCACTTCGGTATTTTGTATATCATTTTTATAAAGATATATTTTTTATATACAAATTACCCAATACTTGCCAATTTAATTTCTTGAGCATTTCAGGGGCTTTTACTACTTTTTCAGTAATTTTATGGCTATAGCCCAAAACTATACATATTTACGTGTTGGAGTGCAATAACTTCTCTTTCGAAAGGTCATTTTTTTTTGCTAAGGTCGGTTTTAAGGAGAAGGAGAAAAAGATGTCGGAAGCTGGAATTCCAGCGTTCAAGTTTTT